>JGI24159J19872_10010126_pt1 | contig 12369 bp, 7 predicted proteins | sample Ectturendosymbi4_FD_19872 | JGI IMG/M metagenome (IMG submission 19872)
AAACGGGAAATTTTCACGTGAGAAAAACAGAAAAAAATCAATAAAATATAGGCCATTGCGTTAAGGTTTCAAGTAATTGAAATCTAGTCACCAGTTGCTGAAGTGTGACTGAATAAACGTCAAGCAAACAAGGAAGTTTTTTCTTTACAAAATCATCCCGCGGGCCGGATTCAACCACGTAACGGGCCGGTTTTGGCCCGCGGTCCGTAAGTTTGACACCCCTGGCCTAGTCAGTAACTCCACACGGTCTGACTCTACCCCACACGTTCGACACAAAATGCGCAAACAAGGCAATGCAATGCGATGAGGCGAACAATCAGTGGACCAATCAGTCAGCAATCGATGAAGGCGGCCGCGAGCAACAACACCGCCACACCTTTATGTAAGTCTCCCTGCAGCATTTATTGAAATGCTTACCAAACCTCAGGACCGTAACCAGGGGTTGAGAAACCCCCCAAGAAATACCTCCCTCTGGAAAAATATGTTGGACACATTTCAAAACTATTGGACATAGTTCAAAAATTTTGGACCACTCTCAGAAAACTCTTCGCCCCACCCAGTGTCCCAAGCAGGCTACGTGCCTGCTAAACCTGTCGCTTCGAGAATCCGCATGATCGTGGAGATGGTTGGCCGTCACAGCTTCATCCTTACCTCCGCCAAAGGGAAACGGAACACGTTAGGACGCCGTAAGAACGGCGTCATACAGGCATCCGTCAAAGCTGNGCACTACAAAAACGACGTTGGCAGTCTTCCACCTCAACAACAAGGAAGCTAAACGTGAGCTANAAGTCAACCAAAACAACGAAATCCTGCCCTTCTGCTCCTAGCCNAAATAACTCGGAGTNGCGTTGGACAGGTCGCTCACGTATCGCCGACACCTCGAGTCACTTCGTAAAAAGTTGACATCACGTGTCGCACTCCTGACGCGGCTTGCTGGCTCTTGCTTGGGTGCTGAAGCATCAACGCTGCGAATAGCTACCCTTGCCCTGGTCCATTCAACAACAGAGCACTGTGCCCTGTCTGGTGCCGCAGTGCTCATACCCACCTCATTGATCCTGCCATCAACGGCGCCTTGCAAATTGTGACTGGATGCCTGTGACCTACACCTGCCCTAAGATCTAGTGCGGCCTAGCAGTGAACAGCAACGACTCACTCAAACGACGAAGAAGTAATCTGCTGAGATGCTTTTAGGATTTTCTCTTTCATTCATATGCCGCGTTGGCGTTGTAGGAGTAAAAGCGAGTGCGAAGTGTTGTTTGACGATGGTTTCCAAAATAAAAAACATTTTCTGCACGTAATGCACTGGTTTGTATCATATTTTAGCAATTGTAATCTGCGTATTTCATTTCCTTTTTTTATAATTTCCTGCGGTTTACAATCATGTCTTACAACCGAGAACGGCTTACATTTTTCTGATTTTTATTTGGCTGTCCATCTTTACACTCATTCAGTTTATCAAACAGTCTCCATGTCGCTTTCTCTCTGCCTCAAAAAATAAATCAACAGATTTAAGTGATATGTTGCATCGCCTGTGCCTGTACGTATGCACGGCCGACATGAAAATGTGCAGCTTCATGCTGTCTGCTTTTTGGGATATTGCGTATGAAGATTGTCACAGAAGCTAAGTAGTAAATAGGTTACGCTATGTGCATGAACGGTTTACAATTAATGACGGCCTACAATCGTTAAATACGATAAACTGTACAGCAGGCTTTAATGTGCGCCATTTGTTTTGATGTCATAAAATGCTGTGACGTCATCAGCTGTGATATATTCAAGGTTAAAAAACCCTTGTGACATGTAGAAGTAGTTGAAATCAAGTTTTAGCTGCAGGTTGCGTCTTCCCCATAAGTAAAATTATTTGCGATTAGTTGCTTTTGCAATTTATTTTTATGATTGCATGTAATGCGATGGATATAATGAACGTCTACTGGCGGCAGGCCGAAGCCTGATTAATGGTTTTTATTGGGGCGGTGGAGGTGAAGGCTTTGCTCAAAGAGCGCTACCGTAAGGCACACAGTAGTCGTGGATTGAGCACCAAACTTCTAATTTAGTGGCGGACACTCTACCACTGAGCTAATTGCCGCCTCAAAATTGCAAAATATGAATTAAAATATATCAACTTTTATTCGATGTATTTGTTATCCTCGATTGGTTGTCAGACAACATACCACATAGAGAACATTGTTTGTCATTATCGTTGGCAAAGAAGGTTACTTCACAAGAGCCGTGCGGTTGTTGAAAAAATTATCCAGAATTGGTGTGTCCCGCAATTTATTCAGGACCTGCATCTCATCTAGGCAAACACAGGGTATCGCCAGAAATGACCAACGATACTGCCAACTGGGTTGTTGGACTGACCTCGAAGTGAGAGTGTAGTAAAGATATGGATTCAACTGGCTGTGAAGTAGGATTTTTTTTTCGGAAAAATTTAGTAAAGAATGGTTGGAGTTATCTTTGAAAAGATTTCGTAAGGATTTTTGCAGACTCCCTTGCAGGTGTTTGGAAGCGCTTTAAGTAACTGACGGAGTAATTTCGCAAATTCCTGTTGCGCGGACTGTGTTTCATTTGGGTAGTGAAGATTGCTAGTTGCTTTAGACCAGCTATGTCCAACCCGCGGCCCAATCGAAGGTTTTGTGCGGCCCGGTTTCAGTTTTCGCTGTAGTAAGAGTATCCTTCATACTGACAACATGTTCTTATTTTGATAATCTTGAATTTCGCAATTTTGATACAGGCGGTCCTGTTGCAACCTGTCTGTTGGCATTGCGTTGAGTGTGTGATTAACTTTTTTTGTTTTGAAATTGTTTTTGACTGACTGTTTTCTGGGTTACAAATATTTTACTGTAAACGTATGCATGTAATGGTTTTAAAACTTGTGCTTTTTATGTCAATTCTAAAGTTTCAGACAAGTTTCTGCAACAACAGATGCCATATCAGTTGCAATGTGCGTTAAAAAACAATGTCTGACAGTTCAAAATTTCTTACACACACAGATCTTTTCTTCAATTTAGCATTGATTTATAGCAACAATAAGACTGTCTGTGTAGTTGATTCAAAAAGTCTTTCGCCAACACTTTGTGTCTCAGCATTCAGACGAATTTGCAGAATTTGTTAGTCCTTTTCGGTTGTTTTTCTCATAACAATTTTTATTAACATACAATTAATTTCTAGCTTTCGGAGTTTTGTTCTTTCTATCGCAATTCTGTTTTTCGTGGTTTGAGTCACAATAATGCATGAAAAACGTCCCAGTTACGTATTTTTTATGATTGTCAATATTATGTTTTGAAGCAAATTTATTTATTGGAACTTCGTCTTTCAGAAACTTTTCATGCAATTTGTAGCATTTGTTTCTGTACTGAACTAATGCATTTTGTAAACCGTCGTGTAGGTTGTTAAAAAGACGAAAAAACATTGCCCTTCTTGCGCATTTCAAATTTAAGCTCCCCAGAACAGGTCGAAGCTCCCGCGAAAGAAATCGCAGGTTTGAATTAATGAATGAATAAATGACATGAGCGTCCTTACGTGATGATGGTTCTACTAAATTCGTAACACGTTTTTCGTTCTGCGTGGATTGGATCTTTCGGCAAATATTAGAAATAGTCCAAAACGTTGAAGGGGCATGGTAATTTTTATTTTAGAGTGAAAGATTGTGATTGCAACGTGTTACGCGCGAATTTTTTTATGTGGAACTAGCTCTGGTCCTAAAAAGTCAGCGGAAACAAATCACATTACTGATTTAGTCTGTGTTGAGGTAAGTAAAAACCAACGGCAAGATCACGTGGAAGGCTCTTCATGGAGACACGGGGAAGTGTGTCTTTGCTGTAAGTTATGATGCTGACAACGAGCTATAAAATGTGAAGACAAACAAGACTGATTTTATGTTTATTTCTTCAGAAACAACGACTTATGTCAAATGGTCCGCACAAGAAAGCCACAGCAAATAAAATCTTTACTCAACAGCACGCTTGAAAAGATTAGAGCATTAGATCTTAAGTTACAGCAAACAAGTCACAGCATATGATGGAAGAAGAATGATGATTTGTGCTAAAAATTAGGGTAAGCAAAGGGTAGGTGTTATCGAGCAGTTGTTATTTTTTGTTCTTGAAACACATATAACTTTCTTACAAAATTCGTAAATGTTTTTTGCAACTTTCTGAAAACTTTTGGGTAAATATTTTTCTTCATCTTTTGCCAACAAAGTTTTCAAATGATCACTTTTGAAAGCTTTTCTGCTTGTTCCTTTTGTGTAATTTTTATTCTATTCCTATACTTTGATGATTAATCTCTAATTTGACATACCTTAGTCTGATTCATTATGACTTGATTTTTCTGATCGAGACAATTTCATTTGCTTACTTTAGGTTATTCTTTCAATTTGCATTTGCGGTCAACGTCACTCAATCATAAACGTGTTTCAGGGTATAAAACGCTTCCACCTATTCAATACGCAAAATTTTGCAAAAGGTTGTAGCACCCCTCACCTTTTTGTCTTTTGGTCTTTTAATTGTTGATTTGTTTTAGGTACGTGAATTCACAGCATGTTGGCATAATTAATCTGCAAGTTTCTATTTTCCTTCTTAATAAATGCGCCAAAACAAACAGATCAGTTAAAGAGTTGGTTTGATAACATCTTTCTTTGCTCATGTATTTACTAATTTTTGTCACAGATAATTTTCGCCGCAACAGCAAGTGTCTCAAGATTCGTAGGTTCTGAAACCTGCTATTTTATTACTGTAGAAGCAATAGCTNTCGAAAAAAATATAAGAAACTAATTTTACCAAATGCCATTCAATTAACAAAGTTTTTAGAAAGCATTTCACATTAAAGTACANGATTTTGTTTCAATATTTACGCTTTTCCACAAACGAGCGTAAGTTACACACTTACTCCTGTTACTGGAGGTAGCTACGCCTACTCCTGTTACTGTCTCGCCTACTCNTGTTGCTGCAGGTACTGTAACTACGGTTTGGAGCACACGTTAGCAGAGTGAAATTTGCTTTTTCCGGACAAAAACTATGAATGACGAAAAACGCTTTACCCGAAAACACCAGAACGATACAATGACCAACGTTTCAAACAGAAATGGAAAGTAGCAAGGGTGAAAGCTCAAACAAATTCTTGGCAGACTACTAAAAAATTTTTGCCATATTGTACACAAATCATTTGTTGGTAACTATCTCGAATGTTATCAACTCACCGGGTTACAAGCCAAAGTCGTCTAAAATCATAGTTAAGTCTGTACTGCAGGTGCCCTTTTCAAATTTTCCTTAAACTTTATTTTCCACTACAAAACATTACATGTCCAAAGGTGAAAAAAACTCTTTCGCCATTGATCAGTGGGCTCTCAAACTTACATGTAATGTTTCACTTTCCTTCACGGAGATCTGCAAAACTAAGAAACATTTCTTAATCTCTTCCAGGGGCACCTATACCCGGTGGCACGACGAGATATTGGCTTTTTTCCTTTTCACAGAGGCCAAACAGAAACAGAAGTGCCATGTCGCATAAGCAATTCAATAAGTATTTTCATGTTTTGATAATTTGAAATTCGATAATATATATTGCATGCAAATTTACTGCAGCTACTACAGCGTGCACAAAAGCTAACAATATTGAATAAGGTTGTAGGATTGAGGATGCGTAATGTTACGTGAAATCGATTTCCTATAAAAAAAAAAATGCCGATGGTTGAGACTAGAATTTGTTCAGCTCAACGATTTTACGAAGATGTTCCACATGAAGGGGCAACACAAAATGAAACTTAAGAGAAATCTGACTACTTTGTGCAAAAATCAGGCAAATTTTGATGGCAATCTGTAAAAAAATATTTCTTTTAGTTTTGAAATTGGACACAGTTGGCTCGAAGTTGAAGCTGGGGTNTGATAATGACACTTTGGGTATTTGCTTTNTTTCGTTTTCACAGGAAACNGCGAAATATACTGCAAAAAAGTTAAAAACTGAACAAGACATGTTTCTTCTCCCAAAAAGATTGATTGGAGTACAGCTCTTTTTGTGCAAAAAAGCAGCCAACCNTTCCGCAGGATAGTCGTGCTGCGTTCAAACCTGAATTTAAAGCCGGTATTATAGATTTTAGTTTGAAAGTGTTACCTAATAACGTAAAAGTGTCGAAAACAGTGATCAATGCTTAGTATCACTGAAATGACATACGCAGCTTATCCGTTTTCTTAACTAGAGCTCTCAATGTTTCATCTTGCTCCATCCTTTTTGTGACGTTGGTGCTTCCAGTTAACCTTACAGTAGGCTACATGGTTCACATTGCGTTACCAAAATTATGTAATGCTTGCCCTCGTACACAGATGATTTGGCAGAAACCGCATCAGTGTAATTTGACTGTTTTCCATCAAAGGTTATTTATTTTAGCAACTCCTTATATTAATGTTTTAAGTGGGACATGGAGAATTCATCAATGGGGATGAATCTTGGCAAAAAGGTTTTTGAAAAAGACTCTTAATCGCGCAGAATACAGCATTGGGTTAACGCAGCTGTTCAAAGGCACAAACAGTAGAGCAACCAAGTTCAGTTTTTTTGTCAATGTCCAGAAACAAGGAGTGTCTTGTTTGTTTAATCTGACCGTGTACGCAGCATGCCAGAATGCCAGTATGCACAATGGGACCCAGCAGATTGAATCAGTAATAACAATGGCGGCAATTAATCGATGCATCTTTCTGCTTTCGTTCTGAGCGTTGCCAGCAGCAACGCAAACGGCTTCGTTTCCCGAAACCGACGAGCAATTACACCATCTCCAAGAATTGCAATGCTTATAAAACCAACAGCCACGCGAAGATGTTTGGAACACAACGACGCAGTAGCTAAGTGCAACAAACAGAAAAGCAATGAAGTTGTACGTAAGAATGGTCAGGGTAAAGCTGACTGAGTCGTCGTTCCCATCTACCATATATTTCATACTGCATAAGACTTGTTTGTTATAGAAGCCATACAGAACTTCATCTTGATAAAGCTTAAATTGCTTCGCCATGTCAAGAAGTTCATTCCAGCTGGGCGTTTTTGATAAAGTAATATTTGCTGAACAGAACTCATTAGCTATGCTTAGTATGTTTGATACGGTTTTCTTCAACCTGCCGTAAGGGACTTTGTCATAATGGCGATGCACTTCACTTGTACGGTAAGGCACTTCAAGCCTTGCACTTTTCACAAATTTCAGTTTCAGTAGCGCGTTGTTGCTTAATGGAACAAACGCAATTGCCACCCACAAGGCCCAGCACGCAAACACGTACAACCCAGTCAATCGCAATGAGATCTTGCTCACCTTGTACGGTCGCATTACGCTGTACAAGCGATAGGAAGTCATTATGACCAAAGACGTCACTGATACCTGAGTGGACACAAAATTTATAATACCCAGACCATTGCAAGCTTGTAATGCGCGTATCTCACACTTGTCTTCGTCTCCTGCCTTATTTGCACAAAATGTTAATATAATTGCGATGGTGCAAAGGTAAAGGCCCATTAAAAAATCAGAAACGGCAAGATTCAGCAGCAGGAAGTTGTGGATTCGTTGAACTGAAGAAAGTGATTCGAATTTTGCCAGAAGCAATCTCGTGGTACACCAAATAACCGCAGCGTTGCCTAATAAGCCCAAAGTTCCTGCAACCAAATAGTAGGGCAAATATCCCATTGTTTCAACGGACGTGCTGCAGTTCGACGTTGTGCGATGAATGGCACAATGGTCTTCCTTGCTTTTGAGAAAACAGCAATGCCTCTTCGAATGTTGTTTGGATTCGTTGGCCGCTACAACGCATTTCCACAAGTAGTTTTTGCTGGGGGGGACTTTTTTGTTATCGTATTTTCCACTGCCTTCTCCTGAATTACCGCTTTGTTCTTTGTTTTCGGTAAAAGTCCATCCACTCGCAAAATACTCGTAAGAATGTGCTGACGTTTCCTTGAAATCAGTGGACGCAAATACAAAGGCACAATCATTTGCTTCTAAAAGAGATTGTTTTCCGTGTTTGTGATCTNNAAAAAANTGATAGGTGCTAAACAAATGTTTCCAGTTGCTTTCCAATTGCATATTCCAATTTAAGGAAATCTTTGCAATGTTTGCAACAAGCTCGAAGTCTATTACTACGACGTTGTACGGTGATATTTGAAATTCTATTGAATTTTGATATTCCAACAGCGACAGCGGTTCTCTATTACAAGGTGAAATTGCATCAATATGTAATAAAACTTAAACTTGAAGTCTCGTATTTTTTTTTTTATCTTCGAATGGTCCAATACACCGAAATATGTTCGGTAATGACAACATACGTTTTCATGCAGAAACATTAGGAGATAAATTATAAAGTACACCATGAGATATCCTTACCACCATAAGCAGTTCTTTCATCTTTGTTTTGTGCAAGGACAAGATGGTTGCATACAAGCAAAATCATGAAAGCTAACATTATCATGACTGCCAAAAAAGGCAACAACTAAGAGTTTGAATGCAGTTAAACAACGTAACGAGCATGTTTTTCAACCAGAAAAATGTTTGAATACAAACTAACTCTGGCAAAACTTACAGTTTTATCATTAGGACAATCCACTGCTTATTCCAAGCGCAGGCGGAAGCTGAGTTAAACAGCCTAAAATATTTTGCGTAGTAAGATAAAGCTTATGTTGAAAATTACAGATCGTGATTCTGAACGTTGAAGTGAACTCTGGAACTGTGCATATCAATAGCAATTTTTTTATGTCAATACTACGCAGTTCACACTGTCTAAGCAATTTGCAAAACAATATCAATTCAATATTTTTTGTTAAAGCTGTTTAAAGAGCAAAGCACATGACTGCCAGGAAACGTATCGATAATTGAACTTGAACCTTTTTAGGCAATGACGACGGCAAGCAGCTGTTTAAATTTGGCACTGCTTTTTATGCGCAAAGATATCTGGATCTAACTCTTCAGATTTAGTTTTATCCATTTGCTGCATTCTAGAAGATTTAAGCTGTTCCCAGACTTTGTGTAGGCACTAAAGGCATGCTGAAGAACTGCTAAGAACTGAATATTGATAAGAAATCTTCAGAAAATAACTGAATATTTTTCTGTTTTGCGCATATTTTTCTGTTTTGCTGAAATCTTCAGAAAATAACTGAATATATTTCTGTTTTGCCAATCCGATACGACAAGAACTGAATATTGATAAGAAATCTTCAGAAAATAACTGAATATTTTTCTGTTTTTTTGTAGTTTGTCGGTTAATGAGGTAAATCTCAGTTCCTTCATGAAATATGTTTATTGCGTATTCATAAGATCGATGTCGTATCGGTTGGCTACGGTGTTAAACAGCACAACTACAACCGCCTCCGGAGTAGAAACAGAAAGAAATGCTGCACGTTTTGCAATTAGTAAATTTCTGTGTAAAGCAAGTCAAGTTCTTTATCATCTCATTGTTTCCTTTATGTTCTCTCCAATTGGATTCAGCCGAAACTACCACAACATTTCCTCATTATCGCATGAGGCCATTAAATGTCTGTGAAACTGAATATTGTTTGGTGCAAAAATAACTGCTGCCACAAGCTTTTTCCTGGCTTTGGGTCATTACAGGCAGTGGCGTACCTATGTTTTCCCGCGTCCGCGGACAAAATCAGTTTTGGCGCCCCCACCCAGCCCGTTCATGGGAACATATAGATGCGAAGAGTGAGCTAGGAGTAAACGGACGTCGAAAGCTGACTCGAGCCCCGCATATAGTTGTTTCTAGACCCGTATGAAAGCTTCAAATGACTGTGACGTCACGGAATTAAGGTCCGGGCCTTTGAATTCTGGAAATAATAACAATCATAGAGTTAAGAATCTAATATTTTCGCGTGAAGCTATCCCCACTTTGAAATTTAGGTCACGATTGAACATTTCAAAGTGTTGTATTGCAACATTCCAAATTGTGGTAATACATCCGAATTGTATCAACTGGAAAGCATTTTTTAAGAATTTTTCAAAAATCCTCTAATAACACTGGATAAAATTGCCCAGAGTTTCAGGTTGTTTTCAAAAGCACGGGTTTGACAAAGCCATTTGAAGATGCTGGATGCAGCGTACCTGCTTGTTCCCCTCCCCTGTCACGACTGGTCTCGGTCACAATCACCTCATCCCTGGTGCGAGCTGCAGGGACTAGGGATTTCTGGAGCATGCACTCCCATAGTTTTGAGTATTAAAACATAATAAAGGACTAACTGAGGGAGACTCATGAATGCATAAAACAGAAAGACAGACAGAAAAAATTTTAAGAAAAACTGAAGAAAAATTATTTCTTTCAAAACAGCTATACAACTATAAAATTGCAAAATCCTAAAGCATTTATTCGGATATAACACTCTGGAACGTTGACAGAAAATAAAAAAACAGTGCAATTCAATGCTTTGCTTGTAATTATCTGAATTAAAAAACAAAGTTTTCTTGTCGTTGCAGTAAATTTATTGATTTTATTCAAGCTGGTATTATTTAAATGTGTCACATCCATTAAACCATCAAATATCTAAGAAACAAGAAACTCCCGTGAGAAATTTTCAGTTAGCTATTTTGTGGCCTGAATGTCGACAACCATGTTCATGGAAGTGCTCAGTTCGTAGGTCAAACTAATTTGAAGCACATGTAGCATCAAGTGAAAAGTTCACAATAACTGATAAGCTCAACGCTGTTGCACAGCTGCAATTAAAATCTTGCAAAAGTTGTCAGCGTTACTTTAAACACCAAACAAATAAAAACAAACACAGCTACCAACAGAACCACATCAATTCCATTTCAACATAAGGTCTGTTAAAACAGGAAAGCTCAAAAATTTTCTTAAACATCAGATCTGTTGTCGTAACAACCAGGGCCGTGCAGAGTCTGGTGATTTCTTGCGACAACTTCTTGGTTTGTGTGCCCACCCACCGAATTCTAGTATTGAGGAATGTGAAAAATACAGCCATTTGGATACGCATAAACTAAAAACTTGTGTTAACAAGAAACAAGTTTCGAAAAATTGAAATAAAAATAATTTAAAGAGTTTTTTTTGTTTCTAATGTGCCAGTTTTTAATAATTTGTTTTGTATGCATTGAGAAGAAATCACTATGCAGTAATGACTAGTATGCATTGAGGAATTATAGATATCAATTTCTATTCATGCAAATACGTATCATACAGTCCCACAAAAAGAAAATAGCACTTGTCAGGCATGATGGGAGAAAGAGTTGTATGTTGTTTATTTTGTAAATAGTATATGAAATTGTACTACTGTGCAGGTTGATGCATTGCTACCAGTGGTGCCACGCCTAGTGATTTTTCACTAGATCTTGTGGTTTTGAGGATCACCTATTGATCTACTGATTTTTCACTGCAAGCTAGTGATTTTTTCAGAGTATGAGTTTGAAGAAAATCGGTTGTTTTTTTCTGACTTTTCAGCCCTACCTTAAAGATTTCCCGCCTGTTTTAAATCTGTAAACAATTGATTATACGAATTATTGCTTTAAGATTTGCACCAACAGAAAGAACAAGTGTTTCAAATTTGAGTTTCTCATTGTTTGCACCTTCCTTGCTGTTTAGTGCTAATTGCAGCAATATTGGACCATGGCGGTAATTTCGTTTCTTGGCAGGAACATTGCAATGGAAATAATTCATTACCTGGCTTTCAGGTTGATTGCTCCAAAAATCTAAATACTCGCAAGTTGCGTCGTTAAAAGGCTGAAGATTCTTAGCATGGGGTTTTCCAGGCTTCAACATGCTCTATTTTGAGAAACTTGCAAATGATGTGCAACCTAAAGGTTTTTCGGAGTAAATGAATAAATCATTTCAAGCAAAACTACGAATTTCGATGCAAAAATTTCCAAACTAGTGATTTCTATCAGATCTAGTTCGTTTTCTTTTTGTGAATTTAGTGATTTGTGCGAGGAACCTGTGGCAGCACTGACGCTGCACTTTATATTTTTATGAACTATAAATAAAGTGCTGAGGATGTTGTTTAGTAAAAGCAGATGAAGGTACGATAGCAGTGCTCCATCTCTCTCTTGGGTCATTCAGTGGTATGGGAGGAGGGGGCGCAAGTGCACACCCAAAAGTTTGGATTTGTCGAAAATCCGAATAACATAGCAAATTACTTGCTTAGCCTTTTTATCTTTTATTAATTTATGACAATATGTGAAATCGGAGTTCTGGAAGCTCTGATATGCCCTTTCATTGTCATAAAATCGCATGGATGAAGTAACATCGCTATGTTGACATTTATCAGTTATCACTTCCCTTGGTGATCCGCTAACCACGATCACAATCCTCTAGTCTAGATCAGTGGTAAACAATCACTGTTCTGAGAGACTCAGCAGTCTTTCAGTAAAATCTCTAATATTTTGTCTAACATACTTCGTAGGCTACTACC
>JGI24159J19872_10010127_pt1 | contig 12367 bp, 6 predicted proteins | sample Ectturendosymbi4_FD_19872 | JGI IMG/M metagenome (IMG submission 19872)
GTGTCACTGTTGGGATATGCAGGATGGATCATTTGTTTTTTGCGGACGAATTGGTACTGCATGCGTGCATCTTCTCAACAGCGTCTTCAGCACGCATTTTATCTATTTTCTGCTGTGTGCGACCGAGCAGGAACGAAAATCAGCACGAAACAATTGAGGTAATGTGTCTCTCAAGACGCCCAAGGCAGTGTATTCTGCAAGTGAGCGGAAATACACTGCAGCAGGTGGAAACGTTCAAGTACCTTGTGGTGGTGTGCACGAGTGGCGGAAGTCGGAACGAAGGGATTGATACCCAGATTAGTAAAACTAACGCAGTTCTACGCAGGGGCGGATCCAACCAGTAAGTTTAGGGGGTGATTTCAGTAATCTTTGGCATTCAAGTCTGATTACGGGTTCACTACTGTAAGAGAGATGAAGTATACTTCACAACACTGCTGTGACACAACAGTAAATGACAGAATGGGCTTATATCGCGAATGTTGTTTTCCGAATTGTAAAGAAATGTGGTGAATAAAGATACTTTCATAGGTTTTAGGGGGAGCGATCGCCCCAGCGATCGCCCCCCGCTCTTGGATCCGCCCCTGGTTCTGCGTGAGCTTTATTGCTTCGTGGTGACGAAACGGGTGCTTTCAAAGACCGCAAAGGTTTCAGATTTTAAATCAATCTTTCTCCGATCCTCACCTGTGGTCATGAATCTCAGGTGACGACTGAAAGAATACTTACAAAAGAACAGACGGCAGAGATGGAATATTTGCGAAGAGTCCACGGTGTGACACTTCGTGACAAGGAGCACAGGCCTGAAATCCGTGAAGTCCGGAATTTCAAGCTACTTCTCCGAATCGAGAGATCTCAGCTGTGTTAGTACGGCCATGTATATCCAGAATGTCCCAGGAGAGAATAGCAAACTAAGACCTTTGGGCTACAGTCTACACCAGCTATGTCCAGCCCGAGGCCCGCGGGCCGCATGCGGCCCATTTGAGGGTTTTGTGCAGCCCAGTTTAGGTTTACGACAGAGTAAGAGTATCCTATATACTGACAACCTGTCCTTGATTTGATAAATTTGAATTTGACATTTTTGATGCTGGTGGTCCTCAGAGCCGGTTTATCACGTGTGTTATCATTGCAGTTGCGTTCAAACACTTTGAGTGCATTAGGTAAAACTAAGTTTAGTTTGCTAAATTCAGAGTAAGCCATTCAATGTGCGGCCCCATTGATATGTCTTGCAATGGTGGCCCTGGTCAAGATAGCGAGATACTTTTTGGCTCAGTAAGCCATTTAGGTTGGACATGGCTGGTCTACACCCACTGGAAAACGGCCCAGATGGCGTGACTATATCTCCGGCATTGCTTGGTCCCGTATTGGTGTGGAAACAGCAGAACTATCTGAAATTGCATGCTGTTGATCGTGAGGTATTTCGGGTCCTCCTTGGGCTGCCGCTCTCGCGACTCTTCCCAAACGAAAAGCGGGAACCAAAATGATTGAATGAATGAGTGTGTAGGCCTACAGTGAACCTTTTGTATTTATGAAATTGTCTTTAGTTTGTTTGCCAAAAGTAAATGTCGTATTCAAATAATTATGCATACATGGACGGAAACTTGCGTTTTTGTGAAAATCAGTTAAAAGTATCAAGCATACTGTAGAAGGGAAAATGGTGTTGACACCCTACAGCTCAACCACGACACCCTTTTAAAAACCTTGAAAAAAACACTGGTTACAACATTTTCAGGCTCATCTGGAATTTCTGAACGGCAAGGTAAGGTGTCGTAAAATTTATGAAAGTGAGAAAAAGACCATTGTTGAACAGCTACTTGCACTTTTTAACGAAACATGACCATAACATAAAATCTAGCAAATCGTCCGAAAACCCTTTGTAAGAATAGAGCATCCCGTGATACAATTGACAACACGAAAACTTGAAAATACGTTGTATTTCGGTGCAAGTTGTCATACAACCGGAATGGTAGCAATGTATCGCTAGTTTTTCAAATAAAGCATCTTCTCATGCAGTAAGCTTAAACTCGCATGTCACTGTCTCGCTATTAAGCTCAGCCGATTCTATTTGCGGTTGGTTATAGCTTTATTTTCTTTCAAAGCAAACCCGGGCAAAAATCGGTAAATTCATGTCAAGCGTAAGATTAAATTCTAGGATTTGTTGATCATGCGTTCTAGCCACATGCAACGTGATATTTGTACTTGGTAAAGTCAGTTAATATGTGGTTACTTGCTACACTGCTGAATTTTGACATCAACATTGTCCGGATACGATATCCACAATTCCAATATAGTCTCTCTCGATCCGACACCTTTCTATGCTCTCATTAATAGATTTTAACATAAATAGTCAGGTTGCGGATGCGTGGAGTAAAATCGACAGCACAGTTGCGATCGAATTTCGGACAAGTGTGTAGTTGTCGCCTTCATTAAAGCATGACACAGCGTAGAGCTGGTTGCTGGTTTGAGAACAAACTATTACAGCTACGTGAAATGTAAAAAGCCTGCAGTAATGGGATGGAAAATGTTCGAAAGTGATGAACTGGTACGCAGAGAAAAAGTTTTTCCCAAGTTTCATGAAAGCAAATTTAAGTGAACTTAGGTATTCCACGGTTAATTGTTGGTTACGAATACGTTATCGTAATACAAGGGACGGATTTGGACATGTGGCGCCCCAGGGCAGCCTTTGTGTGGAGGTCTTCAGCGCCTCAAGGAAGTATTGTTAAAGGTCAAGGAAATACTATTATCAATTAACTATAAATATGTAATCACAAGTAAAGTCGCAAAGTAAACTTAGTTAAATGATTAACTATAAATATGTAATCATAAGTAAAATCAATTAACTATAAATATGTAATCATAAGTAAAGTCGCAAATTAAACTTAGTTAAATGATTGTACATGATGAATGCAAGATTCTTGGTTTCCTAATACTGTTGTTATGAACTATTTTTATGGCTATTCACATTAAATATGTTAAAGCAGCTTTAACCAAGGGCTCACGGCTCATAACTGTGGAGGCCTTTGGGCGGGTGCCCACTTTGCCCTCCCCTAAATCCGGCCCTGCGTAAGACCGTTCCAAACGATAGCCTGTTTGAAGAAAAAATGGAAATAATGAAAAAATTGTAGAAACAAATAAAAGCAAGCACCTTTGTAGAAACATCAGGCCTACGAGATGCCAAATGAAAACGTTCCCTTTATCGTTCATGAAGTGCAAAAGAAGACAACTTGTCTGGATATAACAATAAAATTTTAAGAAAAAACACACAAAATGTTCTCTTATAGTTGATCGTTTTCAGTTTTCCAACAGAGTGTTTTGCTCAAACAAATTTCAATGCAAAATCGAGTACTTCCAAGAGTGCAAGAACTATATATCCAAAAATACTCACAAGAATCTTTATCAGTTTTGCCGTCTTCTTTATATTCAAAACTGCAATATTCTCCAACTTGGACCAGCTGCTTTTTTCCAGCGATGTCGATGACGTGGATCTTTTCATTGGAGGAATTTCAGAAACAAGTGTTCCGGGGGGCGTGGTCGGACCCACCTTTGCATATTTGATTGCAACTCAGTTTCGAGATCTCAAACAAGGTGATCAGCTCTGGCATGAAAATGGAGGACCGAAGCCGGTGTTCACGGCAAGTAAGTGACTAAAAGTTCCTACAGCTCCACGTGACTGCAGTATGAGACACAATGCCGATTTGAAGAAAATTTTTTCTGACGAAGTTTGTAGGTGTTGTGCCTGGTCCTGAACTGTAGTAGAGCGAAGGCTGGTCAAAATGCACAGGTAAGTGAGGCAACAGAGTCTTGGAAGGTTGCGTTATATACAATGGCAGTGAATGATATCTGCACAGTAACTTTTCTTTTCCAGTGCTTCTAATTACTGTAGTTTTCTATTTCTGCAAATGTCTATTTAAAAATATTTTCACTGCGTTTTTCTCGATAAGTTAAGTAAACTTCTCGTCGACTATCAAAAGAACATACAAACATAAAACCTTACTGTGAGCAGGTCAACTGAAAGCGATAAGAAGAGTGACACTTTCTCGACTAGTTTGTGATACAATCGGCGGCACGAAAACCATTCAACCAAACCCATTTCTTCAATCCACCGTTCCGGGAAACGGAAGAAAGCTATGCGGTGCATACCCCACACTCGACTTACGGCCATGGTCAGGATACCAGCCTCTGCCCTCTTCAGGTGAGTAATTTTGGCGCAGCTGCATCATCAGCTCATTTATTCAGTAAGGTTTCCACTGGGGTTCTGCATCATATCTCTTCGCATTCGAAGATGCGAAAAGATAGGATGAAGACGAATAATTATCGTTTAAATCACCAGCTCACGCACTCACAGGTCATAGACTGCTTTTTCGATTCTGTTGTTTCCAGACTTATCTTTTCTACCCCTCAAAACACAGTGTCTTTTCTGTGACGTTTTATTCAGGAGGACAGACAGTTGTTGAGTTGCTCCTGCCTTTGTGACATCATCTTCTACATAAAATTTAAGGAAGGCGAACAACAAAAACTGAGCCAAAATTTTTTTTTCTGTTGCACTCGCTTTATGCCCAGTCTGGGCCTTACGAGTGGTCTGGGTAAGCCCATCTCTTCTATCCCTATAAATCCCATGGGAGTTTTCGCTACTTAGCGAATGATATGCAGTGAATGATGCAGTGGCGACGAATAACTTGCATCATCGCGCACGAAGCTTCTGGAAGCTATCCAATTACGCCGAGCACGAGACTGGAAAAGCGCAAATATTGTTTTTTAAGTCTTCACTGCCACGAAACCTAGTATCGAAAGCAGTCTAATAACTTGATAGCTGTGTGCTATGCACCACCGAAGTGAAACAAAATGGTTGAAACCAATGCAACTGCAAAAAAAATCAAAAGCAATATATGAATTCAACAATGTTTTCGGTTAAAAGGCTGAAGAATACCGTATGCGTTAACATGGACAGCAGTACAGCTTTGCAGGAAGAAAACATTAGAAAGTACCAGTAAATGCATTTGAGTGTGTTATATGCTCAGTAACGGACGACACAGAGATGACGCAATGGTTTCCACTAGCAACGGACGCCGGTTTCACCATGGATCCTGTTGAAGGGCTCAGGTATTTCCTTTTATTTCGCTCTGACGACGTTTGTAAGAATCCAGTCGGATCCGAAACTCGATCAGTTCGAGGTAAACTGCAGATCCGCTTCAAATGCCCACCTGGAACGATAAGGGGAACGGACTTTCCCCCAACCGACATCCATGGGGGTGAGCAGTTATTTTGCTTATGTATAGCTCCATCGCGTAAACTGCATTTTTGCCCTCGTTTCAGTATGCCGTCAAGCATGCAGTTGATGCGTTTGCCTCGCAAAAGTGTTCAGACCATTGTTCTTCTCACAGCTGTCCTCCCGGACACATTAGCCAGGGCTACGCAACTCAGAAACCTCGAAGGTCCAAATTATCAACATAAATTTGCCGCGGGCCGAAAAAGTCTATGTCATTACGATGTTGTGATTTCGTTGCAGTATGGAAGAAATTCTGCGAACTACAATTACTTATTCGGGGTTGAGCTTTTGCAACATTTTCCACAATTGAGAAAACTCTTGCGGGCCGCAAGAAAAGCTCACTCAATTGTGCTGCCCGCGGGCCATATGTTGTGCAGGCCTGCATTGGCCAAACCAAACTCTGCCATTTTTTCACTGGTGTTCCAGAATTTCAAACTATATTGGCGTTGCGTTGCGCCACGTTCTGTTGCTCCTAAAATGTTATTTTCAAAATACTTCCCTGGAAAGGGAGGTAGGTTTGTTCAAACCTGCTGCTTGAAATGCCAAAAAGCAAATTTTAGTGTGGTATCTTGTTATCATATAGCGGTGTGGACTGACTGGGAGGATTATTCGTCACCGAACTACACGCCGTTTGATGACGTCGAATCGCGAGCAACATCGCACTCGTGCACAAGAGCGATCGAAATCCAAGCGCAGACCACTAGCGGAGTAAGGCTAGCTGAAAAATAAGACTTTCCACTGCAAAACAATATTTGCATGTGGTATGAGTTAAATTGCAGTCGTAAAATATTTTATCCTCTGTCTGATTTACTTGATTCCGGAAGAGATTTGATTTTTCGTAGTTGTTTGGATAAGCGGCGTTTTTTCCGATTTAATTTTCGCCTGGCATCGGTCAACGTCACACGTTCGCTTTACTAAGAATATTCGATATATTGAACAGGACGGCAAAAAATTACTGTCACCACGACCTATTAGGGATATAACGTAAGTAGGCCGTGCAGTCACTATTGTTTGCAAAAGTTTTTCGCGGCTGCGCATAGTAAAGCAAATAACAATTGCCACTTTACTTTTCCACGTACGCTTGACGCTATACGTGTCGGAATTTGAAGGCTAATCCACTGTCGAATCTTTGAAGCGCAACTTCAGGGCAGTCTCCTCAGCAAAGCTAAAGAAGTGAAGTTGTGGCACATTGGTGACAAGTCATTACAACAAAACACTCGCGCTGATGCTTCTCCAAGTGTAGCCGATTTGTAAATAGCGAATATTCGAAAGGTGCCGGCCCGCGAAACGGGAGACGTTTTCCGCAAGTTCGGCGTTTTGGAGGGATTGGTGTGTCGCGGCGAGGATCAAGTGCAGAGTGCCCGCTGTTCGGATTACAGAGTGCGGTATTTATGCAAAGGTCAGTTGTTGTTACGCTTGCGGCGTGATTCCTCAGTTGCAAGAGTTTTAAAGAAAAAGCAATAGATAGCGGGTTCGTATTTGTGCGAGGAAAGACGTATGGAACCATCGCGCTGATTGCCTTTTGTAGCTTTGAACTTCACAGCTGCACGTTGATGCGAATTTACAAGAGCTTCTATTTTTAATATTTAGCACCTGCTGCAACTGTAACGCCAAGTGGGTTATTAAGCAGTCCCAAATGCCCATGTGTTTACGTTTGTGTGCAGAATAGAAAACTTTGGCAAGATCGTAGGACAGGGAAATAATCTTGATTCGTTTTTGTCATATTAACTACAGATGTCGCGCACGCGATTATGACTAACTAATGCTACAGGAAAGGCAAGCGCTGCATGAAAAAAGTACCTTTATGTGGCTAATATGACAAAATCGTGTATGAACTTTGTGCAGCAAATAATGCAGCGGTGCATACGCTGAAATAGAATGATTAGGGAGTTGAGATTTAACTATGAACAACTTTTTCAGATGAAGTTAAACAAAAGTTACTGCACGTTTTGTCGTAAAAAGCAGAAAGAATTACCTAATTTACAAGCAAGCGACACAAACGTTTTAGGCCACGTACATACCAACAGCTTGTCAGCGATTAAAGCAAACGATGAAGAAGAAAGGATTTTTTCAACTGAACCAGCATTTTGTTTATTTCTATTTCTGCCAGATAAAGTAAGTAAGTTGCCTGATCCGACGACTCCTTACCAAACAACAACAACTCATCCTCCCAATCCAACCCTTCCGACAGTGGCACCTTATCCTCATGGAAGTGTGTGGACGCCGTGGTCTAACAGCGACAGTCCCGTTTACGATNGTGGAGATTTTGAATTCAAGTTCAAAGTCTCCTCGTTAAGCGGTTTTTGCAAGTAAGCACAATTTTGCTAATACNTGACTCTTCTCTCAACGTTACACATTCGAAGACTCTTTTCTTTCTTAGTTGTAAGTACTGTACATGCCGCACTTTTAGCTTATTTTTTGCTGTAACGCTTTTCATCTCTTCTTTTCGTCTTGGATCAAAACTNAAAAATTCCTGAGGTGAAGAAATTAAACGCGCCGGTTTGAAATGTCCGGTTNTCTAATTTGAAAAAGATTTTTGCGAAGGTTTACTGCAGTAAAAAGCTTAAACACGCCAAAATGCATTTAAAAATGTTTTCCCAACGAATGGGAAAACATCTGAAACGAGCGATAACGGGCTATACAGCATAATTTGTTTCTGAACTTCATTTCGTTCACTGACAGCAACGCATTCTCTGACATCGGCACTTTATGGTGACGTCAAGACCTTGTGGCTACACTTGAAGTACCTCGGATGAAATTCAGTTTACGCCGTAACAAACATTTGCAAAATATGCACAAAGGCAAGATTGTTGAAGCGTTTAAGACGTTTGTTAGTCTTACAGCAACTGATCAGCTTCGCTCTTCAATTCGCAAAACGCTTGTTGTTAGAAAGATGTTCAATTGTCGGTTTTATCTTTTGGCTTCAAACAAGGGAGGTTGACTTCTATTTATATCTGTTGTGAGCATACACGTTGTCACTCTTGTAATAAAGAACTTTATAAAAAAAGGTTTAAGTCTTCCGCAGATAACAAAACTCGTGGGTGTGGCACTTCAAGGGTGTGGCACTTCCATGAGACGTAAGAGACGTTGAGAACGCTTTTGTCAACTAAACAAATTGAGTCTGACCTGTTCAGGAAGCCGGTAAAAGTCTGATACAGTACGACAGTCGGTAAAACTTAATAGCATACTCCTTAAGATGATGGGAGGAAGAACATTTGAATTCAGAATTTGTGTTTTGCTGGATGTGGTACTCAAGCCGAAGATGCAGATTTCCTTTTTTTATGTTTCTGCTATGGCAACAGCAATACTGCTCTTGCTGGCTGCGCGCCTGATATTCTTGCTGTTGCTCTGACCGCTTACAATTCAACGGTTTATTGCTCAGCTCAATTTCTCGAAATTCAAAATATTTACAGTTACGTATTAGGAAAATATGTAATTGAAATATTTAAAAAAAACGTACATTATATATTACTCAGGAATGCGTACAGTAATCCCACCACCGAATTACCACCCACCAAAAGCAAAAAAGCGTGTTGCGAACACTATATATGACACATTCGAACAACGACACTCAACATGCAAAGGAAAGAAAGGAAAAGTGTAACAGAAAGAATAAAATCTCACACTTTTCAGCGTTTTTGCTTTTATTACAATGAGTTTCTATTAGAATCCACACAATCTCATGATTAAATCAATGTTACATCGTTGAATAACACGTCTATAGCTTTTCAAAAAAGTGGTTACATTATCATTTTGTTCATGATTAAAGCCACTTGAATGGCTCGTTAGACCGTTTTCGGCAACAACTCGCCGACCGATCGCGTTGGGGAGTCCATCAAGACATCATAAGACGCGTCTTTGAAAAAACGGGAAAATTGGCATTTGAAATTTTTTCACAGGTCCCAATAACGTCACTGTGCCCACATCTTGACGGCACACTGCCCCAAAAATTTCACATCCCAAGGTACTCAATTTTTTTAGACGAACGTATACGAAAATCCGCCTCTTATGATATCTTCGTTGACCGGTTGGCGAGTAATTGCCTAAAAGCCACTACAGTGGCTTTAGCGGTCCAACGGAACAACTGTGAAGTGTATTCGCACTACTTGTAAATGCAAACATGGATAAAATCCTGCTCAGGTGTATTTGAAAATCTAACACCTTCGGTATCTTTTGCCCTGATTGGGCAACTACTGTTCCCACCATAACCAAGGCTTACGCAAACCTTTCAGGTGCCCAGACGCGTTTTCAAGCAACTCGGAACCTATTCCGAAGCTGATCACGCCCTGCAAAGTAGCTTTTTGCATGTTTAAAACATTTTATTTTTTTAAAACCAAACACGTCTCCCTCCCAAAAACACGCGGGTGGTGCTCATGAAAACGACACCAAAAATTCCGAAATTCCGCCAGTGGCATTTATTGGCGGTCTGTACAAAACCCATGTTGTGATGTGTTCGAAGCTGGCGGAAGTACATGAAAAAAGAAGTAAATTAGGTTGAGACACGAAAATTTGTTATTTTTAGGATTTTTTGTGAGAGTTTGCACATAAGGTCTATTCTCCCAAGTTGGGCAAATTCTATTACGCCAATACGTGGCAATCTGCGGCGCAGTATCGATAACAAAAAAGGAAAAAACAAATTGATTTACACATGTAGCGGCGGCAACGCTTGTTCTAAGCTAATGCACGTTTTACTAGATCACAACAGGGTTTGTTTTCACAGACTAACGCGCTATTCACTTTACGTCTCACAAGCGTAATTGGGCAAAGTACTTGGATGCACAACGCTTGTAGGCAAACTTCTTTCACACAATAACGTTGAAACTCGCAACGCTGAAATGTCCTACTGGCTTGTGCACCATCACTCTGCAAAAGCCTTGCAAGTGGTACATCTTCTTCGAACACCAACGTCAGAGGCAGGTCATCAGAATCAGCCATGCTGCTTTGGTCACAGCGAGACATTTCACTTAATTTTCAAGAATGAAAACTCCAGCGCAGATCTGTGCATTTGAAAACCTTTGGAAAGGGTAGCGAAAATGCAATGCTATGAAGTTTTTCAAAATTTGAAGGTGTTCAATGAAAACAACTTAACACTTTTCCTGCACAAACAGAACATCACAAGCTTCGCCCTGCAAACTCAGGTCGACTTCAAGGGAAGTTACTGAACAGCCAGGTTTCTACTTCTTGGCAGCTCCAAGAATCAATCACAGAGGTTGAACATGAGTCACGTGGGTCGCATCTCCTGCTCACGTCATTTTCATTCATGTGCCGAAAACAATATGCTTGGTGCCACACCAACATGTCAAATCTTTTTTGCCCGGAATGAGCATATTGGTATTCGCAGAGCTTGTATTTGCAAAACGTCAGGTGTACCTTGCCCACACTGGGAAATTAACCCCTCGAATTCCTCCATAAACAATTTTGTGCAAGTTTCTTTTCTATTTCCCCATGACCATAAAGTGTTGAAGAAACAGTTATCATAAGACTATGGGCAACGGTAGGCTCTTATACTTTGTAAACATTGTAATGATAAGTTATTCGTGTTGCAGATTTTCTTCCATAATATTCTTCTGATCTTTTTGCAACAACCAGTTATTTCTGTGGTAAATTTCCGTCCTAATAATTTTTTACGTTGTATTTTGATGTAAATTTGTTTTCAACAATTCCGCTTCATTTTATTTTAGCAGCAAACATAGGCACAGTAGGTCCAAAAATCTGGGTGGCTGAAGCGTTTTGCCCGAAAAATTGCATTCACGCCTAATAAAAGTAGATTTTAAAACATTTTTCATAACTTCTCTATGTAATAGAAACACACATATAATGCAATTTTCACCCTATTAATACCGGAAGAGAGTTAAATTGAATAAACAATTTTTGAAAGCTTAAAATATACATTCATGTTTTTGCTATGTTTGAAATGATTTTAGCTAGAAAGCAGAATAATTTGAGTGATTACAGACCTCCCTGCCGGCAGGGGGCGTAGCGAGCCTTATTGTCACCCGGTTCCGACCACAAAAGTGTCGCCGTTTCCACACCTCAAATTTGTTATCAAGAATTTAAAACGAAAGATCATGTTTCGTGCTTATTAAAGATATAAGGATAAAATATTTTGAATACCAGAACCAAACACTCGCAAACTGAATTGGTCTTGTTTATCATTCTCGATTATGGGTCTTGATGTTTCTGCTTGTTCGCCACCTTTCTCATCATTTGGTGTTCCTATTTCTTCTGCCTTCTTTAGATATAAATTTTTGGACCAGACGTATTTCGTTTAAATTTTGTCTCCTGTTGGCTCCCAGTCTGCGGTAAGCTAAACCACTTAGCTTTAATTGTTTACTCATTCTAGGAGATCAAACAAAAACGAAAAACATGTTCTATTGCGGGGACCAATAGAGAAGCGATGGCGGGATACCTACTTCACAGATGTAAACATTTGTGCAATGTGTATGTTTATATTTCGTGTAGTATCCTGTCTTTAACTAAAACAAAAGTATATATATATGCTATATACTGCACATAGTAGGCTATAGTAATTTAATTTTAATAATGTAGTCTTATTAATGTAAAAACGTTTCGTTGTTCACTTCACGTTTCAGTAGTGATTTACTTCTCTTAACATACATGAAAGGCTGTGAACGTTATCTCTGTCGCCACTGGCGCGGGGCCTTCTTTAAGGTGTGGACCCATTCAGATAAAATTTGACAAATAGGTTTAAAACCGGCTATGGCTGAGGTGTGTTGGCTTGCAGCCTCCATCGTGATCTGCAAACTTGGTCTAGCTATTGGGTTGGGCTTCTTCCTACTATGCGTGCATAGTGTATTGTTATTCCTTACCTTCGTCCGTTAGCAACAGAGGTCTATTTAGAAAACTGTATTACCAAAACCTACCGCGTGGGTTATCTGCTATTTTATTGATGAGTAGTGATTACAACGTCTTAAGTTCGACGGAAATCGTTCTAAATAACTTTATCCAGTACAGCCATTGCCAAGTTGTACAATTGTTTCGGCTGAAGTCCCTTTTAATTTAATTTAATTTATTTGTTTGTGAGCAGACACGAAGTCCATAGTATGAACACACACACTCTGCAGAGCGCAGGTTGATAAAAACAGA
>JGI24159J19872_10010130_pt1 | contig 12364 bp, 8 predicted proteins | sample Ectturendosymbi4_FD_19872 | JGI IMG/M metagenome (IMG submission 19872)
GGGGGTAACTTGGGCAGGGCAGCACCAAGCGCTTTCCGAAACTACCAATCGGAAGCTCTACTTTGAAATAAAGCAAACGGTAATCGTATTGAAAGAAATTTGACTTACAAGCACCTTGGTGTAATTTATAGATAAAAAAGCTTACTTGGAAAGAGCATTGATCTCATTCTGAATGCATGCATTTAATCTCATTCTGAATGCATGCTAGCTTCCGTATATCGATCGGATCTGCTGATATAATAAAAAAAACTATGAGTGTTTAATTTAGTCATGTTCCACGTACGGTCTACATATTTGCTTAAGTTAACAGTTCGTCTAAGTCTACAGTTTTCTTCTGTTCTTCTTTGAGCGTCCGCTTAGGCGAGTTCTACTGCAACATCGTCACCTTTGTTTACATTGTTAGCGTTTGCTCTGAAAGAATTCCGCCCTTTATACTTTCGATTCCGATCATCCGGATACCTCGCTAAACCCACGTTATTTGACGAAACCAAGTAGTCCGGATGAACCAGGTCTGACTGTATAAACCAGGTGCATTATTTAACCATTTTAGCGCTGTTTCTATGAAAACAGTCGAATCGTGAAGTATCGCTGTTATTCAGTGTGGTTTCTGTTGCGTTCACTAAAATTGNATGCCTCTAGTCTCCAAGTGCTAAGCGAATAACGTGTCTACCGAACTGCAAACGAATTTCCGTTCTCCTGCATGACTCATGGCATCGACTGAGAATTCTTTTCGGTAATAAATGTTAGGACGCCTTGTTCTCAACCTGCTCAAATTTGCATGACACCATTGCAGTGCTGAACTTTAAACGTTGACACATTTCCTCTCTAGCTTTCACCAATATTTTTAAATATGTGAAAACAGCAAGTGTTCAGTGTGACAACGTTTAACCAATTTCTTACGGTGGCTTGACCTTGTTGCAAAGCATTTTGCTTAAATAAAGTTGCTCGCTTGGTTTTTTACTCGGCGATGGATTTTCATTTTTTAATGAATCCAGGTCAACATCGGACAATGCGAAGCTCCCAACGACGCTGCCATCGGCCAAAGTGCCAAAGATGTCGACAAACAGAAAAGCGCATCCAGTCAAAGCACGCAAAGCGCCGGGAGAGTCGAAAAAGCTTGAAAAAATGCTCGTAAGTATTTTATGTCGGGCTGGCAAAAGTATCAAATCGTTCTCAGTCTTCACTTATGTTAGAATTTATCCGCTCAGGCTAAAGATATTAGTCAGACCAGCTGCTATGAAAAGTCCACGGTTTTGCGATTTCGCCGAACGTGAGCAAAGTAAGTTGTTCATTCTGCTTCAGAATGTTGCTTGCGACGAAGTAGGCACTTGTTGGTCCCGGTTCCTCAACCACTCCGCGCTGACTTGTATCGTGTGTGACGATGCAGGTTAGATTCGTGAAGATGTTTAAATGGATGGAGGAGGGCACGAAACCAACTCACTTTTGCAGAGAAGTAAATTGGGACACTTGAAACGAGGTCATATCGGGACACTTAAAATGAGGTCATACGTTTCAGGAAATTTAATGAACGAAAAAAAGGGAAAAAAATATTTTTCATGTCCGGAGAACCGGCTGCAATGTTAAAGAGGTCTCATGCTGTTAAGTTTGCCACACTCCAAAAGGTAAAGAGCTAAAACTAGCGAGTAATTCAAAACAAAATAAGGTTTGTGATGTGTGCTCGAGGCTTCAGTGTGGTAGGACGGAGTCGCATGTTGGCGACAAGCCAACGAAAGATGGCAGTCACGCTTCTTGCTTTTTGCGTTGGACACAAACCACTAGCAGAAATCCAATCAAGCCGAAGTGCACCTATTGCTTTCGTGAAATGTTGCAAGGGTAATAGTAGCAACCAGTTGCTCCTGGGTCATTTTTGTAGGCCTTTCAGGATGGTTGTCAAGCTGGTGAGGGCTAATGACTCGGATAAGAGCCTCTTAAAATCCATTAACCTAACCTACTCTCTCACAAAAAGGAGTGAGCTTGCATTTGGGTCTCCTGCCCTCAAAGATCGCTCCGTAGTAACGGGCCTGAATGTCCTATGTGTGCACTGTGCAGTGGTCTCTATTCAGCGATACGGGTCCCTTGGCTTGTTCGAAGGTTGGACAAATTCATTTGTAGGAACCTAAGTTGCGGCCATGCAATGCAAATCTCACTTTCGTTGTACTGAGTTGTCACTTTGCCGTAGTTTCATGTCGCATAACATCATGTGACACTTGTGGTGACGTGTGCGATGTCTTCGTTGCGTGCATCGCGGCATATGTTTGCCTATGAGCCATCAATACGATCGACCGAGTTGCTTTCAAAGTACCAACGCTCGGGTGCGGTGGCCTCTAGAGTTTACAAATCCTCTGAAGAAGCTGCTAAACGCAGAATAGTTCGTTGACTGTTTTTACGTTTTGCTACAACAGTGAAGCTTAACTCGACTGTTTGAACGTGTGATCTCCATGCACGGGACTACAAAACTTTATTTGCTTGGCTGTTTTTCATTGTCAGGAAAAGCAATTGCAAGAACCAAAAGAATCAGACATTCCGTCTGGTCCCAGGCTTTCCGACCCTCCGGAATCGACTGCTAATGGTAAGCTGTGTACTGCACGTTATGCAGATGCACGGTGAAATCACTTGCCATACTGGTTGCGTGGTTTGTTATTTTTCAGCAACTTTGTTGATCTCTGAAACGTTGCAGGACATGTGTCGATTGCTAAATGTTGCGGTTTCTGTGCAGTCCCGTCGCCACGGGAAAGCTTTGGTGGGCTAACCCCTCCCAAACAAAGCTTGAAGGCCCCCCAAATTGGAATATGAAACTCTATAAGTTGGTGGAATTTTTGTTAAATTTGAATGTCAAGCCCCCGCTGCACGAACGTAAAGCCCCCCTATTGACGACGTCCTGGCGACGGTTCTGTTTCCGTGTGAGTTGAAAGAAATGTTCGTGATTCGCAAAAGTACGACTTAAGTTTCGTGTCGCGTTCATTCCATCTAAATGATAACCTGTTGGTCTGTCAACGTAATTAAAGCTAAGTTTCATTATTCTGCTATGCACTTAGTGTATCGTTGCGATTTCTAAACTAATTACATAATTAACTGTCGTGAAATTGAGCTTAGTTTGCTCTCTTGCAATTCTACAAATCTCTTTGCCCACGCACTTCCGCTGCTCGACTGAAACATACACAAAATCAAACCATTTGCCACGAACAGTGGCGTAGCGAGGCTAAGTGCCGCCCGGGGCCGACCATAAAAGTGCCGCCCTTTCCACCCCTCAAATGTGCTTACAAGAATTTAAAAATAAAGATCATGTTTCATGTATACTAAAGACAAAAGGAATAATAAAGCATCTTAAAAATCACAATCAAACAACAGAAACGTTTTTTGTAATGAAACATCGAAGCGCAACATTTTTTGCTGCGACATAACAAATTAACTTCACTTCGTGCGCCATGAAAATTAAAAAAGATAATGTTGAAGACGGATTACCTCGGTAACTGCAAACGAAAATCGTTATGATAACAAAACAATAAATGTTGGTAATGACATAAAACCTGCCTCAAGTTGCTTCCGCCCTGAACGAATTGTAGCTGTTAGCTAAACCAAATGTTGGAAAACTTTTTGCGCTTGTATTGCGTGATGCGGTTAAAAAACCTCTATTTGTGAGTGATATAGGTTTAAATCGTAACTTTTCTTTCTTTGATACGAGCAAATTCACTGATCACATTAGTGAAGTCAATCTTTTCAGCCACATCCCTGTCAATCGACAAGAGCGAGAGATCGGAAAGTCACTCCTGTGACATGGTTAATCTGAGATACAGTTTGGTTAGTTTCAGTTCAGAGAAACTTCTTTCTGCTGTTGCTGCTGATATCGTCAGAGTCAAAAAAAGGCGAAATGCAATAATTAGGTTTGGCACTACCTCCTGTAGTTGCCATTGACATATCCATTTCAGCCATTCAATTCCTGGCGCCTTTCTAATATCACATTCAACATCCAATTCAGAAGCTGCTTTAACAAAATCACTGAGTCGCAGAACTTCATATGGAAGTTTTTCAAAATTCAAGTCGCCAGTGTATGCCTGATTTAATGGCTCATACTTGTTTATCAACTTTTCTTCAGTATCCTCTAAAAGAGATTTTGGAGATAAACCAGCGAAAATAGTGTGCATATGGAGTGCGGCATCAAACCGCGCGTCCTGCTCAACCACCAATTTGTCATAGCATGCGTAAAGATCCTTTTGTAAGTCTTCTTGTGCTGTCAGTGAAGCATTCGCCGCTTCTTCTCCTGGCAGTTTTTCCTCTCTCCGAACCCGGCGTTGAATTTCAACCCCAAGTTCTTCACCAGTCTTCTTACTTTCCCTCAATGCATCTGCAACTATTCTTTCCCTACTTCGATTAAAAAAATATTTTGTCGCAACTACAGTATACTGGACAGGCAAACATCCAACGCCAATCCAGACGTTTGCAGTTGCTTTTGTAAGGTATTAATTTCTTTTAGAACCTCTTCCCAAAAGTACAGATGACAAAAAAATATCAAAACGTAGAAGAGGATTTAGAACTAATTCAGCTTCTCCTCGGGTTTGAACATTTTCAGAAGTTGAAGTCAGCTCTTCAAGTGCTTTTATCACAAGTAGAAAACCTGTTTTTAAAAAACAGCCTCATACCTTGAACTCCAGCGAGTGGTCACCAGACGCTTCACTGTAATATTCGTGTGCGAAGTTAAAACTTCCCAACGGTGTGTTGAGCACGAAAAAAAACAAACAACTTTTCCATAACAGCAAAGAAGATAATGGCACTTGTGCTTGCACTTGACGCATGAACCCCACATAAATTCAAACTGTGATTTGAACAGGGAATAAAATTTGCTTTTCCATTTATATTCCGCAAAAGACGTTGAACACCACCGTGAACTCCAGCCATGGCAGCAGCATTATCGAACCCGATACGTTTGCAATTAGCAAATTCCAGCTTTTCTTCTAATTTACCCAATAAAGTTTTTTTAATATCGCTGGCTGTTTTCCCAAGTAACGGCAAAAATCCCAGAAAAGATTCTCGAACCTTCACCACTTCATCTTCAGTGGCTACAAAGCGGCAAATTAAGCTTATTTGGTCTACATGGGAAACGTCAGGTGTACCATCTAAAATGACAGCGAAGTAGTTGGCGGCATGAATTTGGTTCAAGACGCTATCCTTCACATGTTTACCCAACAAACCAGTTAATTCGTTCTGAATTTGTGGAGACAGATAGTTCCGATTATTCTTGCATTCCTTTGTGTAATGTTTTCCAAGAACAGGATCACACTTACTGAGGAGCTCAACAAGCTCTAAAAAATTCCCCCTGTTTGTAGAAGTAACATCCTCTCGATGACATCTGAAAGGCAGGTTTTGTTTTGCGAGAAAGGTTACGACATCCAATAACCGTATTAAAAACATTTCTCCAGGTCTGCGTTTCTGTGTCTATTTGCTGCTGGATTTCACGATCAAGAGTCTTCCCTTTGCTCAATGCCATCTCTAATTTCTTCCACTCTGTAAACGCCCTTATGTGCTCAGGAGGAGAATTTTCTTGATTGGAAATTTTTGGATTCAGTTTCCAGAATTTGTTGAAGCCAGGTTTCTTCGACAGGTTTGATTTGCGCTGATTTTCGTTCAAAAAAAGACGACAACAGAAGCAGTACAACGACTCATTTGCTTTTGAGTAAAGTAACCATGATCTCAACACTCTCTCATGACTGCTTCCTACGTTCACAGTTTAATAGAACCAATGTTGTAATAGGGTCCTCAAGTTGGATTGTTGCCCTGATTTTACAGTTGGACTGAACGGGCCATCTTTGTTTTGGGATTTTTTGGGCCCGACTTTTACTAAATCGATGAGCAATTGGTTAGAACAGTGCTCGGGTCAGTGGGCAACATCATCGAAGACATTCTCAGCTGCTGCCTTGCTTGCAATTTCAACATGCTCACTAAGTACCGCATTTTTTTTCATTACCTTCACTAGCTGAACTCTCTTTCACAGGTAAAGTCATCTTCTCGATTTCGGAAACTGTATTTTCCTCCATTCTCACAGGATCCTCATCGCGTTTCTCTTCCCTAGCTGCATTGTCTCTGCCATTTCGATTTTTATTCTTGGTTATTGGTGGTGTTTTTTATTTAATTGTTTGTCACCTTTCTCATCATTTGCTCTTGTTATTTTTCTGCCTTTTTTACAAATGCATCTGTGGATCCCGCATATTTCTGTAAATTTTTTTCTCTGTTGGCTCTCAGTCTGCCTGCGGTAAGCCGCACCACTAAGCTTTAATCGTTTACTCATTGTAGGGAATCAAAAAAACATGTGTTATTGCGGGGCCCAATTAAAGGAATTTATTGCGGAGTACCTACGTACCAGTGGCGTAACTGACGAGGGGCAGGGAGGTAACCGCCCCCTCTGGCAAGCCAATAGTAAAACCCGGGCCCCACTTCGGTTATATTTCGGTATATAGTATTTTTTGGTTTTCAGTAGATTGCTATTTTTGGGTTTTTCAGAAGAGTTTTAGATATCCGGTGGTTTCCTGTTGTTGTATAGACACTCACATTCAGATTCACTCAACTTTTTTCTGAGTGTTGTGACTCGTGGCAGTCCCGTCGCCACGGGGGGGCTTTGGTGGGCTAAGCCCCCCCAAACAATGCTCCAAGTTTCCCCAAATCGAAATATGAAACACTACAAATCACTGGAGTTTTGTCAATTTTTACAATGTCAAGCCCCCTGCAGAAACGCAAAGACCCCCTGCTGAAGACTTTCTGGCGACGGTTCTGGCTCGTGGCCCCCGTTCAGTTAAGTTCCCCTCTTTCTCAAACCTCTAGTTGTGCCACTGCTATTCTACAGATGTAAACAATATGTCTGCTTATATTTCGTGTAGTATCTCGGTCTTCATTTTAAACAAAGTATGCATATATCTACATATGCAGTATATATTGCATCCTCTCTACCTTAGCGTTCATCGCCTCTATCAAAATGAAAGCAACAGCTTTTCTTGTTGAAATGACTTTTTCCATGACTGCAAATGTTAACTGTACCGTTGAAAAAAGGAATCAAACCTTTTACAAAAGCTGCTTTGCCTAGCGGCTGGCACTGGCTCACTCTGCTAGCAGTAAATCTACTATCTGACTCCTCTGCACTATCTAGCTTCTAGAACGTAATTTTTCGACACTGTTACGTCATATAGAAAAACATCAGTACTAGTGAAACTGAGCAACTTTACCTTTGCAGAGTTCTTCACTTCACCCACCAAAATTTGTTGTCGGTAGACCACCTAATGACTATCTATAGCTTGTGACACTTGTTTATTGAAAATCTGCCACTGAAACTAAACAATACCATGAGACGTGCCAAGAAATATTCGTCCACAATGGCTACAGGGTTATGCAATCATGTGCCGTTGGGGCGTTGCTAAGGATCGAACGATAGGAGAAAAAGGACTAAGATATAGCTTTCTCTGTTTATCGTGATTTCAAGCAGGGCCTTTTCTTAACAAATTTTGACTGAGGGGATTTTAAGCTCGAACTACTGGCCAGTAATGTTTGCTGGCCTGCGATCAGTGTTGTTCAAAGGGCTTTTGACTGGGCAATGGCCTTGACTGGTTCAGGAACTGGGGACAATTTCGCCCCGGGAGTGTATGCTAAAAAAGGCCCAGATTTCAAGACAACCACAGCGGTAGTTTAGCACCCTACATTTGAATCAGGCATTTGAACAAACATTACATCAATTTGCTCACTCCACAAACACATTTCCAAGTTTTTTATGTTTAAGGTGTCTAAGCACACAAATTAGTTACAACTTTTTTCAGTTTGTGTGCTTAGATACAAGTTTAAGGTATGTAAGCACACAAACTGAAAAAAAGTTGGAACTAATTTTTTTAACATTTTAATCAACAATATGCCGCCCCCCGAATGTGCGGCCTCCCGCCCCCTTGCTACGCCACTGGCCACGAAATAAAAAGTTAAAGCCCGATGAAATCAAGTGACCTCTCTGTCACGCTAAACGTAGAATTTTATAGTATCAACAGCTGAAACATTTCTTGAAAAACAATAAGCTGGTGGTTCTTGAAAACAGGGTGATGATAACAAACATGCATACATATAAAATTTGATGGAATTTCTCATAGTCGCCCCCAGTCCGCCCCACTCAGTTGGATTTCTGGAGAAAAGTTAGTAAGACCCCAAACTCCTGGCACCACTAAAATGTTGAATATAGATTAAAAACTAAACACAGTTTTTCCGTTGACACCAATCATGAAGTTTTTCTCTCACTTGACATTAGTTATATGACTCCAGGCTCCGAATACCTGTGTTTACAGAGAAGATAGTCCGGGGTCTGAGGAAGTTGACTGCAGTGTCACTTTGATGAAATTTTGATGATACCGCAGCAAAAACTTTAGAAGGGCTCAGTCAAACCACGGTTGTACGACACGATATATTTATATGCAGCAGGCACCCTGACTGGATCGGATGACTCGTCCAGCAGCTCAGAAAGCAGCAGCTCCGACGAAGAAGACTCGTCCAGCAGCTCGGGTGGTGAAAGCGATACTAAGGGGAACGGTAGGAATCCCAGTTTGCTGTGACATGCCCCGTGTTGTTTCGTTTTGGGCGCCTCTGAATATCACGAAGTCGATTTTCATCGCTGGCTTGTAGTAATTACCGGTAACGATCATGTTACGTTGAAAAAATACGAATGCAAGAGAATAGGTGGATAGCAGGTAAGAGCTTACAAACGAGCATTTTTGTATTCCTGTCTCATGAGAAAACAGCGTCGTCCAGTCGTCTGATAATAATGTGTAACCATTTTTGATATGCTGGTGGATGTCACTGTTTAGTCTGCATATATTTGCGCTTTCAGTCGTGCGAAATGAAAAGATTAATTATGTGACATTATGTAATTTTTTACCCTCTAGGGCAGGGGTTCCCAACCTGGGGTACATTTGCCTATCTGAAGGGGTACATGGAAGGGAAAAATATATTTACTTCCAAATATTGTAACGTACAAAATTTCTATCAAAACTTCAGTGGATTTTGATATTTCACTCAGATTTTAGTCAGAAGAAATTTTAGGGGTACATGCTCATCTGTCGAAATGTTGAAAGGGTACATGGTCAGAGAAATGTTGCGAGCCTCTGCTATAGGGCTATTTTTCCATTCATTTTTTTCATAGCGTAGTACGCTGCATTAGCGGGAAGAAATTTCGAGTTTTGTTGTATGCTGAGCAGTTGCACCAGGGGTTACCGTGCTGTTGAAAACATTCGCCCATGAATGCCCTCGTGGATACAGGCCTGGTTCAAACCAAGCGTCAATTGTTCGTGTCGTCGCTCTTGCAAGGACCCGTTCCCCACAAGTTTTTCCACATTATTATTTAACATCATCGTTTTATTGGCGTACGATGTGTAGAGGTGGTGGGCCAGATGCTTTTTTGGTATTTCCAGTGAACCAGAAGTCGATGTCCGTTGTGAGCTTTACCTGCTTTTGTTAACACGGCGATCCTTGCCTCAGTTGCCAATGACAGTGACGCACCTGTTTGCACAGATAACGTGAGCGAAGGACAGTTGGCCGACGACTTGCACTTGAGCGATTCGGGGTCGGATTCCGATTGACAAGGTGGTCACTGGCTGAGCTGGTGATGTACGGACAGTTGCTGGCTCAAGAAAGGGAAGAATCCGCGTCCGACATCGACCTCGTCGTCTCCCGCACCGCATGTCAGCGCAACTGTTTCAAAGACGTTTAGCCGACCGTGCGCGGTTGAATCGGATTTCGCTTTTTTTTTGTCCGCAAACAAAATTATGGTGACTGTGCTAAATGCACCCCTCAATGTAATTATCGTGTTGCGTGTTACCTACTTGGCGTTTATTGCTGCTGTGAGAATTGCAAAAATCGGTTGTATGAATACGCGAGGTCCTCGCAAGGGAGATTGCTCTGTCCGGAATCAGAATTCGCCTTTTTGAATGTCAGAAGAACCTTACTACAATTAATATATTATACCAGAAGGCTTAGGATATTTGTGCAATTCGAAACCTGTTTACGACACCCATACATTCCTTTAAAATACAGTGATGTGTTCGTGCTTGTAGGAACGTGTTAGAATGTTGTTCCGATTCAGGCGCCTAACGTTTTAATCAAACGCGAGAAAACGATGGCCAAGGTCTCGTTTATCAGCTACCCTTCCTCTGTGGGGTCCATTCATCCATACACAACCTGCCAGGTCTCCACCAAAATTCAGATGTAGGGTCGAGCCATTCAGGCATCGTGTGTGTTTTGCCTGTGAGCAACTACAGCTTTGTTCCGAGTTGAAAATTTAGAAAGTGATCGATGGCAATCTGGGTAGATGATGAAATGGATGCCGACTTTGCGCATTTGACGTAAGGTAACCTCGCGCGATGAAAACGCTGGAAACACTCCTCGGCAAGGCAACAATAGAGATTTACTCGACCAGGTTCAGTCCGCTATTGCTGTCATGAATTCAACGTTATGCATGGCGCAAGGGCGTAACGAGGCTAGATGGCGCCCGGTGTCGAGCGAAATTTCTTCTGACCTATCATTGTCAGCTATTTTGCTTCTCAGAGTGAAGGAATAAAGTTTGTCGATTAGTTTTTTGATGTGTGATGTGTAAATTAAAGCTTTTTGGTTACATGTCAGATACCCACAACCCAGTGCCGGATTAAGGTAGCGCGGGGCCCTAAATTAAAAAACACAAACACCTGCTAACTAAATCAAAGTGTTTGGGCAAGGCATCCGTGTTACTAGCTTTACTCTCTGCATGCTCTCTCCAGTTCGCATTGTGACATGTTAGGTGGGTGTATCATGCTGGCCGCCACTGTTATTTTAAACAGCGCGATAGGCAGTAGGCACTGAGCCAACTTTTAAGTTCTGAATCTTACAACCATGTATGTCAAAACTTTTGGCAGCTTTGATTTACCAGGAGGTTTTCTACCATACTACATCACTACTTAACAATGTAACTGAACCACTTGGAAGGTTGTGCCGTGGGATAAGAACATATTCTACCAAGGTTGCCTTTTGACCTAACGCGCTCACTAAGCACACAAGCAAATCATTTAAGCTTTACCAAGCTATCTATCAACTTGTTATTATGATACAATTATCTGCTTGAAGCAGCTTCGTTAAAATTCCAAATGTTTGCAGGCAGCTGGATGTTCTCTTTCCTGGTGTTACCCAATTAAAAACGTCTTGAAAAAGAGAAGTATATTTTTTGATGAAGGTGTAAAAGTTTTCTTGAAAAACTGTTGAAACAGGTTTTTGATCAGGAATTTGTTACTTGCCAAACGATTGGTAAAATCCTGCTAGAAAATCAGCTAACTGCTGAATTGAAAATTTTGCAGCTAACAGTGATAAAATCCTGCTAGATTTAGCAGCAAATCAGCTAAAATAACAACACTGCTGACCGCAATCTTATGCCTCTTGTTACGTAACTCTACAAAAAGATTCAAACAAGAATTTCTGGACACAGACAGCGTTCAACAGAAAAACTTCGCTTACAACGTATGGCAAATTTAGCAAAATAGTGACTTCTTAGACTGAAAAAAATCTTGCATATAATGGAATAAATACGATTTATGACAGAAGACCGTGGGGTCCCCAAAAAGCGCGGGCCCGTAACAATTGCTACATTTGCTTCTGTTGTTAACCCTTTCAGTCCCGCAAAAGCCCCAAATCTTGCAGAGCTTTGCAATCCTACAACTCGCCAGGCGATTGAGCTAGATAGCTATCCAAACCATCCACGGATTCAACAAGTCTTGTAGGCAAAATCGAAAAAAACGTTTTCCGTTTTCGGTGGGGGGATTTCTGGAGGTGACGTCACAAAGAAGGCATGTTTTGGAAATTTTGGCAGGCCCTGGGCCCCAACCCTTTGACCCACTCTTTTGGCTCAAAGTTGTGTTGAAAACTAGGTCACAATCCGCGTCTATAGAGACCTGGATTGACTTGCTAGCACATCTGTAGCCAAAATTACGGGTCAAAAACCTAGTTTTTGGCCTAATTCAATACATTTCAGAAAAGGCATAATTTGCCCTTTCAGGGCAAACTTTGGCCAGCCATAACTCGGCAGCAGATTGAGCTAGAGAGCTGTTCAAAGCCCGTAATGACTAGTGGCGTTGTGTAGTTTAGAATAAAAAAAAATTTAATTTGGTTGGGGGGTTTTGGGCCAATGGGATCACCACAGGAGCATGTTTTTGGTTAATTATATGACGTCATCATCTGATCCCACGCGCCAATATTTTGGCTCGCAGTATTTTTGGATTCTAGGGTAGAATACCCGTTTTTAAAGCCCTTGATTGAGTTTCTAGCGTTTCTGGTTCAAAAGTTAAGCCAAAAAACAGCTAATTGGTAAGGGGCTTTTCTCAATACTTTTGGG
>JGI24159J19872_10010131_pt1 | contig 12364 bp, 11 predicted proteins | sample Ectturendosymbi4_FD_19872 | JGI IMG/M metagenome (IMG submission 19872)
CTATTCTAATCATAAGCAATTTTTCTTTTTCAAGGCTTTTGCTTCCATAACTTCAGCCCCCCCCTTAGAAAAATCCTGGCTGCGCCCCTGGGTGGAGATAAGCTTACGTCAACGCATTCAAGTGTCAAATTAGTTCTTTTAAATAAAATGCGTTACTGACCATTTGCAGTTCTGTGGCACTGCCATTGAGGTCAAGCAGCTGATACACGATCCTTGCTTTTTTGGCAGATTTATTGCAAATGGGTCAAATTAACACATTCCAATAATGGTAAAAAGCATTTAATTCTTGAACAAATGTCGAAAAAAGTGCTATTGAAACGCATTTTGATGGATTTTCACCGCAAGTTTGAGAGAGTTGCCTGTGAGGACTATGGAACCACGCATTGCCGTTAATTCAAATGTCTCTTGCTTCTGCAAAACAGCGTCCCTGCAAAGCAGCCAGTGGTGGCACTTTTTATAACCTGCGGAGGGCCCAACCCGTCATTTACCAAATACCAGAATAGCCAGTTTGCCTCCTGTTGGTCATTTGCGCCCGCTATGTCAACCCCCAAGGTATTTTTCGGTATCCAGAGTTTTGTAAGCGACAATATCTCGAAGCGCATTAAAATTGCTGAAGTATAATATTCAATAAATACACTGAATTCCAAAAGACGAGATGAAATGGGATGTTGATGCGTATTGCGTAAGAGCTCAACTGACTGGCACATGTTTACGTACAGTAATTGAGAAGCACGGTATCTAGTAATTGCAGAGGGTTTTAAACTGCATATAAACACTTAAAAACCGGCATCAGAGTCACAAGCTCGTTGCCAAGTTCAGCCAAACTGCGATAGACTAAGTCATTTTTAGAAAGCTATTATGCCTTGTCTTTAATATTAAGTTACATGGTAATGCATAGTTTTTTAATATGGTTTTGTGCCAGCAAAATCACTGCCATGGGTTTCCATCTTCTTCCGCAGTATCAAGTTGATCTTCAGTGTATGTTCCAGAACCGTCACCACAAGGTCTTCAGTGTGGTGCTTTACGTTTGTGCAGGGGGACTTGTCATTGTAGAAATTTGACAAAATTCACTGATTTACGGTGTTTCCTAATTCAATTTGGGAGGGCTTGGAGCTTTGTGGATGGCTAAGCCCAACAAATGGTGACGGGACTGATAGGTTCTAATTTGGTTTCTGGTGAAATTTATCCTGATACGTCTTTCTCAAGAACGATCAAGCGCGCAACGGAGGAAGCAACTAAGGTCATTATTAAGAAGAGGGGGTTGAAATAAAACAGGCTTGACAGCATCCACCTGTCAGCTCGCATTTTCTAAAAATGTCAACACTCAAAGCCGGTCGTGTGGGTCTCAGTTTGGTGGGCCGCATCTGAGTATATCCAACTCCATTTCACGGAAATCTGGTTTGGATAAAATTGGCCAGTAGTTGCACGAGTTTCGATAATATTTAGGATTTGCTGCCAAAAGATCTTTTTCTAATATATTGTCAATCAAGGAAAATACCTGGGGAGGGAAACAATTAACATTTTAGAAAAGCCATTAAATGAATTGTTTTAGATAAAAGCATTATGTGAAAGACTCCTGAAAATACAAGTTTTAAGCTTCTTGTGGACAGATGTGAGACGCACAATGATAAACTCTTGAAAAGTTCGTTTTTAGTGATTGCTGCCATACTAAACCTATCATTGCGTATATTCTATCGCAAACGTGTGATCCAGTGGAAATTACCCGAAATCGGTTCATGTCTTGCTTTTGTGAGATATTGACATAAGCTCCATAATCAGTGGCATCACGAGGGAACACGTGTTTCAGGCGCAGTGTACCTGAGACGCAAAATCAAACGTAAACATACCAGCATGTTATAGAGTTTAAGCGCGTCGATAGCCTTAAGGGCAAAAGTCAGAACTGTAGGAACGACCCCGAGAAACGTCACTGATCTAAGTTTTTACATAATTTTTCACAAGTTTTAAAATGTGGAAGATTTCTAGGAAATCCTGCTCAATGTCCGCAACTCGTAACACCTTTACTGGAGGGAGCAGTTAATGTCACGTTGCCCGGGCACATCATTTGGGAGGGTCCCAGTTTACCTCTGTCTCCAGATACCACACATGCTTATGGCGTAACTGTACCCAGTAACGCTTAAGATTCTGTTTTGTTTTCCAGTTACGAAATCAGTCAGGTAGCATACGTTTGCCAGGCAAATAAATGAACACTTGTTGCTGAACGTATAGAAAGGAGAATGAACCATTTAAAGCTTACGAAAAATTACAAACGGAGATGGCTGAAGATGTGTGAAATTGGTGACAAAATTAGTTTTAGTAGAACACCGTGGCGTAGAACATACAACTATACTCAGTGGCGTACGCAGAAAATTTCCGAGGGGGGGACAAGTTTCGTCACAATCGTGTGACGTCACAAATCAACTTTAGGACGACCATTATAGAGGGGTCTGGAGGCATGCCCCCGGGAAAATTTTGCAAAATTACACCTAAAAATACGCAAATTACACCTAAAATTACGCATTTACACCTAAAACTACGCATACTGTTTATAAATATTTTTATTTTTAGGGTCTGAGGGGAGGGCCATGGCACAGTGGCCCCCCCTCCGTACGCTAGTGACTATACTGCATAAATTTGGTCAAAACAGAAAGTAATCAAATTTAAAAATGAAAGTCAGAACAGGGACGAATTGTTATGGCAGAATATGTGGATTCATAGCCGAATAATACCGAATTATAGCCGAATAATGCCGTATGATATAACCGACTAACACCTAGTTATATTCGTTTTGTACCGAGTTAAGTCGATTAATACCTCTATCATCCTACCAGATTTCGTTCACTTCAATCTCGTAATTTAAATTCCACTTGGCCAAGTGTAATAGGTTGCATTTGTCTTGCCAAACTTCGCAGTAAGCGTAGGCCGAGTTGTTTTGATATAAATAACTCATGTCCCCTTGGCCTTTGATTAATTGTACATTCGAAAGCAACCGCAAGCTATATTAACTTCTATCAGCCGCACATTGAATGGCTTACTTTGATTTTAGCAAACTAAATTTAGTTCAACCTAATGTACTAAAAGCGTTCGAATCCTAACTGCATTGGTAATGTCTATCTGGAATCTTTAACCACTCCGTAAGTGTGGTTTCATGGACAAGTTTTTGGCCAATGGAACAAGGGTAGAAATCGGAAAACTAGTAAAACGTTTTACACCAAGGTGTCAGAGGACATATAAAAATCTCACAGCACGCGATACTGACGTGATAAAGTAAGTGACACTGAGGACTGCCTTCATGAAAATGTCAAATCTGAGATTATCAAAATAAGGAGAGGTTGCCTGTACGTAGGCTGCTGTACTACAGCGAAAACCTAAACTTGGTCGTGCAAAATCTTGGACTGGGTCGCATGCGGTCCGCTGGTTGGACATACCGCAAGCTGGTACAAAGGTTAGCCTAGTAACGATCAATGAGCACCTCGCCACTTGGTGCCAAAAACGCAAAACTACAAGACTCATGGAAATCGTGAATTCTCAAGTTGTTTTTGTAGGTTTTGGTGCGTTTTCAAATTTATCTCATATCCATGTTCAACACTCCACCACACAGCACAGGAATTACGGCGATGCACCCTAAAAGTTTGATGAGGGTGCATTGAAAGAACCGTCTTTGCCTGAAAGATTCCATTGGCCTTTGGTAAGTGGGACGATTTAAGCTCTGTAAAGAAAAAATGACAGTGAGGGCAAACTCAAGCGCACATCTGTAACGAAGCCTCCCAGGATTGTATGAAGAAGCTGTTTGCGGCGCCATAATTGTGTTTCTCAGCTGATTGACAGCAGGTTAAACTTGTTGACTGTCACCTCGGATGAAACAGCAGATACAGACAGCGTCCTGCATTTCGACGAGGAATGGTGTAATCGCCGTTTAACTGGTGTTTAATGCCTACGTGACGAAAGCACGCACGCCGACAATAGCAGCTCTTCCTCTGGTTGAGCGAGCATCCCACGGAAAAATCGATTGCGACGCCGCGTGACATAAGGTTGGAGAAATGCTGAGCGTGCTCGCGCGGTCGATGAGCAGCATTATCATAAATCGGAGCAAAATGAGCAGTTGTTGCAGCAGAGCTAGTACAACTGAAACTGCTTAATCAACGAAAAACGTCGGCTTGATGTAATTATTGGAAAATAGAAACGCTTGTTGTTAATCAACACAGCGCACCAGTCATCTTCTTCGCCTGAAGGAAACCCCTGATGCGTACTCATGACTGTATTTTGATAAGCAAGCATTTGAATTCAAAGAAAATTTGTCCTTGCCTGCTGTAACGTTTCAAACATGGTCATGTATACTGGCTCTATACAACACTGCATTTCGCTGGTGTCAAATTGGCATACGCAACTTAATTTTCAAATAAAACGATTGCATGTTTTTCCAAACATTTGTACAATCTGCTAAATGTCAGCAACTATGCCTCTATTGTAAACATCAAAGCTTTGTACTTGGAGTAAATCAGTTTGACGATCGTTAATCGTGGGTAAAATTATTCATTTTAAGCGACTCTCGCAAGGTCTTATGATCCTCATGCAGCCAACCTTTATCCTACAAGACAAGTGCAGTAGCCTACTTTGAAGTTCATTAAAAAAAGGGAATAAAAAGAGGAGTAAATGCACTTCGAATTTTGGTCCTAATAAGTTGCTTCAAGGTCAGTGTTTCTTTGCACCGAATGTTTTTAGTCAAGTCATAATTAACATCTATTTTAAGCCTTGACCAACGCCGCTTGTCCTGCGAATCCACGTTTGCGATATAAGCGCATCTATCAAACGTAAGTGCATTACCACGTAGTCGTAAAACGTCTCGTCAGTTAAGATTTGAGGAAATGAAGTAACCCAAACGTTTGGCGGCAAATAAGAAACAAATCAATCAAAGACCTGATTTTCTTCCAGGACGTACTACCAGATAACGCTGAGCGATCAGTCACATCCGTCCTACAAACCTGGATCAACCTTCGGGTTGTTCGATCACTCGCTCATGTCGGCAAATGCAGCAGAAGTGAATCGGGCCTGTGAAAGACTTACGCATGCTGCGTCAAACAGTGTTTCGGGCTCTGAAGCTCAATTTCGTAACAGCTCAGTTTTCGTGGGCATCCACGCAACGTTCACAATAAAACGCATTGGGCATCCCGCTCACCTAAGCATTTTACCAAACAAGCTTGAGAGGTTTCAGCTCGTTTGTTGATCAAGGTTCCACTTCACCGCGAATCGCGAATCGCGATGGTCACGTTTTATGTTCAATGTACATTTCATCGATACTGAATAGTTCTTCAACAAATTTTTTGTAGTTATCTAATTCAAAATTTTCTCTTTTGGGGTGCTTTCGAATCATTTTAAAAAGCGTGCAATTCCTTGACTTATGATAACATAATCATGGCAAATTATGTTAATTCGTAGGTTTTAGGGGGAGCGATCGCCTCTTCTGGATTTGCCCCTGTTTCGACGCCCCTGTGGACGCCCATGGCTGTGACGTATCACGAGTTCAAAACTGTTTGCTTGAGTTCAGTGTAAAAGCACACCCACAGCCATAATAGTCATTCTTTTCGCATTTACAAGTTTAGCAACAATGTTGAACTCAAAACTAATAACAGAAATTATAGAAAACCATTATGAATTTTAGGTGTGCGCGAATAGCTGCTATACTTTTGTTTCAAACTGATCTTGATAAATCATGAAATTACTTATGATACTGGTATGTAGGGGCATCCGTGCCCCCGTTGACCCTCTCTCAAAGGGCGGGGCGGCAAGGCCCCCGTAACGCACCCCCGTTCCGGCGTCCCTGGAGTCCACACTGACGATGCTGTTGGAGGCCCGACAGCTTGACACGGCGCAAAAGAATTCTGAAGTGTACGCCCAGACTGGAAGATAATGTCCTTCTGCATGCCCAGTCGAGGACCGTGATGTTAGATTACGCAGGAAACTGGACAAGTCGACATCTGCGGCATACCAGCGCTATCTGCGCCTTCTATGGCGGAGACAAGAAGCATAATTGTGTTAAGTGCTCTGCACGTTCTGCTGTGTTTCTGATGCCAGAGAAAAGGGCAGGGCAGAGACAAGAAGCATAATTATGTGAAGTGCTCTGCACGCTCTGCTGTGTATCTGATGCCATAGGAAAGGGCATTTGGCAAGGTCGTGTTAAAGAGCAAAGCAGAATGGTTAAATGCCACATCCACCTCCACTTCTGTATACATTTCTTCGTTATGCACGAAGCAGAAAGCTCCGGAGAGTTTGTCTGCTGCCATGAAAAGATTCGTATGTCTGTGTGGTACGTATTATGGTGTTTAGTTGTTTAGTTACAATACAGCTCCTTCGATGCCGTTGTTCCATGAATTGAACCTGTTGACGCTAAACGATGTTTTCAAATTGGAACTCTCTAGACTCATGAATAACATAGAAAACAATGAGGACTTACCGGACTATTTTGAACGAGTATATTGGAAACACAATTATAACACCAGACACTCCTATAAAGACAACTGTGTATTACCGAAAAGTAGAATGGAAACGGGGAAAATGTCCATAGTTTCTTGGTGACCGAAGACCTGGCAAGTAATGCCACCGGATATGAAATCAAAACCTTTTCTTCTGTAATCATTTAATTAGCAACTATATAAACAGGTAATGCCTACAATCTATGGATGCACAGTTAGAGTGATGCGATCATGCAACGTTTGCTTGATCTTTATCTGCAAGTGTATTAAATCGCATTCATTATTCCAACGTTCTTTTTCAAGTACGCATTATGCTCTTGCTCATCTTTTGGATTCTACAAGCGTGATTGAGCAAAGTTATAACTATGTTCTCTTCTTCGTATTCGTTTATGCTGGTTTGCGCAGGGCTAGTGAACTTGCTCGTTGTTTGACGATGAGCGGTTGGCAGTTGGCAGACGTAATGACCGGAGTGTCTTTTCGCCACCTCCTGGCCTTACCGTATCTGTATTGAAGTTTACTAACGTTAAGGCCAAAAATAAAACTTGTTGTTGTTGTTGTTGTGAAAAGCACATGTCTATTTTAATTGACCCGGTGTCAAACGAAATTTCTGCCTTCGCGCCATGCACGTATGCACAATAACATTATACAAATCAAATACGTTGAGAAAACTGATGATTAGGGCTTAAGATTTGGTGTCCAGGTAAGTGTGTCGGGTTAGGGTTATAAAAAGAAAAATAATTAGTCAGAAAAATAATTAGTCTCAGACTAAATCCAATAATTTTTAGTGGTTATAGTTATTCCCGTACTTTAGCTTGTTGTGGGTGTCTGACATCCAACCAAAAAGTTAAGTTAATTCAGAATTCTTATTCCTTTACTCTGAGAAGCAAAATAACTGACAAACAATAGGTCAGAAATTTCGCTTGACACTGGGAAGCTCTCTAAGCTATATGAAAGAATGAACGGCGAAGATGTTGAATCTTCGTATTCGTAGGTCGACTAATGGCCGTGGGTACCCCGTTCGGAAAAGTCAGTGGACGCTGTTATGATGGATTGACACTGAACGGTGAAGTGTACAATGTTTGTTTATGTCGGAGCGATGGAAAATCCAGAGTTCATAATATTCTCAGCATCAAAGCAGACGTGCGCTGTAGCTCCCGCTAACACGCGATGTCCGTCTAGATTTGGTACCTTAACAGCAGATTGTCTAATAGCTGTACAGTCGAGGAGATTTAGCGCACCTGATGCTGAATTAAAAAGCGCCTGTGAATCGATTTCTCACAAACGATTAATTTGTTCACTGTCCTTGATGCTTATCCGCAGCCGGGAATAGAAGATATGGTGCTAAGACTTGCGATTATATCACCAACTGGTGTTATAGAGGAGAGTGACAAGCCTTTTACAGCGTTTGAAGCTGCAGGCCGACTGTGGGAATAGAGTCTTTTTCCATCTGGTGTAACTAATGGGGTTCCTGCCTTTCAAAGCGCGAAAGATGCAATAGTTGATGCCGAACGAACATTTGGCGGACACGTACCCCTATCTCGACAAGGTCACACATGTGGCAAAACACAAGTGGAACTTGATGCAAATGTCCAACCTTTTCTGGAGTCTCTCAAGGACAGGAATATGACACTGAACGAGAACAATACCATTTTATCCGTGCCAGAAGTATGTATTCTGGGCGATCGTGTTGGGCACGGTTATGAAGCCTGAAGCGGAACGTTTATAGGTGCCGTGAGTCGCTCCAAAGAGCCTTGGGATTTTGTGTATTACGCGAAACGGATGCCCCCCCATTTTCTGATAGAATAGCGCGATGTAAAAATCGCGAATCAATTTCCATTAGATAGATAAAACATTGCATAGCAGATTTTGAATCGTTAAACTACTATTGCAGACGTGTCCTTGCAAGCTGTTGATGAATCGTTGCCGTTCGTGGTGGAGTGCGATGCTTCTGATATGGCGATTTCTGCTACGCTGAATCAAAGGTGGCGGCCTGTCAAGGTCGATAAGTCGACCGAACTGCACTACTCGTCCGTGGAGAAGGAGGCAACGGCGATTATTGAAGTTGTGCGAAATTGGCGTCATTTCTTAGCATGTCGTCACTTTATCCTGGTAACGGATCAACAGTCCGTCTCGTACATGTTCGACAACCGCCGGAGGACGAAAGTTAAAAACAACAAAATTCAGTACTGGCGATTGGAACTTGCATCGTTCTCCTACCAAATCCAATACCGGCCGGGGAAGGATAACAACGCAGCCGATACACTTGCGCGAACGTTTTGTTCCACCGTTTCTCCATATGGCTTGGAAGCACTGCATCAAGGACTTCGTCATCCTGGACTGGGGCAACACGTTTATTGCATTTGTACCTTCTAAGAATTTGCCTTTTCGACTGACGACGTAAAACTTGTCTGTTCTTCTTGTGGAACGTGTGCAGAAATTAAACCACGCTTTTGATGTGTCGGAGGTAATAGGGACGTTTCTCCTCTCGGAGTAGTAGGGACGTGGATTATGGCCACCAAAACATTTGAGCGCTTAAATATTGACGTAAAGGGATAAATACCGTCAGTCTCGAAACGTGCACATCATGTCGGTTATTGTTGAGTATTCGTGCTTTCCATTTTGTTTTGCATGCCCTGTTGTCGTCCACGGTTATCAAGTGTTCAGACCAGTGATCTCCAATTTTTTTTGTCAGCGGACCACGTGAGCTACTATACAACCGTTCGAGGGTCGGGCATCTTATGCAATGTAAATGTTTCGGGGTATGTTACATTCTACCAAATCAACAACAATTTCATAAACATATTATTTTTGCATTATTGACAAAATGTCCTTGCGGCCGGATGAAAATGGCTTTGCGGGCCGGATTTGGCCCGCGAGCCGGTAGTTTGGAGACCCCCGGCTTAGACCAACTGTTTTCGTTATGCGGCTGTCCCAATTACATACACGCAGGTTCGGGTCACTCGTTTTCCTCTCCCTAGCTCAAAGATTGTCTACACAATCCCGGCCTTGCGAGTAGTCACTCCACTTGTGAGTAGTCACGATCGGCGCTGCGAGTAGTTACTCCTTATTACGTAACAGGCAATGCCCAGGTAGAGCGATACAGTGGGGTTTACAAATGGGTAAGAGCAATTAGAGTTGAAGAAGAAGAGTGGGAACGGGTTCTTCCTGAATCAGTACATGCTATGCGTTCATTACTTTGCATTAGTACTAATGCTACATCGCATGAACTGTTGTTTGCTTTTTCCCGTCGATCACCAAGCGGAAAAACACTTCCCGCATGGTTGTTGCAGTCAGGACCGGTGTTTTTGCGAAGGCATGAACTGTCTGGCAAGCATGATGATCTTATGGAGGAACTACACTTAGTAGAGGCGAATTCACTGTATGCGAGTGTTCGTCACAAAGATGGGAGGAAGCAAAGCGTTTCATTAAACTATCTGGCGTCTTGTCCGGACGCACAACCCCGACTCGTGTCCAGCAATCTCAGGACCACATACTCTTGTTGGAACCTCAACTTTGCCGTCCGTCAGTAGAAGTTGNCAGTGATGTGGGCAGTCAAGCGCAAGTGCCGCTGTCAGAATCAACAAGTAGTGTTTTGGAGGGTTGNGCTGAAACGCCGGGGCCGAGACGCTCGACATGAAGTACACGAGTTGTGCCATTAGAAAGATACGGGACACCAATTTCCTTTTAACCAGGGGCGGATCCAGCCTGTAAGTTTAGGGGGGGCAATTTCAGTAGTATTTGGCAGTCACGTTTCGGTTGACAGTCAAGCGTCTTTCCGAATTGTACAAAATCATGGTAAAAAAATTTACTTTCGTAGGTTTTAGGGGGGCGATTGCCCCAATCGCCCCCCTGGATCCGCCCTTGCTTTTAACCTAGGTGAATGTCGTGATATACAGTAGTTGTGTCTTGAGTGCTATCGCATTTATTTCCGCGTTTGCCTGCTGTGATCCTGCCTTCTGTCTTAATCATTGGATACCTTGATTCCCGCCCATGTGACTGCTATCCCATTGCAGTATTGGTTGTCCAGCCCCTGGATGCTTCGAAGGCGTACAGACGTTCGGCATTTCGTGTGTTAGCTGCTATTTATGTTACCATCATTTGTTCATTATAGATGCACATCTACAATCAAATAAAACTTAAGTTAATGTGTAACTCTGGGTAAATGTCAGAAAGAAGATTATGACAGAGTAGTTCAATTTAAACTCCTAGTTTGTGATTATTGTTTGCTGTGATATATCCCCAAGGTTAATTTCAACTGTCGATGAAGCTCAAATCAAGAGACAGACGTACGTCCGCGAAGCAATAAATAAGTTTGTCTGCGGGCTGCAAATACACGAGAATTGGTTTTGTGGACAACATAAGATGATGTTTGCTCTATTTTGTTAATATAATTAGAAAAGATTTTGTCCGTGGTTGACCTTTACCTATACCAATGAATAGGTAAGTATAGAATAATTTCTTGCAGCTTTTTCTATAGCGTTTAAGAAAACTAATTCGTCGGCAGGTTCGTCGCAGATTAGAGTCAGTTATTATGTATCTGTGAGGTTTTATCATAGATACCGTTTTTGTTTTTATGGTCATTAGTAGCATTAGAATTTTCACCTTTCAAGGGGAAGCATTTATTATGAGTTCATTTTTTTGTTTGCGTGAAACTGGTACGCAAACACCAAGTGACTTTCAACAAAAGAAATAACATTTACCCATGGTGTTAAGTCTCGTTACTTTTCTTCCAACTCAGACCTTTTTTGCAGTTGTAACAAATTACAAGTAGAATCCTGACTACAATTTTTAAGTTTTTCATCGCAGACTTTTGAGAAAAACCAATTGAGATGTCAACAAAATGAGCGGTACGTTATGCCGAGGAACTATATCCTTTCAAAATTCAGATAATTATCGCTATGTTAACCATCCATTCCTCTGCAGTGACTTGCATTTTGCATGTCTGCTGTATCTGGTGTTGTTGTAACTTTAAATCGCTGAGTTTTTGCGTAAACCCAGTTTCAGAATACAGTGTTGGAACGGTTTGGTCCTCGTCCAATAGAGTGGATCTTCAGACCAGACGCTACAGGATACAAAAAATTCAGAGTTCGTTTGCGCTGACTGGCTGCTGATATATTACTTTCTTGGAAGGTGTGAAGTTGATCCCGTTGGTTAAGCGCGCTGCACGTTCCGCTCACGGTTCTTGCCAAGCCACCGCTTGTTTAAACTGTAGTTTACAATGGAAGCATCTCTTCGTTGTCTGGCAACCACATGATGAGAAAACACGTTCACTACATACATTCCGAGACTATAGCAGTCTGATAAAGTGGTTATGGCTTTGGAACTCAATATGAGAATGCACCACTGTTTTTTGTGTCTCGGACTTCTCCCACCTGTTTAATCAAGTGAATATGAGTTTAAACGTTGGTCATAGATCTGCCTAGGCCTTATTAGGACAAACAGGGGAACGTTATTTGTGTTTGTGGGGGTAAGCCGTCAATTCTGCAGGACTGTTTTGCAAACCCACCATCTTTGAAAGGTGTTGTTCCACCTAAGAATTTTACGAATACCTTCATATACTGTTTAGCATGGACGCAATGTGGTGGGGGACACGAGGACGTTCCCCCCACTTTTTCAGACGGGGGGACATAATATGCCATGACCCCCAACTTTTTTCTCTTTAGATTTTGTATTTGGAGAGGTTTCAAAAATAAAAGTGATGTTTGTCACGTTTTTTGTGAAGAGCTTTTCATGTTAGGTGGTAGGCCATACATAACCAAGTTGATGTTCAAACAGAGTTTGGTGTGTTATCACTGATTCTGTTGGTTTATGCATTTTAGCTTCGATAAAATAATTTTTAGCATTTTTCAAGTTTCTAGAGACCGTGAAAGATGTTTAACTGCTTCTGTCCGACATTT
>JGI24159J19872_10010135_pt1 | contig 12363 bp, 5 predicted proteins | sample Ectturendosymbi4_FD_19872 | JGI IMG/M metagenome (IMG submission 19872)
GACTTCGATAATGCAATGAGCTTGAATAGCAAGTATCACAGCGATAGTTAGCAAAAGCGGTAGTTCCGGATCGTACAGTCTGACTCCCTATACCTGCCTGTGTTATCGCTGCTGTGCGCTTGAGCAAGGCACTAAAGACGCGCACTCAAACGCGCCAAGCAATATGCACGTCCGTACTGATCGCTTCTAAAACTCCTGTTAATCAAAAAAATGTATCATCTTAAATCAAAGCTACTGTAATTGCATTTGGCCATTGGTTTCATAAAAGTTTTCATCAAGCCCAATTTTATATGCAGAGGTGACATCAAAACTTATCATGATTTGCTAATGGAGGATGCTGGCTCCTGAACACTGTTCACTCCAAGAACATATGAGTTTCTTGTGGATAAATGTTGCTTTTCATAGTGATCCACAGTAGCACCTAGAGTGGTTGTCCCATAAACGTAGAAAACAGCAGTACTTGGTAACTCCCATGTGCATTCCCATTAATATGCTCATGACCTTTAGAATTCCACGCAGGCTCCACTGGTAGTCAGTATAGCCAACTAAAAAGCATTCAAAGCAATCTGATTGTTATCATACGATTCATTGAAATTAACAGAATTTGAAATGGGGATTTAATTTTTTTAATTGCCTGTGTGCACAGAGATATCAATATGTCACTCAATAAAACAGATTCTAGCATTTAAATCACTCAGTTAAGGTTGGTAAACTTGCTTTCCTTTCGCAAATGGTATGTCTGCTACATCAATTATTATTCTATGTTACGTCATAATGCAAAACAATGCTACCTTCGGTTGATCATAGGCCTGTTGTAGGCTAGGTAACTGGTAACCAAAATATACAGATCTCAAAACCTAAATGTGCAATAAAAAAATATTGACATTTTAGAAATCAGCGTCAAAAATACTTTTAGGGACGCTTATTGCAATCACCGTTTAAATTTTGCTGTTGACCAGTGTTATTAGATCACATTGACGTATTCTATAAATTGCGTTACCTTTTTGCTGCTTTCAAATTGATTTAGCCACATTAAGGTAGAGCGGTTGAGAGATCCAGATCTCAAAGGTTAGCTGCAGAAGGACGCTGGCAATGAAAACTTGATTATTGCAAATGCTGCCAGATCACCGTCAGAAATGCAAACAACTCCATGTTGCTGCGATAAAATAATTCCGCCAAACACAAAAGTTCATGAGCAAGGTTACCGTACATATTCACTTGCACGTTTTGTGACTACAGATACCCAGGTATAGTAGATAAAAGACTCACTTAAATTTGTGTCTACTTTGGATTTTCTGTTAAAATCTGGGTTTTTGGGTGAGTCTATATGAGATTTTCGAAAAATCTCGTTGGCCGCCCTGGATTTGCCATCTATTCACAAGCCATTGAGCAGTGTACTTGTCATCTTTTACAAACGCGGGAAATGGTTGGCGCATTTGTTTAACTCTCATGGTGACCAACTGCAGTGGAGAACGGTCATTTTCTAAACTTAAGATGGAAGAATAAACAAAGGAACACCATTGCACAAAGCAAGCTGAACAATATGATTCTAAAGAGTATAGAGCAGGAACATCTTTGTGAAATAGACACTACCACCAGTATCATTAATAAATTCGCCAAGGAAAAATCTAGAAAATGCAATCTTAAGCAGTAGGTTGCTGCTTTTAACAATCGACGTTGAAACATATACTGTGTGACTACCTGTCGAAATACAGCAATGATCAAATTTGTTAATGAGTCTTGAAGTATTAATTACTGTCTCTGTACTGTATTTGTGAGCTGTACAGTAATATACTCCTTCTTGGAAAAAGAAACATATGTACTTTTTGGTAAATAAGATGTGTAGCCCATGTCCACCAAATGCTATTTGGTACCAGGTTTTTCGCACTTAACGAAAGTCAGTATGCTTGTAATGGTAGTCACATGGATGTTCACAGAATTGGTGATTTAACGGCTGTTCACTTGTTCAAGTGTATTTTTGACTGAGTCCCACACTGTTAATATGCTACAGTCCCCGCGCCACAATAATCCGGCACTGCCTGTGCTGTATGTTTTATGCTTTGCCAATCGAAATGCTTTGACAAATCGAAATTTTTGTTGAACGATGTCCGGAAAGTTGTCTAATTTGCGTTTGAATCAAGGCACTATTTTTGCGATTTAAGACAAGTTTTCGCATATCAATGCATCAATGCTGATAAAACAAGGTCAACGTTTTGGTGTCGTGTGTGAAACTGAGGTGAGTGCAACCCGCAAATCTTTTGCAACTTTAATCTGCATGAATATACGAACGCATAGGTATAATATTTTTGTTGAACGATGGCCGGAAATTTGTCTAATTTGCGTTTGAACAACAAGGTTTGGCCGAAGCTTATTTGCTATTGTAGTTTTTTTGGTAATTTTTTGTGGTGCTTTGCATAAAGATAATTTAAATTTAAGGCTTTGGTGGTTTTGTTTGGAAAAAGCCCGCTGCGAGATTGTATTTTCAACAAAAACTTTTACCGAAGCGCGCATCCACCAGAAAATTGAGGCTGGGAAAAGTCGAAACTGTGGTTCACTTTGGTGATTGTGCGTTGGTTCTGCTCTCACCATTTTTGCTTGGCAGTAGCTATAGATACGNCTGTGGATCTTGAAATTTGAAAACATATTTATACGCCACCTGTGACGTAACAGTAACGCACNACGAGAGTGCAGTAGGCTTGGTAGAAACGAACTAAATGTCAAAGATAAACCCTAAACTTAACCGTTTCCGTAGCCCTAACCTAATCCTAACCTTACCTTATGCTAACCTAACCCTAACCTAAACCTAAGCTGAGCTAACCTAAACCTAAGCTAACCCTAACCTAACGCTAACGTAACACTAACCCTAACTAAGCATTAAGTAAAGCTACGCTAACCATAACCTAATGCTATCCTATCCCTAACCTAACACTAACGTAAAACGTATCCCCAACCTAACACAGGGTTACCAGATGTTTCTTGAGACAAAAAGCCAAACTGGGTGAAAAAAGGCCAAATTGTTAAATAAACATGAAATTAAAAATTTTCTATTGTAGGACATTTTAGAAGAACAAAGTTGTAGCATACCTCTACACTCTACAGGAACAATTCCAAATCTTCATTTTCCACATTTTCTACAGTGTTTCCACTCAAACCTTAGGCATTATCAGTTGCCAGATATGCTACAACTTTATTCTTTTATCATGGATTTCCAAATAACTTTTGAGAAAATACACCAAGTACTCACTGTTTCAAAAGGCTTAATAACACTTTTCACCAAGATATTTAAAAAGCAAAAAACACCAGTCTGATAGTATGTGCCAACTGACTCCAAAAANAGCCNAAGGTTGAAATGAAAAAGCCAAACAATTTTTTTTGACGTCAACTGCCTCAGAAAAAAGCCAAATTTGCCAAATTTGGTNTCAAAAAAGCCAATCTGGCAAACGTGACCTAACACTAACCCTTAAAGGTAACANGTAAGCCTGAAAAAAAGTAAAGAAAAAAAAGAAAGTTGGCAAGTTGAGAGCCGAACCGAAAACCATTGGCATAGCAGCTGTGACACNTAACCCGTAGGCCATGAGATCGCCGCCATTTGATTGACAAACTGGCCCTTTTATTTGAATTGCGTCAGGCCAGGTGTATCCGTGGTCACTTCTTTTAAGAAAAGATGGTGCTTTGAGGTTAACAGCTATTTTGTTTATTTATATGAAATGATTCTAGGCTTGGTTCCATTATAATTATTACTCCTTGGGTCATTCAAAAACCATAGCCATTGGCCTGTTTCAGGTTATTTGGTATTTTTTTGCTGCTAGCCTACATTTTGATGAGCGAATTGGCATTTTCGTCCATCTGAACTTTGCAACCCTGTATCTAATCTAATAGCAGGCACTACTGTTATTGCAGGTGAAATATGTGAAGGGAGACCAAGGTGAAAAATTACAGACCAAGGTGAACGCCATATGGGAGCAATATTGGGACAGAATCATTTAGGGAACAATTCATTAAAAGCAAGGTTGAGAGTTGGCTAAAAGACCTTCAGCTGCTCTGCAATTATAGGCTATGCACAAGATGATCCTCAAACAGCATACTGGGTGCAGTAGATGTTCTGATGGCTTGCACATCTCAAAATTTATTCTCAGGTTATCAACAGAAACTAAACTAGTCATATATGAGTCATATCTAGGATTTTCATTATGTAAGGGTTAGAATTTTTGGCTTATGATTTTAAGTTAATGGTTCAAGGCAGTGGTCTTCAACCTTTTTTGTTTAATCACCCCCTACAGGAACTTTGCTTAAAAATCGCTCCTCACTTATGAGTTTGGTGTTGGTTAAAATATTATTTTAATTTGAGAATATTTCAATGCTAATAAAATCAAGGGGTAGTTTTTAGCACAAAAAACGAACAAACAAAACGAATGCGATTGCATTTGTAGAAACAATGTTATTTGTCTCCAAACACAGTTGATTCCAACCAAGGCTTCGGAGCTGCAGCCTGGAAGTGGAGCCAAAATTTTTCAACGTTGTGGTNGAGCCAGAGCCTGAAATTTGAGTTCCCATTCAACAGACATAGTTNGTGGAGCAAGCCAATTGTACAAATAATACAATAGTTTTTAATGGAGCAAGTTCTTCTGTGGAGCCGTAGCCAAAAACTTTTAGAAGTTGGAGCTGGAGAAAAAAAATTTGGATGCCTGGAGCTGGAGCCTGAAATTTAAGTTTCGGCTCCACAGCCTTAGTTCCAACTACTGCGAACCTTGGCCCGGCTTTTTATCTGCAAGTTTTGGAAAGCAGTTTGCAAATTGGTCAGCTTTAACTCGTATGGCATTTCCACCAGTCTATGCTCATGTCAAGACAATTGCGGTGTTTATTATACATATGCAGTAATTGCTTGAAACTTGCTCAGCAACATATTTTGTGGGAAACTTNAGTAGTAATATTAGCTTAACTTTCCCCAAAATTTCTGGAAAAGGCTCACTGCACTTGATCCAAATGTCGAACCATCNGNGGTAATTAAACATGGTACGGTCTTCATCATCGCTTTGATAGTCGATGAAAAGTTCCTGAATGTGGAATTGCATTTGCTTGTGTGAGTTAACTGACAATACACTTCACCCAATCACTTCCTATGCAATCCAACTTTTTGTGTTATTTCCACAACAGAAAGACTTTTTAGCAAACCTCAAACTACAGATGGCAAAAGCAATTTTTGGAATTATTAGTTTAGCCAAGATGGGGATGGTTGGACTTACTTGCTAGTACTGTTGCAACCTCTCCGGTGTTGCGTTGACTGTGTGATTCACCACGAACGGGATGTGTGTGAAGAATATCACCATTATATATGTAGCGTGAGCAAGCAATAATAAGAACAATTGCGATGCATGATCTCTATTGTTGCCTGCTGCCACAGTGCGAAACTTTGCGCACATGCCGCTCGGGATTTCCGATCGCAACAAAATGGTGCTGTGACCAGGATGGGGAGGTTGTGGGGAGTTCAGCCTTCACACAAAGAACGTGCGATTGGTGTGGTTCGTTGTAAAAAGTTTGGGATGTTGTTGCAACCTCTCCGGTGGTGTTGCGTTGATTGTGCGATTTACCACGAACGGGATGTGCGTGAAGAATATCACCATGATATATATAGCGCGAGCAAGCAACAATAAGAGAAATTGCGACGCATGATCTCTATTGTTGCTTGCTGCCACAGTTGGAAGCTTTGCACACATGCCGCTCGGGATTTCCGATCGCAACAGTACAACTACAAGTTATCCTTTTCCTAGCCCTGTACTGATATACTGTGTCATTAGTCAGATAAACACAGTACAGCTATATCCATAAGCACAGTAAAACACTCAATCTGACTAAAAAACAATATAAGAACATTTTACAACTTAACACTTTGAGAGCCGGTGTACGATATATTCGTACTTCGATTTCGGCCTACAAAACAGCAGTTTTCGGTTTCCTTACCAACGCCCTAGCTCCTCCGCCGATTATGCTGGAAAGCTGTTCAAGGACTCAAACGGATCGGCCAGTCTAGTAGATTGCACTCAAAAAAAATCTTTGGTTGGGGGTGCAGATTTCTTGTGACTGACGTCATAAGTGAAGTAGTTTTGGGGTCATTTTGGCTCATGTGGCCTGGCCTAGGGCCCAAACGCTAGGCCAAAGTGTTTCACTGAAGTTTTCATTAGAAACTAGGCTCGAGTCAGTCTTTTCAGCCTTTGAGCGACTTCCTGGCGTTTCTGGTTCAAAAGTTATGATCTAAAATCAACAAATTAATTAATTATCTAATTATGGGATGAATCAAATAGTTTGTTTAATTTAGATCAGACTTCTGAACCCGAAACCCTAGCAGGTCACCCAAAGTATCAAAAGACTCAGATTGTAGCCTAGTTTCCAATAAAAATTTCAGAGAAATACACCATCTAATGGTTTGGACCTGGGGCAAGGCAAAGTGGGCTAAGGTGGCCTAGAAGTCCTCCACTTGTGACGTCACTCAACAAATCCTCAACCCNCAACCAAAATTTTTTTTCATTGCATACTAAAAGACTTGCTGAATNTTTTGAACCTTTGAACAGCTCTCTACCGTTTTCAGCACCAGAGTTATGCTTGTGCAAAGCCACGTGCGATCCGATTGTTTTGGCGCGAAATTCTTGAAACTTACCGGACGCGAAAGATTAATTTGCTTGCTGATGATAATAAAAATCATATGTTGATGCTGATAAACTGTTGAATCTTGGATCATGTTTGTAGTTTTTTTAAATAAAACCTTTCGTAGATTTTAAGTACGTTTGCATTAAAAAGTGAACACGTAAGATTTCTGCATGATTTCATAGTCTGACCGAAATGTCTCAAGACTGAAACAACAATGACCAAAACATCCCGTGACTGAAACGGCTCAGACCGAAAAGTCGTGTACTCTGTGAAAGGTAATAATGTACAATTTTCTAAGTCAAATATCTTGGTGTATTCTTAACATGTTGGGAGTTGCTGTGCAAGTATATTTTACCTACAAATCCTGCATTAGCAGCTATTTTCGTGCTACTTTGCAACTCCACAACTCGCCAGTTGATTATGCTGGAAAGCTGTTCAAACCCTCAAAAGACTTGGCTAGTCTTCTAGACGACAATGAAAAAATAATTTGTAGGTTTTGGGTTTTTGTGGGTGATGTTGTAAGTGGGGTAGGTTTAGGCGGTTTTTGGCCGAGCTTATCGGGCCTTAGTATTTTGCTCAAATTTTTACTAGAAACTAGGCTAAAATCAGAGTCTTGTAAGCCTTTAAATTACTTTCTAGTGTTTCTGGTTAAAAAATTATGGCCAAAATAATAAAATTTGGATAAAATATCTTTTTGGGTAATTTTTACCCAAAATTACATTTTTTTGAGTAAATAAGGTATTTCAATGACCAGGACTTGAAAAAGGTAAATTTCCTGGGAAAAATGTTGACTTTATCAAGATTTCCTGATGGCTGCAAGTTGAAAACAATGCAATTGTCCCTTTATGATGTTACAAAAAAGTTTGTTTTAAGGGACAAATGTTTTTTTAAAGCTTCACAATGATTGCAGGCATTTGGAAAACCTTAATAAGGTGTCTAATGACCAAACAAATCACAGTTAACAGACTTATTAGATTAGAGACTTCTAGACAGGGGCATGGAAAGGTCTAATGATCACCCCGGGCGAATACTTGATTTTATGCCTCCCTACCAAATTCTAACATCGAGGATTTGTGAGAAATATAGGCACAGCAAAATTACCTGGCCAGACCTTTGCCACTTGCCAAAGGATTGTGCCACAAAAAGTTTATCTGAATTCTCAAGTGGGAATTAACACTTTCGCTACAGGTAGTTTTCAGTAAAATCCTATGTTTTAGCATCCTCTTGGCAACTCCTTAACTTGTTAGCCGATTGTGCTTGAGAGCTGTTCAAACGCTCAAAAGACTTGGCAAGTCTTCGAGTCTGCACTGAAAAAACAATCTTTGGTTTTGGGTTTTGTTTTTTTGTGGGTGATGTCATAAATAAAGTAGGTTTTTGGCCATTTTGGCTCGGGTTATCTGGAACTGGGCGCAAACCGTTAGATGGAAATATTTTGCTCAAGTATTGGAAACTAGGCTAGAATCCTAATCTTTTGAGGCTTTGATTGACTTTCTAGGGTTCGGGTTCAAATGTTTTGACCTAAAAACAACATATTAATTAATTAATCCCTACTTTCAAACTGGTCTTGATGCGTTACATCAGAGATTTTGCATCTTTTTTCCAGATTTTTGAAATCATGTAGAGGAGTGGTTCTTAACCTTTGCAGACATGCTGAAGCCTTACGTAGTTTCCAAGCTTTTGTCAAACCCCATTTTTGCCCAATATAACAGAAAGTAAAAATGGGTTACTACAAAGGTTAACGTGGTTAGCTTGCTGTGATATAATCATACTTTTAGTCATGTTTCAGATTACGTTTGTCGAACCCCTGAAATGGCTCCATTGAACCCTGGTTAAGAATCATTGACGTAGAGGTTGTAAGCTGACTCTGGCATGTGAAATTGGAAAATTTCATGTTATGCTACAGCATTACTGGAGTAGTAAATTGCACATCAATCTGCTATAGCAAAATAAAATAGCTGCTTGCATTCTGTAAGTTGATCAGACAAGTCATACCCATTTATTTTTTAAGAAAATATGATGTATGTATTTTTCACCTGAATTCAAATAATCATGGCAAGAACATTTCGCATTAAAAGAGTTATGAAAACATGTGTCGAAGTGTGTCTTGGATCTTTGAACACAAGTAATTTTGAACAATGCTGCAAGTAATATCAAACGCTTGACTTGATATTGCTTCAGTTATAAAACGAAACTTACACCCTTGGTAATGTTGACTTGATTTGCAGTGCATGCCTGTTAGCCGTACTGCATTTTACAATGGACCAGTTTTGCGGTTTGATTTGAAAATGAGGAAAGGTACCCTAAAGTCTGGGATGGTCATTTTACTGAGTCAGACTGTGCTATCCTTCTTACTGTTGCATCTGGTAACAAATGTATCATAGGTAGTGCTAGTGTACATCTTGCTAATTCTGGGGCTTTGGTTGACATACTTGGAAATGACCTCCAAGCAAGCTCACTGTTAGGCTGATGATGTTTTTGCCTCTCAATTTGTTTTGAGTTGTGCTTTTTGGACACACACAATGTGGCCTTTATCATTGATTTAATATGTGACTTTTGAAACTGAAAATTAATTTTCTCATTTTTCTCAGATTTTGGCAGGTACTATGTTAAGTGGGATGTTTTAATGTCATGGAGGTTGCTGTTGGATTTACGTGAGTATTCTTCACTGATGGATCACACTCAAGCTTCTGCCAAATGTGTTTCGTTAACCAAAGCTGATAATGGATTTGGATTCACATTGCGCCATTTTCTTGTTTACCCAAACAAGACCATTGAACACTTGGTAACTTTTTTGTATATACACAATGTGTATTATTTATCAGTAGTATATATACTTTCGTACATCATATTTATTGGCAATCTGCATAATGGTTGTTACTGCAGGTTTTTCAATAATATTCACAATTATTTTCAAACTTTTCAGACAAAATTGTATTTAACTTTAAAAAGGTTAATAGCAATTGTTTCTGTTAATTGTAGTTATGTTTCACTTGCAATTTAATTTGTATGAAAGATTTGCTCCCATTTGTCTGTTATCAATTCCAACATCTTTCCAAGGTATGCTGGTAAACTTTTATAAATAGTAGTAATTGGCAAATGGATAAAAAGTATTTAGCTTGGGGAATCAACGGAGAAGCTGTCTTGATTTATTTGAAAAGTTAGAGTTCTGTAACCCAAAAACTATTGCTGGAGGTGTTTGAAGAACAGTAAATCTTGCTCAGTTTAGTACAGTGGTTCCCAAAGTATGGGTCGTGACCCGAACATGGTTCGCAAAGAGTCAAAAAATGGTTGCGCTGAGGTGATTTAAACCTGGGTTGTATATTTTCACTGTTACCACTGCTTGTCTTCGTCTGTTTGTAGTGGTACTTGAGAAAAGAGTAGATTGTTGACAGTGAAAACGAAATAGCAACTTACTACTAAAAATGATCCATACAATGATTAATTATTTTTATCATATGTTGTTCGAGACATTGGTCGTGAGGCATTCAACAAATTCAGATTTGGGTCAAGTTGAAAAAAAGTTTGGGAACTGCTGGTTTAGTAGGAGACTTTGCTTTGCAAATGTACTGAAATGTTTACTGCGATTGTAAGCAAGAAAGGTGCAACCTGTTTTAGTTATTTTGGCAATGTGATTGTGTGATAGATAAACTTTTATGACTTGCACCCTGTTGGTCTTCATATAGCTGTGACCATTTCATTATACACAATGATGAAGCAGAAAGTACCAAACTGGCAATAACTAATACCAGACTCTGCTGTGACACCTTTCCTTCAATTTTGTTCCAAAGTTGAAATGCACAGATCAAAACAGGTATCAGACCTTTCAGTATGAGAATGCTAATTCTCTTGTCTCTTATTTTTGGTGAAGACATTAGCAGCTACTGCCATTTTAGAAATCGTTAATTTACTGTTGTTTGAATATGCTACATTGCCATAACCTGCTACTGAACTTATTAGAGTGCAAAATTTAACTCTGTGTCCAAATGCTTCTTTTTCAAAATGAGGTGTGCTGATGAGGACTATTTACGGCAGCACCATTGCTTCAGTGCAGCTGGTCAGAACATACACATTTGGCTTTCAATATTTAGTGGTTTACTTTAGAGGAGTAACAGACTGTGTTTCCCTTGCACCCTTCGCACTGGTGATAAATGCTTTTGGTGGCAGATAGGGACTGGCACCTTTTGATATAATCATGTGCACGTTGCCCACTGCCTTTGTATACATTATATTTATTCAGTAAAACATAAGGCTAAGTTTGCTAAGTCAAGTACTTTGCTTGATGCATTTGTAAAGAACTTGCTAGCTGTATTCGTGACTTGCTGATATTTGTGGTTAAGATAAAACTTTGCAGGCCCAAAACAGGTGCATTGTTTCATGCTATGTGAACGATAAGTAATGCATACATGTTTGGTTTTCAGAATGCCAATCCACTGGAAACAACATTTGTGCAGAGTGTCAGGAAGGGTAGTTCTGCTGAAAAGTGTGGTGTTGAGGAAGGTCTGTATTTTGTTGCTTTCTGAAAAAAACGCAATATTGATTTGCCAAAAGTATATTTTCATTTCAGGTGATCGCATACTCTCTGTAAACGGCGAGAGTGTAATTGGGAAAAATTACCGAGATGTTGTGAATTTAGTAAAATTAAGGTAAGCATTTGTGAAAGTATAGTGCACAATGGATTCCAAACGGAATCCTGAAACCTCGTTGTATGTAGTCTTACAAGGTAGAATTATGAAACCCATGCATCTGATTGAGATTGCTGAGGTGCAGTAGTCTACAACTTGATTGACAGAATGAACGCATTGAGGAAATATTATATCTGGAAAAAGATTCCAGTACATACGTATTGCGCAGTATTTGCAAATCAGGTGTTTTGCTTGAACTCAGTACTTGATTTAATCGATAAAGGGGCGTGTCTATTGATGCTATCAGAAGTCTTGTATCCCAGGATCTATATGCTTCTGTGTTTTGACTTGCTCAGAAGCATTTGTTAATGCCACAAATCCCTATTGTGAATTTGCTAGATTGTATGAAACAATGCTTGTGAAAACATGGTACTTTAGGCCTTTCTGGCATTGTTCTTGGCGTTACTAGCCAGGTACGAAGAAAAGTATTACTCGCAGTGCTGCCGGTGACTTGCTATCACGGCAGCATCCACGCTGAATGTAGCCGCGTCGTCCGCAGCTCTGAGTAATAAGAGATACATATCTGCGGTGGGAATAAAAGCGGTTATAGCGCACTTTATTTAATATTTTGGTGCTGTTGAAACATTTTCGAATAAATAGTATTGCTGATGAGCTGATCAGCAGATGAGAAGTTGCATGAAGAAACAGTGCTCTGTACAGGATTCCTACGGCGTCGGGAAAAGTATGGAAAAAAGTTTGGGTCATTCTCCAGCCTGGAAAAATTTTTTAGGACACTTTGGCACCCGGGTGGATTCGGGGATTTTCGGAAAAAAGCGCCTAAACGCACGTGGCTTTTCTCGGGAATATCTCCGCTCCTGTACGGGTTACGGACCTGGTCGAAGCGTCAAAAGACGCGGGAATTCTTCTTGTCTGCACTAGAAAAAAAATTTTTGCTTGAGGGCTGCGTTTTTTTTGTGAGTGACGACATAAGTGGAGGGCTTTTAGGCCACCTTGGCCCACTTTGCCTGGCCCTGGGCGCCAACCGTTAGGTGGTAATATTTCGCTGAAGTTTTTACTGGAAACTAGGCTACAATCCGAG
>JGI24159J19872_10010140_pt1 | contig 12360 bp, 8 predicted proteins | sample Ectturendosymbi4_FD_19872 | JGI IMG/M metagenome (IMG submission 19872)
CTCCAAAATACTTCCGTAATCAACGAATCGTAGCTTAGCAGTTAGTTGGCTAGTACCTGCGCTGCCATCAAAACTCTCGGAAAACCACTTATGATGCAATAATCCGGTTTTAATAAGACGAAGCCAAGTGAAATGCGTGTAATGCAACAATTCCGTTCCTAGACAGAATTGAAAGAACTTGAAATATGAAAAGAAAAAAGTTCGTTTTGACAGATTTCAATCACCTTGGCGGGACCCATTTTTCGACTCTTCGCGACCCATGTTTGGGTTGCGACCCATGCTTTGGGAGCTGCTGACTTATAACAATTGAGACAGTAGATTCCTTGCCTGGCGCGCGGTGTGAAGAAAGCTGTACGAAAAAGTTTTCAAGTTCCGGTCGGATATGAGAGACACAAACCTCTGTGAAGTCCGGTCGTCTTGATCTGCCTTACCATCAGCACACTTTCATGGAGGGCGAAGTGCGTGCGTGTGGGGCATAGGTTACATCTGCGTCACTTTAAGAAAATGGGTGCCTAAGCGCTGCTGTATGTGTGGTCTTCAACATTGTTCGTCTAAACTTTAGGCGATATTGCATGTTAATCCGCTTGCGTACCAACTTGGTTACATCACATGACCCTCTAAAACAGGGATTCAGTGATAAAACAGTGATTCTTATTCAAAATAAGATTTCAGGAATGAGGATGCGCAGTGTTACGTGAAATTGATTTCCTATAAAAAATTTGCTGTTTGATTCACTTGTGTCGCCTTTGTGGAGTGACACACCTTGAATGTCGAGTCGTTTCTCCGAAGAGAGATCTCAGCTACTCTGGTTCGGCCATGCGTCCAGAATGTCCCACGAAAGATTGCGAGGCAAGACCTGCTGGTAACATCCAAGATAAGCGGCCCAGAGGTCGACCAAGGGCCAGGTGGCTTGATTACACCTTCGGCCTTGCTTGGTCCCATCTTGGTATGGAGTCAGCAGAACTATCTGAAATTGCTGAACACAGTGAGATATTTCGAGTCCTCCTAGAGCTGCTGTCGCCGTTGCCCTCCCCAGGTGAACAATGGGCGTGAAATTGAATGTATTAAACAAATTATAACTAGTAATCAATTATAGCCTTATTGTTCAAATGACATTAAACGTTCGCAACAGATTGCACGTGAATCAATTTTGTGAAGCTTTGGAATATAACTAAGATCGCATAAAAGGATCTATCGAAAGAAAACCTTTCTCAGCAAAGAATCAGACATTTGAATGTTAGCAGGATATGTTGACCACTGACAGTGGTGTAGGAAGCGGGTGTGTAAGCGCACCCCTAAAACGTTTAGTTTGCCGATAATCCGGGCAAAATCCCTAAAAATCTGGGAAATATCCCTGAAAATGTGGACAAAATCCCCGAATGAAAATCTGGACAAAAATGTCGTCCAACGTTGCTTGATTTCAAATATGGCGCCCAACGTTTGCAGAAAAACACATGAATGCCTTTTTTGGAGGTCATATCAAAAAAAGGTCTTCATGATCTTTGTGGAAGATAATTTATAGGCAAAAGTCACACAAAAACTTTTCGGGAAATGTCGGGCAAAAACCTTCGCACCTCCAAAACTTGCCCGCTCCAACCAGGGACCGAGTTTATGGGGGGGACGGGTGACATGTCCCCGACAACGTTTGGACAAGGGGGACATAATATCTTTTGGCCCCCCCAACATTTTGTGATAAAAAGTAATGTAGTCGTGCAAATTTCATGGTTACATTGCTGTTGCAAAAGTTTCCCCAGGATAACACCAGGGAATAATTGAGAAAAATCAGCATTATCACTGGATTATCTGTAGAAACAGTACAAAGAGTTCCTATGTAAACTGAATTGTCATGATTGTTGAAAATTGTGTTAGTTAATTTGAATTACCGAATCGGTGTGCACATGAGCTACGCTCAATCAAGAATTCCTGCACTGGTCTGTAGCCTACAATCAGAATATGGTTAGCAGGCACGTAGCTATGGGGGACAACGGGGCAATGCCACCCCCAATTCCAACGTTTTCAGGTTAATAAAATATTTGAAGTACAAGCCAAAGAAATACTTCAGCGCAAATCAACGAAACTGCCTCAAGGAACCTATCCTACTTCAGATTTTAGTCGAACACAAACTTGATCTGACCTTTTGTCATCATAATCAATGACCGCACGTAACAACAATTGGAGTAACGCTTTTCGCAGCTGTTTTTGGCGCACCAGCTTACTGCATCCCACCTAATGGTTATGTAAGCTTCATTTCAAGACTATCGCAAATTCCTTTCTGATAACCGTGGGTGTTACAAATATAACCTATCCTTGTTTCCAGTGTCAGCGTAGCCTTAAATCAATATCGTAGATTTTTGTTGTTGTACAGTTCTCAAACTACAGCAGATGCGTGAATATAGCGGTGATATAAATTTCATATATCTTGAAGCTCAAACTTTGGCTAAGAAGCGATGATTCAGATTCAGTCTTCGTCATTGCGCCATAGCAACTGTTTAGCAGCAATAGCATTCATTCTAGATATTTATTTGTGATTATATTTATTGTGACGGTTCAATCACAATTATGTGGAGCCTTAACGTTTTCATCAATGATTTCCCTTTGCCTTGTCAGCGATTAAAAAATCAATATTTTCAAGATATTAGACTCCGACCTGCTGTTCATTAACTCAGTGTTTCAACTTTCATTTGAAGTCAATTGCCACCCTATCCTACAGTAAATAATTTGAAATCATTTAACTGCAACGAGAAGAGTCAGCAGCAAAATCTAACGTAAGTAGCAAGATGCTTTCCATTTTGCAAGGGCTGAGGGAATTGACACTGCCATTGCTTACGGATACTGAGATAAATTGCACAGGGGTGCATGTTAAAATTTAGGGGCAAGCTCTCAGAAAAGTGCCCCAAAATATCGCCATTGCGAAAGGTAGATGTGGAATTACGTGGATAAAAGAGTTAAAGATGTTTCACATTTCAATTTATGAACTAAATTCAAAAACACATGATACATACGAAAGGAACAAAATTTTGTAAAGTTTTCCAGCTTCACAATTGAAAGCTGCCTCCTCTGGCACATTTTCCCATAATTTTTGCTTTATTTTGAAAAACATAAGACTTGCTTCGGAGATTCTTTAAATGTGGAGTGGTCCATAACCTTTTTAACTAAACAACGATGCAAAGCTCTCAAATGGGGGGCACGGTATCTCTGAAAAACAGGGGCCCGAGGCTACTGCGTCGTTATCCTCCCCTACTATTCATCTTTGAGCTTGCAATCTGTCTTGTTGGCAAAGCGCATGTGACTAAAATGAAACTAAATTTGAATTTTTTCCCATTAGGTCTTCAAATTGCGCAGATAAGTCATTGTATTTTCAATAAGCCCGTAATTTGTACAAATTTAATTACGTGCAGTGCTAAACTATCTTTAGTTGCAGCTGAGCATGGTCAATAAGTTTTGTAATACTGGGTATACTATTGTGTTTACAGTTTAATTCCATCTTCTATTTCAATGAGGTCAGTTAAATTTAGCAAAGTCACATCAAACAATTTAAACGAAGTAAGTTTAAAGTAGCTACAAACGTTTTACGCAATTGGTTGAACATAGCCAAAAGATCTTACGGATTGTCAAAAATCCAAACATTTTTCAAACGCGTTGAAAGACCCTAGAGTATACGGTTATCACTTACAGACGCGAATTAATTGCTCAAAAAAGCCGAACAGCCACGGGATCCACTTCTTATATACGCGAAATGTTTGTAGAAGACCTACTTCGGATGTCAATGCCTCAGAGCAAAGTTGCTGTTCGGCTTCGGTAAAACCTGCTGTGTCGGTGTACATCAGAAGCGTGTAAATACAGTATAACAAGCGTAATCGTAATGGCGGCCGCGATGGGTTCTTGCTCGAGTTCAATGTTGGGCATTGAGAGGTTTACTAGCGCTTTTGCAAGAAAAGTTTATGAGCAAATGGAGGCATTGATCCAAAGTAGAAGCTTGAAACTTTACTATCAAAACTTTTAAAACTTGTCAATTCAATGAAAGCAGATTTTTTATTTGTCGGTTTAAATCTCAACACAATTGTTCAAGAGAAAATGCCGAAAACGTGCACGTTTCATGGATGATGCTTTATAAACAAGTAGCATTAAAAATATTAAAATGTTGAAACTCGGTTGTTGTTTCCCCTAGCCCTAATAAAATTTCTGGCTACGTGCTTGGTTGCCCTGCTAGTATTTACCAAAAGATCTTGCGCTTTGTTTTTGATTTGATTCATGTGGTGATGAATTACTAGTAGCAGATATTTTATTTATCCAAGCTGACCTTATTTGAATCGATTATCACAATTTTTTAGCATAGTTGTGTCTCTTTAAGCTCTCAGAATTGATGTCTTTCCATATTAAATGCAGTGCTAATGCTAGATATCTAGATATAACACCATTGTGTACCGGTATGCGCTACGAGTTGATATACTACTACGATGGGCGTAGGAGGGTGTCAATTCAATGTGCCCCCAAGTTGGCCAGTTCTACAAAAAGGTCGTACTACGGTTGAATGAACATGGTGGCGTCATCGAAACGCAAACATTAAGGTTTGTTTCCCCCAAAGTTTTTCAGCAAACTCGGTCCCTGGCTCCTACACCCATGACCACTGAGCAGGCATCTTCAGCTCTTATTTGTATAAGTGATAGTAGCAAAGTTTTCAAAGTACTCTCATGGGGAGAGCGCTATATACATCTTCCCAGCAGTCGTTTTCTCCCTGAAGTCTTTGCCATATCCCCTTGGCAGTCGTTTCAAATTTCAGTTGGTTAGTTTAGTTTTGCAAAGAAAAGTGTTTAGGATTCAGGAAACTGTGAAGCGTTATTATGACATCAGAACTGAAACATAAGCCTTTTTAGAAATATTCGCAATGACTTTCCATCTAACACATTGTATTGTAAAATACGCACAAATCTTAAAAATAAGGACTTTGATCTGGCAACCTTGCTTAAAACGCGTACTTTCACTTAGTAAATTTTTGGTAGGAAGTTTTTTATGCTGAAGCTGAAGAGAGTGTAACAATCTGAAAGCGTGTCACCCTCAACAAAGTAACTTATATGTCCACTGCTGCGTCGCAGCATAAAACAGTCAAATTTTATATCTTACCTCCTTGAGAGCAACGAAGATAGTAGCGTAAACGCTACAACAATCTGCGGCTGCTCAGGTCTACAAGAAAATGTACACCTTTGGTATCATAGACCTAATTGGGCAAACATTGCTTCCACTCTAACCGAGGCTTAGGGAAACGTTTCAGAAGACTAGGCGTGTTTTTCAACAACTCAGCGATTATTTTTAAACTCATCTGACCCGCAAAAACAAGCTGGTTGTATTTCGAAAAACTGTTATTCTCAAAACCAAACTTAATTTCTCCCCCAAAAATAGCAGAGGTAGGCATACTGAAGCCACTAAAACGGCAGGAAAAATGCGGAAATTCCGCCAGTAGCCTTTACTAGCAAGGTGCCTTTATTGGCGGTCGGTTGAACATCAAAATGGAATTCTACTCTAAGCTTGCGGTTCCACACGCAACGCAACAGAGTAAATTTTGTTTGAGACATGAAGATATGCTATTTTCAAATGTATTTGGCATTTCACTGCGTCCTAAGGTTTATAAAAGGCTCAAAAAGGGCAAATGATGATTACGATGACAAGTCCGATCACAAACATGTGAAATTGTGTGCAATACTGTTCCGTTATGTGGAAATATTGTTTTGAGCACAAATTTGAGCACTGTAACTTTTCTTGTAAAATTTCCAGAACGATTTGCCCAAATTAACCTTTTTGTTGCACGTCGGATATGCAAGGCCGAATTGAGTAATCCTCCCACCCTCTTTACTCAAAAAATGCAAAACTTATGCAAATTTCGAAAAGAATGCTCGACTAGTGTTCAGTAGCAGACACAGGCTAATTTGGTGGGGAGGGATGCGATATTGATTTGCAATGACCCCAATGCTTCACAGGACCATATTGTGTAAATCAATCACTTTCGCATAAGTACATTTACGAGGAAACAAGTCTAAGCTTGGTTTAGAAGACGCTTGAGTGATAAAACTTCACCGCTACGGAACCAACAAGCAATAATGTGGCACATAACAGCGATCTTACCAAAATGTTTCATTTCAGGCGAATAATACTATGTTGCTTAGAAAAACGCCTCTCAAAGCACAAAATGAATATATTTTCTAAAAATTTGGGGGGCATGGTCCCTTAGGCCTTCCACTGGCTATGCCTATAAGCATTACTACAGATTCACTCATGCTTCTTTTCACAAAGTATAAATGTAAGTGGCTTACCGCTATCAGCATGTCACTATCTTGCTGCACTGACTGCCAAGATGTGTGCGTTCTACAGTCTCATGCAACAAATCGCCTGCTACCGTGATCCAAAGTGAACCTTTGCAGATTTGTTGCCATTTTATTGTTACGCAGTGAAGACCAACAGCAGAAAAATCCGCTCGCGACTTTCGCAACCCGCCTCTGCAGGCTAAAGAAGGGACATGCGTGAACAGTAAGCTCATCACTGCATGACACTATAACTGTGAACCTGACTCTTGTGCAGTGTGAGTTCCATACCTGTAAATAAACTGCCATTGCAAGAATCAAATCAATTAATCTGAATCAAGATGCCGACTTCAGATTTTTCCAGAAATATGTGGTTCTTAATCCCAATTTCCAGGGGGAAAATGCCCGTTTAGCCCCCCGCGGACGCCCATGCGATCATTGACTATTTTATATCAGGTTCCACAAATAAGGCCAGCTCGTCTAATGAAACGAAGAAACGTTTTTGACTAATTGATAGCATAAATTATTTTTTAGCATATTTAGTGATCAAGTAGTGTGCAGTACAAAAATATTTTGGCGATGATTTTCAACGAAATTAAGTACCATGTCAACACCTCTTTAGGTCTGGTGGGGGGATACATCCCCTGCATCCCCCCCCTGTGTCCGCGCCTGCTAGTGTTTCCAGCCCGGGTTTTCCCGAAACCGATACCCGTTTTCTTGGCTATTTTCTCCTGCCCGAAATCCGTTTTTTTTTCAACTACCAAACCCGGGTATTTTAAAAAACCTGCAATTGCTGTTGCATTCAAATGTTAGTAATTCTGATAACACTGAAGTCGCAGATTGATGTGTGTAACGGCCAAACTAGCGCGTTTGAACTTTCAACTATTATCATGAGACACGAGGTACGGGCTTTGTTCAGTGACCATCGTACATTTGTTGTTGGTCCGTTTATATTTTCGTTCAACTGACCTATTTAGATGGATCGTGACGTCATTTTGCACATGATAAGTGTCGACGCGAACTTTAGTCTCTTCGCTAACCTAATTAAATAACTACCGCGAGAGGTAGTTCTTCGAACGTATGCCGTAGTTTCGTAGACTAGTTAGTTCATTTATAAGCTGTTATGTGTTAATTTATATAAAAGCTGTGATTTTTTGCAAAATCGGTTCGTTCCTTTTCGGTTTGCAATAAGTTTCTACAAAATACTTGGCTTTCCTTTAGAAGCGACCTTCAGAAGCGACAGGCTCAACCAACACCAAAGTGCAATTTGCGCTCCGTTATACAAAAAGGAGGTGGTTCAAGCACCGACTGCGTGATCAACCATTTAAAATCAAAGCACAGAACCTATGTAATCCATGAGGGTGAAGACCACAAACCTATTCCAGCACAGGAAGAGATCCGATCGTAAATTATGAAAAAGGAAACGAGTCTTTTTGAGGCTACAAAATAACCTTGAAAAAGTGTTCCATGCCTTGATTACAATCAAGCACAAATCAATGGAACCAGAGAGGGCTTTTTCAGCCACGGCACTATTTGTCGCGAAACTCAGAAACAGACTGAATGATGAAAGTGTGCTTTGACTGTCATGCGTCAGTATTATAAACATTAATGAAAAACTGTGCATAACTTAATTAATACTTCGCTAATAAATTGCGTAGGGACCAACAGTAGTAATTCCACAATGATATTGAGATTTATCGCTCAAAATCATATTCATTTCAAAACCTGAAAAAAACCGGGTTTTCCCGGGTTTCTTTGCCCAGCTACTCGAAATCCGGGTTTTTTAATTTTCCCCTGAATTGGAAACACCATGCTCGACATAGCGCATAGAAAAAATCAGTTATTAGTAGAATCAGCCTTAAAGGGTCATTCTATGTCTCCCTACAATTGAAAACGTTTTGCCGCAGCTGGGCAAAGAACACATGAGCAGGGTTTTAAGAGTGTTTATACCTCCCTGCACCTTTTTTAGTACACCACTGCACTGTGTTACTAATTGCTTGCCTATGCCAGTGTTTTTCAACCTTTTTGCTGCAGCGGATCCTTACGCAAATGTTTGTGTTGCTCATGGAACCCTATGCAATGATCCAAGTGTCATTGCTACAACCATTAGAACTGTGGTTGCGAATTTCATCCCAGGCAAATTCGGTCTGTTTCGGCGGAAACCCTGGCAGGCACTCGCGGAACCCTGGGGTTCAGCGGAACCGCGGTTGAAAAACACTTCCCTGTGCAGGCGGTATTAGTCCAACGCATTTCTATGTTTCAGGGAAGACTAAGACAGACTATTAACCTAGTCTACAGGCTGTACACTATAGGCTGTTAAAGCTGGGGTCACATGTAAACTACCAGGAGCACAACAGTGATGCTTCCGAAAATTTTGTAATTGAAAGCTCATCAACTTCTTCAACACTTACCTCGAGCCAATAAACTAAGAGTTGTTATAACAGCAAGGCATGGCAGCAGTAGATTTTGTTCCCTCGTAACCATCTTCAACATTACATTTAATTAGCCAAGCATATTATGCTGGGCCAAACCTCCAAGAAAAAGTATGCTTGTGCAATCCAATTCTTGACTAAGCTGACGTTCAACTACGACAGCACCAAATGCCAATGCAGAATACTGCGAATATCAAAAAGCGTTTTTCTGCCAGTTGTTCTTGAAGATGGAAAAGAAAGGTGCTCAAGCTCAAATTCCGATCTAGCTAGCAACATGTAAGTAAACAAGTTTCTAGTAAGTTCGTTTTTATGTCATTATAGCCTATGTGACATCATTGAAGGAGTTGAACTTACTCAAATCAATACAAAATTCGTTGTGGCCGGGCAGTTCTGTACCCGATTGCGTTAGGTAGGTGTTAAAGTTCGCGTTGCATCCTCAACATGAAACGTCTTGTGACTCTGAAATACAAACAAAGGAAGTCTTTAAAAGCAAGTTCAGAAAGCAACTTGGAAGTTTGTCGATAAACTCATTAAATAGTAAAGACGAAGAAAAAGCAGTAGAATGTTAAAAGTTGCATCACCGAATGGACTGAATTCCAGGAGAATGAAGTTGGAACAAAGTAACAACTAANGACACTTGGTTTACAAGGACGTTGTATTGTGTATTTATTCAAACTATCGCATATGTATACTCCACTTGTATTGCAAGTCACACCTAGGAAGAGAGTAACCCACAAGACATTAGAAATCATTTACATTAATAAGTGGCTCCGATTTGTAAGTAAGATTTCCGATTCAAACGGATGAAAACGAGCAACAACGGAAAATATTCCGAATTACGTTTTAAACCATAAACGAAACTACCGGCGAATCCGGAAAATTATTATTCAAAGAAAAATGACGTACACTGACGTACGATGACGACGTAATCACGCGATTAACGCGTGACCGCTAGGGTCACGAGATATAATCGACCAACGAAAATGCCTGAGAAAATTTATATATACCTGTGTCTTTGCTAGGTTCAGTCAGTCGTGGGGCATCCCAGACTTAGCAGCTAAACACGACCGTGGGCATACTAAGCGGGTTTAGTCTGATTGGGTATATCAAGTGATCCTATTACCCAGTAGAGATTCCATGATGTGGTTGACAATTTGGGTTGCTCTCTCCTCCATAAAAAGAATTGAATTCGCATTTACCCCTGTTGTTTACAGTAACGTTAATTACACAGTTTAATGCATGTATAACCCCTGTTGTTTCGGAATACAGTCTCGTAACCTCGCAGTGCTTAACGTTATATTAATAAAACCATGAGTGAATACAATCCTATTGTGATAAACTGAGCAGGTCGAGCGAAACGGGCGGGTTTAAGTTTCTTCATTGTTAACTTGGGCACTCCGGCCAAATTCACCAGTGCTCTTGTGGAGTTGTCCTAAATGTGTTGTGGTCTTCTTTAGAAGAGGACTGCACCATAGGGCTACTAGATAGGATGATTTTGGGTCTAAATTTCAAAATTTGGACATTTTTTGACATGCTTGGACACCAGGAGGATTTCTTGCACCTTTGGGCGTTTTGTGGATTTTTTGTCTTTGACTGTGAAAAAGAATACAAGGACCTAACGAATCGTAGCAAAAACAGATGTCTTCCCTTCAACTCGCATGATTCTATTTGAATAAGAGCTGATATATACTCTGTAAGATCTTAGTGTCTGATTCTTCGCTCAAAAAGGATTTCTTTCCATAGACAGTCTTCAAATTGCATTTTATTTCTGCACTGTGTGCCAACACCTGGGTTAATTAGTCAGCAGAAGAGATTATTATTATGCCTCTGTGGGACAACGACAACATTTTCAAATTTTGAGCTTATGATAACCAGAACAGGCCCGTAACTAGGGGGGCGCAGGGGGCTTTTCCCCCCTTGCAAAATTTTTTGTCTCCCTTGGAAAAACGTGTTGGATATAGTTCAAAATTATTCAGCATAGTTTAAAAAATTTGGGCTCCTCTTAGAAAACTCTTCGCCTCCCCTGGTGTCATAAACTGGTTACGGGCCTGATAATAACGATCAATCGCAATAGCCTACGTCACCTGTGGCCAATCAGTAACATACAATTGGAAACAAGTCCGCTTTCTTTGGAAAGGACAGCAATTGGTCAGCTGTTTAGGATACCCTCCTACTGACAAATTGCTTTGAGTTTCTGGCAGTTGCAGGAATTTAGGAAGTAGGGCAGCCCCATCTCTCCAAGGCTTACAGGCCTACTGTAGGCTATGCATGTGTGGGTTGAATTAGCCTACTCACAATTCATTGCTTACACGCTGCTTACTCCTTCCAGCCTTATGTACAGCAATGCTGTCCTGACTGCCGTCACCCAATAGTGGTCAAACTTTTTGTGATTTCTCCCCTATAAAGTTTTACCTACTGTAGTCCATTCCAAGATATGGTAGCGTTACTAGCGTAGACCTTAAGCTGTTTGGTGGAGATGATTGGACTGTATTCCATCATCAAATCTTCAGACAACAATATGCTTTGTTGTTACATTAATTTTGGAAGACTTGACCATACTAAAACTGTTAAAGACAAATTAAAATCTCTTCAAATGAAAAAAGAAAACACTAATCAGAATTCTCGAATGCGCTTTCCGCTTGTATAGTCTCAAGCCTATCCCAAAAGCAGGGTGCCAAGTCTAAACAGAACTTTCAAGCTAGAAAAATTGCAAAAATCCGCTAGATTTTTTTCATCACGATCTAAATTTAAAGCTAAAATCACAAAGATACAGCTGTGGGGAGAATTCCTAGCGTACAGAGCAGTCAACAGAGAAAACTTTCAAACCTGAACCTGCAAAAATCAACAAAGGACAGTTAAGTTCACAAATAACTTACTGCGAATGATAACTTTAAAAAAATATTGCTGAAAAATTTTGATCGATTGAATAGAATGCTGAAATCGACTGCATGAAGATGATGAGCCAGAAAAAACATAGGTGGAATAAAAGGCAAAGGTGGAATAAGAAATGAAATTATGTACCCGCTGCCTGCGACCAAATTCATAGGTCCTGTGCTCATACCACAGCTCGTGTTCTGTGCGCTTCTATCCTGTACAGTACACTGTCACTGTGGGTTAGGTGTAGCCTACTACGCAGTGGCCCATCACAGTATCGTACTTATAGAGGGGGAGCTCAGAGGGTCTAAGTTAGCTGAAAAGGTAACCAACTTCTACTGGTATCACATCATCTAGTATGGCTTCCTGTACAAGGAACTGGTGGTCTGCCGTGTCACAGCTGGTGAGTGTTGTCATGGCTGGTGTTTAACTTCACCCCCAAAATTGAGCTAGATCAGCTGGAAAGGTAACCACTGATAACCTGTTGCAAGATGTCCAGCATAATCCCAAGAACAACAAATGACCAATGCCAGACGTTTTAAGAGCTGGGGCACCCCCACCAGACCCCCAAAATTGAGCTAGATCAGCTGGAAAGGTAATCACTTGAAACTTGTTGCAAAATTTCCAGCATAATCCAAGGAACACTGAATGACCAATGCCAGACGTTTTAAGTGGTGAGGCACCCCCGCCAGACGCCCCCAAAATGGCCACCCCAAAACTGAGCTAGATCAACTGGGAAGATAACCACTTGAAACCTGTTG
>JGI24159J19872_10010141_pt1 | contig 12360 bp, 7 predicted proteins | sample Ectturendosymbi4_FD_19872 | JGI IMG/M metagenome (IMG submission 19872)
CATCGAACAACTCATTATGACCATAAAGATATATGGAAAATCTTCTTCCACCATAGCTTTACCCCGAAATATCTAGGTAGTGCACTAAACCGAACAATACTTTCAAATAACATGTCGCAAAAACTGACATACTGAACCAGCCCTGTTTTTTCGGTAATTGGTCATTTTTCGTTTTTTTTCGGTCATAAGACTGAAAACTGATTTTGAAATGACCAAAAAAAATTAAGTCATTTCGGTCAGAATGTCTGAAAATATAGGCTAAAATACACTTTTACGGCAAGTTTTGATACAACTGTGAGACAAACGACCGAAATGTCTCAGCGAAGAAAAAAAAAGATTTCTGAGCTTGCAGGCAATAAGCGAGGCGCAAGTCAAACAGTTTCGAGAACAACCACACTATTTCCCAATCGCAAAATACAAACTGTTCCAGTTTGCCAGCGCAGAGCACACGCTACAAGGATAGACATGCAACTTGCAACACCAATGGTAATTGTGTCCCTGCGCGTTGGCATCCGCGCATGCGCAATGGTTTCCACCATGAGCATAACATGAGGGGGAAAAACTGCACCTCACACTGTAGGTCGACAATGTAAGGACATGGCAGGAAGTATACGTCTCGAATATATGGATAAAAATGTAACCCACGGTCAACGTACCTCAGAAAAAACATTAAAAGTCACGGAAACGTTTTCGCAACTCTAGCACAAAGCAAATGAACATACTGGGGGTTTGAACCACTTGGATTAAGTTACCCCTCCACACGAAAAACGGGGGGTTGGGGCAAACGGGATTATGCAACATGTGTGAGTGGCATGATCATAGACATCCGATGTCCCGCACCATATTAATATCAGTGACTTCGAAACAATCACCAGCATGACCGCACGGTACACGTGACCCCTGACCGGCTTTGTTACGTAACAAATTGAATATCAAAGTGCTGCTGATTGAATTGATGGGCGTGGCCCGGCGAGTGGCGTGCCAGGATCATTGGGCTTGATTGACGATGCGTGACTTGCAAGCCAATCAGCAACTACTGTCGTTCCCAAAGAAACTTCTTTAACCGCATCGAAAAGCAGACGAGAAAATGTGAAAATGACGGTGAAGGATGATTTTCAGTCGCATGTGTGTGCGGGTCGAGAGGTTGAGAGATCGAAACCGACTAAGGCCACATCGTGTCAGGTAGCACAGAGTTCAAGGTTGTATCAAAAACTACACACCGCATTTTAGAACAGCCATGTCCGACAGAAATTGCTTACTAAGCCAACAATTATGTCACTATCTTAATCAGGGCCGCACATTGAATGACTTACTTTGATCTTAACGAAGTAAATTTAGTTCAAGCAAATGTACTGAAAGCGTTCGAAACCTTACTGCAATGGCAACACCTTTAAACCAATCCCACCACAAGTATGTGTGATGTCATAAACAAGTTTATTGCCAAGGGAACAAGAGTAGAAATCGGAAAATTGGAAGAAGGCTTTGCACCAAAGGTGTTAGTGGGCATATGGAAATCTCGCAGCACGCGGTACAGACATGATAATGTGGCAATGAGGATCATCTGCATCAAAAATGTCAAATTTAAGATTGTCAACACAAAGACAGGTTGCCAGCATGTAGGCTAACTTATACGACAGCGAAAACTAACTGGCCGCACAAAAACTTCGACTGGACAGCGTGCGGCCCGCTGGTTGGACATAGTTGGTTTAGAAACAGTATGTCTAACCCGCTCTAAACCAAATTTATGATAAAAATAATGAAAGGATTCAAGATTTTGTGGTAAAAGAGCGTCCTGACGGCCTGGCCCTCACAAAAAGTCGATTATCAGACCTACCTTCTGCAGCGTGTGTTTCTCCAGGACGTGGTAGTAGAGCTCCTTCTTGTTTCCGCAAAACGAACATCCGGGCATCCAGCACTCCACGAACACCTCGCCGTCGAGCGACTTACGGGGCTTCTTCCTGTGTGCGTCACAGAGGGAGTCAGGGGAGCGCACATGACATCGTCGCCGTGCACACTCAGTGTGACGTAACAAAGCAACTCAAGGAAGGGTTTGTTACTAGATACGAGCGATCAACGAGATTTGCTCCACGAAGTATCTCGCGAGTTGGTAAAGACGGTTTTTGGCAAGCACAAGTTCTTTTCAAGGTTTTGGACCAAAAATTTGACAAAACTGTAAAAACGTATATTGTCCATTAAATACAACAACGCTTTTGTTGCTAACAACAATTTTGCAAAAAAAACAAAACGTTAACTGTCAAAAGCGTTGACGCTATAAAAGCAGAAATCGAAAAACATCAGTTTGGCTGCGAATAAGAAGGAAAAAATGTGAAAAAAGAAAACGAAGAGTTATTCAGCAGACAGGGTTACAAAAAAAAGTGTTTCTTGAAACTGAAACCAGAAATCCGAGCGTTCTGTGGTTCCCCAACCACTCCACGCTTAACATTACAGCAGCAATTGTTACGTTACAGTAGTAGCAATTGTCACGTCAGAGCAACTAGTTTAATGACAAAGCTAAAGACAACGACAAGCAGCACCTCCGGGTGTAGATGCGGACTTCGGTGAAGAGAGTAGAGAGGAAGTCGCGCTGACAAAGTTCCTGACTGGGAAGTTTGCTGAAGGCCAGCATGTCTCTGATGTGCTTCTCTCTGTACAACCTGCACGCATTAAAGTCAGGTTAGGGGTCATTCGCATGCATGTTCTCTTCTTTTTTATCGTTAATTTTTGTGTGACGGCAATTTGTCGCAGGCCTGAGCCTGCCTCTTGCCCAAGGAGGGTTACGGGGATTCGCTCAGTGGCCGGGGATCGAACACCCAACCTCTCAATTCAGAGGCGAACACTTTATCACTGAACGAATGCCGCCTTCACATTACCTTCATGCCACGTACAACACCGGTTTGATGAATAAGTAGAACAGCGCGTGTACACGCATTTGAAATTGGTCTACAATTTGTCGCCTTTCACCGTTCGTAAGGTTCAGCGATACCAACGGGTGCGACACAGAGCATGAATGCAACAAACTCAAGGTTACGCGATCTTCCGTTTGTGGTGTCTACTCGACGCAGACAAAGACGCAATCTCGTAATCATGTGAAAGCAAGCCACAGGACGAAGTGCTTCTCAATTTTTTCAGGTTGCGGTGATGGCCAAAAATATTTTGCGTGGGGTGGAAAAGTGGGCGAAATGATGGTGGAACGAAAACTCTCGAAAGTAAGAGCAAAACATTTTTCTACTGAGAAGTTCATTTGAAAATATCAAATTTCAAATTCCAGAGTGCGCCAAGACCCATGCTCCCCCTCCTCCAACGGCCATGCGGCCCACAATGAGGTATCGCGCCTTCAAAGTCCCGCGTGCGCCATTTTTTTTCCGATTTTTGAAAAGTTTACACAACGCCATGAATCACCAGCCGATTGAGCTAGAGAGCTGTTCAAACCCTCTATGGATCCAGCAAGTCTTAAACTGCAAACGAAAAAAAAATTTTTCCTTTGGGTTTTGGGCTTTCTGAAAGTGACGTCACAATGAGGGCATGATTTTGCATTTTTGGCGAATTTACCTGGCACTGGGCACCAACCCAATGAGCCATATTTTTGGCTTTAAGTCTTTTTTGGAAACTAGGCCGAAATCCGAGCCTTTGAATGGCCTTCTAGTATATCTGTAGCCAGAATTATGGCTCAAAAAACCTGTTTTTGACATCAAAATGTTTTACAAAAGGTATAATTTGCCATTTCAGTCCAAACTTTGGCCAGCCATAACTCACCAATATTGTGGCTCAAAGTTTTATTGGATTCTAGGCTAAAATACGAGTCTTTAGAGCCCTTGATCGAGTTTCTAGCGTTTCTGGTTCAAAATCTCAGGGCGAGATTTCAGCCATATTCCAAATATTTTCAGGAAGTCCTAGGGGATTTCCCTATTTACTATTTTATCATTTTTGCCATAACTTAACAACTAGAAACGCTAAAATGTCAACCAAACCCTCTAAAACTCGTACTATAGCCCAGAATCCATTCAAATCCAGTGAAGTTTCGCGCCGGAATCGGCTCGATTTTTGAACTCCCACGGGACGTTGACGTCATCCAATGTTTTAACAAACCTGTCAAAACATCCTGTGGTTATGTAAACATGGCCAAGNGGNTTATGTAAACATGGCCATGTGGTTATGTAAACATGGCCATGTGGTTATGTAAACATGGCCATGTGGTTATGTAAACATGGCCATGTGGTTATGCAAACATGGCCATGTGGTTATGTAAACATCCTGTGGTTATGTAAACATCCTGTGGTTATGTAAACATCCTGTGGTTATGTAAACATGGCCATGTGGTTATGTAAACATCCTGTGGTTATGCAAACATCCTGTGGTTATGTAAACATGGCCAACCGAAATCGCGCAGTGAAACGTTTTGTTCAGTGCAAACTACAAGTCTTTCCCCATTTAGAGCCGGTTTGAACAGCTCTCTGGCTCGATCTGCTGGCGAGTGATGGCCATATAGAAAAGGGGTGTATTCCACCCCAGGTTGGGGTTTGTGGGTGTAGAAATTTTCACCAATTTGTTTTTTTTTATCCATAATTTTGGCTACAGATATGCTAGAAAGCCATTTAAGGGCTCTGAAGACGCAGATTTTGGCCTAGTTTCCGAAAAAAATGATTGATTGGCTCAGGGCCAGGTAAAGATGGCCAAAAAAACGCAAAAACACCCCCACTTGTGACGCCATCCCCAGAAATCCACAAATCCAAAACGAAAAACAAATCTGCAGTTTAAGACTTTGCTGAATGCGTAGAGGATTTGAACAGCTCTCTAGTTCAATCGCCTGGTGAGTTATTGAGTTGCAAACTTTTAAAAAATTGCAAAAAAAGTGGCGCACGCGGGACTTAAAGGGTTTTGAACAATAAAGATAAAATAAAAATATGAAAAACAAACAAAATATACACATTTGCGATTTTCTGTCCGCGCAAACTTGAGCTTGCTCACTGATAAGACATCGTAAGATGTTCCGATCCATAATCAATAGAAAATCAGACAATTTAAGAATTTTTTTTACTAAACACCGGAATATTGTAACATTTTGAAATTTACGCCGGGCCCTCTGAACGAAATTGACGCCCCAATGGTGGGCCACGTATTGACAAGCGCTGCACGATAACACGAGCTAACTGAGCGTACTTGTCCATCCGCTTCTCCAAGATCTCCTGAGCCATATTGCGGTTCTTAGCGTTCTCATCCTGTGCATGGGAGGCGTAGGTGGTGGTGGGGGGGCGTCGAGACTTTGCTGCGACTTGTCGTTGGTCGAGCCTGGCTTGAGCCGACCAATCATCTTTCTTTGCATCTTTCGACGGCGGTTGCCTGGGCAACAACAAGCAGAGCTCGCACAGAAGAACAATGTCATTGTAAGAACGCAGGGCGAGATTCAGCCAGCGCACCGGGCTGCCACCAACGTTAAATGAGTGCATGCCTTGCTGGATGTAATAAATATTCGCCAATATGAATCGCTATTTCACAATTGACTGAATCGTCTTTTACCTCATTCATCCTATTCTGCACCAATTTCGGTGAAAAATTTATGTGGAAATTGAAAATAAAATTTATAGGATGAAAATAAATTCAGGTCCACATAAAGAGTACCATTAAATTAGGACAATGCACGTTGTGGACTTTATTCCAACAAGCCAACAAAACGTGATAAACGAAAACTATGGGAAACAGCCTTGTGCTGTGAAGAACTTACGTCTTTTTCAGAAACAGCTTTATGCTTTGGCAGCCTTGTGCTGCAGAGAAGAAAAGACTTTATGTCTTCAACTAACCGACCAACCTTCTCGGTCCTCGTAAAACTCAGAATAGGAGCTGCGGTCGGGTTTCTCCACCACCAAGTGAGCAACACAACTCCGTGGCAAAGGAATGCGGAACAGCACAAAAACGCAGCTCGGCACTTGCTCGAGGCCAGATCATCAATCAAGGGGAAACATCGCGCAAGGACGACACGCAGCGATCCTGCGAACGTTACACTGTCCCACACACCTGTGGTCCTTGTTGTAGTGCGACTCCATTTCCTGCCACCCGCCGAAAACCGAAGCGCACGAAGAATTCCGACACAGGTAGAGGTTGTGGTCCTTTATCGTGTGGTGCTGTGAGAAACAAATTGCAATCAATACATTCAACTCTTCATTTAAAACTGAAAACAGTTTGGAAAATTACCGCACTAATCGTACGAATACAAACACATGCCTGGAAAGATGAAGTACGTGCGGCTCTTGTTTTCAAAATAGGGATTTTTAAAAACAGAAGTCGCGCAGCCGGGCAAGAGTGACGTCACAATATGAACTGTTGCGTCATAGCACGTGACGTCTACTGATAGAGTCCAGACGCAATTGGGCGAAGGGTCATCGAGCCTTGGTCGAGCTGCTCATTTGACGTCAGTGTTCGTGACGTCGCGAACGCTTGACGTCAGCGCTCGTGACGTTGAAAACGCCTTCTACCTTGCTGACAACAACGTTTAAGCCTGAAGCTAGTGAACGACCGGGGCCGTCGAACATATTTCTTGATTTAGTTGTTTGAAAGGAAACAAAAGTAATGTAGACTGTACATACATTGCCATGGTGGACATGATCTTGAAAATGTATTCTTTCAGTTTGTCGCAATGCGAAGCAAAGCGTTTTTTCAAAAACGTGAAGTAGAAATCTTGGTAAAACAGATGGCAAGCCTGCAGCTTGCTAGCCATGCGTATAGGTGCAAAGCACGTATCACCAGTTGATTTACACAGATGTTTTACTGGCATTGTTAGTTTTCGAAACGCAAAAATCAATATCACTTAACAAAAACGCAGCAACTTCACTTGACAATATTTAAGGTTGCAAGAAAACACAAGCCTTTTTTGCCCAGGCCATACGCCTTCTACAGACTAGGTTAGTACACAAAAAAAACACTGATAAACCAAATAAGTATGCATTTTACTCACTTTTTGTTATGCATCAAATCAAGCTATCACACTCGCAGTCACCACAGATTTATTTTACGCTACTCGGTTACTCCATTATTTTTCTTCTACTCATCACAGTCAGAGCAAGAAGTGTCATTTCCACTTTCTGCACTCCAATCGCTTAGTCAATCTTCTATCAGACAAAGTTATCGAGTCACAGCCAATTGCTTTCAAGTTATGTTTTAAAAACAGTAATTTTCCACATTATCAGGTTTCAACCGAGTTCTCCTCCTGGTCTCTTGCCACTTCGAACACTCGTTCGCTAGTGGCTGAAGCCACAGGAGCGCTAAGATATTTCAAAAATGTTTGTTGCTTGCACAGGAAGCATGTCGAATTTGAAAACCTCAGCACTATTAACCAGGGTCGTAATGAGGAGGGGCAAGGGGGGCATAATTCCCCGGGCGCTAATTCACTCCGGGGGCGCCGAAAAGTCCCAACAATGTCACAAGTACTTTCTTCAATCCAGCAAATTTGCATTGGAAAGAGCTCAGCTTCAAACATGGGGGCGCCAAACTTCGACCATGGGGGCGCCGGTTTGACCATGGGGGCGCCAAACTTGTTTTTTGCGCCGGGCGCCATCTAACCTTGTTACTCCCATGCTATTTACCCACGTATATCACTTGCACAGTAGACCCAACTTGTTTTCAAATAATAGAGATGCTATCCAAAGCAAATAGAAGATTTTCAATGTACAGTATATAATTCACAATGCCGCAGCTACTCTAACAAGCTCTCAGCTTTATCAAAGCTTTTTTATCCGCCTCATAACTTTCACAACAGGAACTTCCCGTTCCACAACCTTCTCAACTGCTACCAACAGAAAATACTGTTGTTTTCAAAGCCTCCCAAAACAACAGCAAGGCGCAGAAAAGTGCTGATTGCCGACCTGCGTAAATAACGAATCCTCTTATTATGAACCATGACTCCCGCGTGTGAGCTTGCTAACAGACACCGGAAATTTGTTCAGTCGTGAAGCGAACCACGGAAAAAGCACGAGATGAAGAAGAGCTTAGTTCAGGGTTCCCAACCTTTTTACGATCTCGTACCACTTGGCACCCCGTATTGTCAACACGTACCAATTCTTCCATAACAACTATTTTGATCGAATCTTAGTATATTCAGAAGAATAATATACATTAAAATAACAATAAAAGACCATAACTAAATTTAATGAGATTTTTGTTTTTGTTTACCTTCCACCAATTGGTCGATGCGTGGCGTAAACTTGCTGACAGTTCATCGAAACTCATAATGTTAAGAAACAATAGGAATAGCGGGCTACAGGAATATTTATTTAGAAACTATGCCAGATACCTAAACTGGAAATCTGTGAATCCAGGTTTTTGTGAAAAAATGGAAGTTACTCGCGTACCACCTGGAGGATCTTCCCGTACCACAGGTTGGGAACCACTGGCTTAGTTGAACAACGCTAAACAGTGCTTGCTGTCAAATACAATGCTGTTTAGTTAAAACAGTATAACTTGCTGTAAACTCCAGTAAATATTGATGCTTGCCATTGACCAAGCACTTTCAACTGTTCGAAACGACAAAAATGTGCAAAAAACTTAAGTTCTGTTGAAAAAGCTTACACATAAGTAGCAATCTGTACCCCCCCGGCCAATTTCTTAGATCGCCCCGGCCGGGCCCGGGGAAAAATCCCATCGGGGCCGGCCCGGGACCCCGGTCGTTCCCTGCCTGGAGCCATGCAAAGGCACCTACTTGCAAATCGGTGTACTTGCTGTACATGTTGTTGCAGTAGCAGCACTCCAGCAACTTGCTGGCGTCGTCCAGTTTGTCAACGTCCAGGAACAACTGACGACCCCCGCCACGATTCTCAGGGGCTGGGAATTTTGACGCAACAATGACGTCTGTGACAAAACAACCACAACAGGTTATTATTTTTCACAAAGGCTTAAGCGGGGTGTGCAGATTGTGAAGGAGCAGCACGGTGAGTTTAATGCAAGATAAGTTCTTGTTGCAACGGAAAGCTGGTTTGGGACACTATCGATGAAATTAATACAGAAAATAAAACCGAACTTTTTAGAGCCAGTAAAAAATCTCGAATCTATGTTTTATTCGCTTATCCTGAACAACTAAAGGCTTCATGTTGCGATGCTTCCTAAGCATTAAACAGCGAACGTACAATCTGCTGCAGATGCCATAAAATAACGACGTTTTCTATGTTCCATCTCTGCCCAAGCTACAACGTCGATAAGAAAATCGTCAAAAATTGAAAACAGCTCAAACTTGATGCTCGGATTTCTTTCGCAAAATAATACCTAAGCTCTGGATAGTGAAGCACACTCTCAAAGCTGTAACTTCTTTCGAAGCTTTTGCTCATTTCTATCAACTTCCAAAAGGTAAGCAAGTGCTGGCGTCATAATCAATGGGATTTCACCGATAAGTAAGTGGTCTCACAACCAGGAAACTGTCGGTTTGCCCTGTACGAGCTTTCACAGCAGACAAATACATCCCAGGCCGAGAAGTGACAGTGAAACAACGCAACTAGCAATATGTACATCCTACTAAGCCAGCAGGGTATAAACCACTGCCCATAAGCCCAACTGGCGAATACGGAAGGCACAATGTGTGGGTGGTTGTGCATTAAGCGCAAGAGAAAACTTCCACACAAACAACGTCCAGACCACTACCTGGCGAGGACGAAGTCTTGGCCCTCTTGCTGCCCCGGCCCATGGGCTGGCCCGCGCGCTTTCGGGCGTTGTCAATGACGTGAAGCTGTGGAGGATTATTGCCGGGACTTCCTTGGAGGGTGATCTGCTCGTCGATTGCTGCGGCCCGCATTGGCCCAACAATGGCCGACCCAGGGGGAGAGTGAGAGCTTGGTGAAGCCTGATCAAGAGCAACCACTTCTTCGCTTCCGATCGTTTGCGGATGGTCCAGAGGGGAAAGACCAGGACTGGGGAGGCGCCCGGTGGGGATACTGTCCACCGGGGGTACTGGCAAGTGGAAGACTGAATTTGGGGGGTTCGGCGGAATGTCTGACTGGGTGTGTCTTGGCCGGACAGAAGGAGAGTTGGCCAGCATCTGGTGGATGACCGCTTTGGCTTTCGGCGCCTTTTTCAAAAGATGGGTGTTTGTCAGGAGGGCCAATGCGCTGGGACGAACAATGGCTGACGACACAGCTTGTTGCTGTTGCTGCCTTGCTCCTCTGTCGCGATTCGCATCAACACTCCTGCTCGCAACAATCAGCCCGGCCTGGCCTGCGCTTGCGACCACTGGCGGGGAGGTCGCCGGCGCAACGATCGACTGGCCGCTGTCCGGTGCGCTGGTGCGAAGCGTCGGCGAAACAACGGCGTACGTCCGCGGCGCGCTGAACTTCTCGAATGGCTTCATCTTCTTTGGCGGCTGCAGTGTTTGCTGGTAAACGGCAATTCCGCGAGCTAATCGCGCTTCGCTTTTGTTTTGAACGTAAACAGATGGCGCGTTCGATGACGTCACCTGCGGTGACGTCATGACGGGCGCCGCGACCTGCGACGGCCTGTTGTTGTTGTCGTGGAGCGAAGTGACGCGCGCGATGGGGATGCAGCGTTTCGCAGCTTGACTGAGCAGCTTCTCGAGCAGAGCGGTCGATGCAGTTTTTGAATTCTGGCTGCTGGTGACGCCAGAATGGCTGCTTGTGACGCCAAAATGACTGCTGGCAAGGCTGATGGAATATCGTTGAGCGCTTTCGGGTCTGCTGCCCGAACAGGCCATCAGAGATCTCGGACAGACGATCGTGTTCAAAATAGAGGGTGTTGGTTCGATGACCAGGCCGGTGAGGGCCCCGCTGTCGCTGGCTTGGGCCAAAGGAAAGCTGTTTCGTCGTTTGACGGGGCCAGAGGGCAGCTGTTGTTTACGTCGGTCGGGTGGCAATTGTGACGTTTCGGCGCAAGACATTCTTCTGATCGGTTGCGACCGGAAGGATGACGTCACTGGGAGTGGATGTTTAAAAACTGAGGGGGACACGGACAATGAGCTCGGGCCTGGAAGGCGTGGCGTCCTTGCGTCGTTGTTCAGGTTCGAAGAAAGGTGATTCAGGCGAGGACGGATCAAAGGCTTGGGGGTGGCTTTCACCTGAGAGATGGACGGGGGTAAGGTTTTGGGGGTGATAATTGGAACTTGGCGTTCTGACGACGACGATATCGGAGACAATGCTGGAGGCGTTGATGCGTGACTATCGACTGATTGTGGTGACGCAACCGACTTCAGGTGGCCGTCTGCGGGCCGGGGGGACTGGAGACAAGGCAAGGGGTTCCTGACCGCCGATGTCAGTATGGTCTGGGCATGCGAAGTGGCCCGGGGACCAAGTGGTGCACTGGGCCACCTCGCGAAGGACAAGCTGTTGGCGTCAAATGATGGGGTTCGCTGTCTGGGCAAAGTCACATGCTTCGCGATGGGTGAGGTGGGGGTGGTGGAGGAGTCGGTGCTGAGATGTCTGAAAAATAACACAAGTGTTTCGTCATAATTCCTAAAGTCGGTTGAAAACAGTTAAATCGAAAACATGTTTCAATTTGATTGGTTCACTTCATCACGTGACCTTCGTTGAATGAAAGCCGAAGGTGAGCAGGAGGGTTCTCATTAAATTTCAAACAAAAACAAACTAATTTTTTCAAGCGGTGCTTGATGAGAATTGTAAAATCGCGAAAAAAAGAACTTGAGGACATCACCACCATAAAAGGTCGCTAAACAGTCACACAAATCAATTTGCATAGAAAAATAAATTTTGAGACGCATAACAATTTGCATATAAAAACAATCTTACAATTTGCATACAGAAAACAATTATAAAATTTGCATGCACAAATCAATTTGTATTCACACAACTTATGTAGCATTGCCAGACCTCAAATGCACTGAATTGATTGATTGCCGATGAAAAAAAAAGTCAAGACACGTTTCAAAAGTAACGGGCAGTTTATGGGAGGAAGAGCACAAAAACCGCTGAGTTCACCCCCAGTCGCAAGAATCTCGCGAGCGTGTGCCCGTGGCCGTCGGAAAGATCTTATCCAGAGGAGAGCCATCAGTGTATTTCTCCAGGGCTGGTCAAATAGATTTTTTCCAACGGGGGGGGTCAACAGTGATGAATTTTCATTTCACCAGGCACACCAACTCAAAATTAAGAGAAAAACCTATATTACTAAAACATTTCAGCAAAAATTCAATACTTCTTCAAGGTGTTGAAACCTGATTTCACAATTCAATACTTTTTCAATACCGCGCGGGACCCCTTAAACATTAAATAGGAAAATATAAAGTTTGAAAATCCAGGAACACCTCAACCCCCCTGTCAACCCCTTCCGACGCCGATGCGGCCGTCAATGGCGGGCTGGTGGCCGTGAATTGCGCCGCGGCCGGCAATGGCGGGCTGGTGGCCGTGAATTGCGCCGCGGCCG
>JGI24159J19872_10010142_pt1 | contig 12360 bp, 9 predicted proteins | sample Ectturendosymbi4_FD_19872 | JGI IMG/M metagenome (IMG submission 19872)
CAGTGTTTGTTCGTTTGAGGGTGTGCATGTCACAATGCATTCGTACTTTGCCTGGGCTTGACCAGTTTAGGAATTAGCGTCCCACTCTGCAGTAGTGTTGTACCAAGTGAACAAATAGTGTTAAGAATGCGTCTGTGAACCTGAGACTCGGCCTCCAACCCCGTTACAGTACGTTCTGTTAAGTAAGTTTCTGTAGCCCGGCGTTTCTGTTGTCATTTATTTTGCTTCTCAGGGTAAAGAAATAAAGTTCAGCGATTACTTTTTGATGTGTGTTGTGTAAATTAAAACTTTTTGGTTAGATGTCAGATGCCCACAACAAGCTACAGTACGGGAATAAGTAAAATCAGTGAAAAATATTGGATTTTATCTTAGACTTCAATTATTTTTCTTTTTCTAGCCGTAACATAAACCCTAACCGACGCACTTACCTAAACACCAAATCCTATGTCCCAATCATCAGTATTCTCTGCGTATTTGATATGCTGAATGTTCCTCTGTGCATGCGCATATGGCGTGAAGTCAGAAATTTCGCTTGACACCGGTGATTCAGCCTCCAACGCTGTTGTAAAACGTTCCGTTTTGTATGTTTCTATTAACCAGCGTTGCGCAGAATGTGTGTACTATGGACGTCGTGTCTGGGGACAAAAATACATTATTATTATGTGACCGTTTGCGAAAAAGTTGTACCACGGCTGAATAGCACGATGATGTCATCGAATGAAATTTCATGAAAATTCTCCCCCGAACTGAAGAGCTGGTTGCGCCCCTGGTCCAACCCAGGCCCATAACCAGCTTGGGACACGAGGGGTGCGAAGAGTTTTCTGAGGGGCCAAAATTTTTGAAACTATTCCCAACATTTTTCCAGGAGGGGAGCAAAAAATTTTCAGGGGGCCAAGCCCCCCTAGTTACGGGCCTGATCCCACGTAACGACCATCGCTCTGCAGGGTCGGATCCAGTTAGTAAGTTTAGGGAGAGGCGATTTCAGTAATATTTGGCAGTCAAATCTCATTACGGGTAAAAGAGATGGAGTATAGTTCACAACATTGCTGTGACAAAAGCAATGGTCGAAAAAATGGCCTCACATCGCGAATGTTGTTTTCCGAATTGTACAAAACGTGGTGAAAAAAGTTACTTCGTGGGTTTTAGCTGTGGCGATCGCCCCCCTCCCCATGTCGCTCTGAAAACTTGTCTGTAGTGCAACGGAATCCTCAAATATCTTTGTTTTTTACACAGTTGTAAGTAATTCGTGATGGTGATATACATTTTATATGCCTTGATGTTCACATGTTGTTTAATGAAGCAATCCAGTTTCGAGGTCTTCTCTATTACGCCATAATAATAAAGTTTGGCCTGCTTAGCAACAATATCATTTACTCTGGATATTTATTTGCGAGGATTAAACATGTGTTGTAAAGGTTAAATCACAATCATGTGGAGCATATTTTCAATAATCACCTTGCCGGTAAGAAAACAATCTTGTCAAGTATCATTCCGACCTACGCAATGTACAGTCTGTGTTTGAACTTGCATCTGATGTTGATTGCCACCTCATCCTTCAAGACTTACTGTACGTTTGAAATCATTCAGCATTAACGGGAAGAGCACTGGCATAACTAGTGGTTTAAGCCAGGGGGGGTTGGCAAACTCCAGCTGAACGGGGCCCACTAGCCAACACTCAGAAACAGCTGGTGAAAGGATAGCGAATCCAGACGTCGCGAATCTCTATATAAATAAAAAACGAAATCACCCGGAAAAACAATCCACTGAAACCATAATGCTAAATATCAAAATGTCAGCTTAAGGGGACTCAGTTTTTACACTTAGCTTGACAGGGAGCTGCTATCTCCCTCCCTCCGGTCAGCTACGCCACTGAGCACTAGCGCCACGCCAAGCGATTTTTCACTGCAATCTATTGATTTTTTGCAAAGTATATGAAGCTCGGTTGTCTTCTTTACAACCATTGAACTTCTCAACCTTTGTGAAATGTTTCAACTTTTCTTTATCCGTACGTTAAACAACTGATTACATGAATCGTTGTTTGCAGCAACAGAATGAATAAGTTTTTCCAAGAATTTAATCGTTTTACTGCTGCAATGTCGGCCATGGCGATATTTTTTCTTTGCAGTGGAAATACTTCAACAATTGTCTGATTTATTGATCTACTGTAAAATACAGTACTCAGTGTTGTCGTTTCCACCTATTGAAAATTTTCCAGGCTTCTTCACGACTTATTTTAACAAACTTGCAAATGGTGTAAACGGTAAAGGTTTAGGGCGGCAAAGTAGCTTACGCAACTGATCTTATGCAAAGCTGTCAACTATAAAGCAGAAATTTTAGTACTAGTGATTTTTTCAGATGGCTCTCCTAAATTTTGGACGGCAATTGAGCGAATGTTGTCCCCCTCAAAGCATTTTCTTCTGTCCACACGCCTTTCCAAGTTGCTCATAGGACAAGGACCTCCTAGACTGATGGAAGGTTGGTCGGCTTGTTCCATTTCAATGAAAATCATCGACTTGACGGTAGGCTGACAGAAGCGTGGTTTATGTGCCATAACAATCTATTGCCAACTTATCTACCAGCGCTCTTCCAAATTTTTGTCTTCCCGACAAGATTTTAAGGGGGAAAGATTTTTTTTAATTTTAGGTTTAACACAATTTTTTCTGGGCACAACACAATTTGGGGGGCACTACCCCCCGTGTTTCCCGGGCCTGTACCTAGCTAGAATTGTTTTTTCTTACGCAGCATCAGAGCTGACAGGAACGTTTTCGCTGCGAAACATCCGATTTTCCTTAAGAAAAGAGACCCCAGAAGTTTTCGCCATCGATCAAAACGATCGTATATTTCCGACGCGACCGCCGAGTATCATCACACTGGTTCATGTTCCTGACCTGGAACAGCGCAGGTCGCTGCATGAATGAAGGTGCAGCGCGAAAATTTGCGACTAACTGCTGAGCAGTGGACCGTTAAGGTCTGCGCACGTCACGTGACGTACGCTCGCACGGCGCCACTAGAGCTCTTGCGTCGACCGACACAACGATTCATGAGCAACTCTTGCATCTCCCCCCACAACACTGAGGCCCAGAAACCCGAGCGACGCTTCACACCCGACTTATCGAATTTGTACAACAGTGACCGNGGGGGGGGGGCAGTTTGGTAAAGGATTAATATTGTTGCCTCACCAGCAAATGCTTGGGACAGAGCGCACAGCCCCGCGTTGAGGTCGTTTTGGCCAACTCATCATGGCCCGAAGTCCATAGGCGTAGCCAGGGGGACATTACATCCCCCAAATTTTTAGCGTACTTCGTCATTCTGTGCCTTGAGAAGCGTCACCCCAAGCAAAAATACTGTTGCTCGCCCAGAGTCAAACATTTTGGCTCCCTCACAAAATTTTGGGCTGGTTGCGTCACTGGCGAAGTTACGCCCTTTTCAGGCCCCTGGCCCGGTGTTGGACAGGTGGTGCGTGCGCCACACGAGCAAGTGCGCGAAGAAACCGAGCGAAAGCGAAACGCATCAGAACAGGGGCCGGCGGCCAGCAATGGGTCCCATCGGCGTCAGCGGCACGTTTATTAGCGACACTCCCATCTCGCCCCACATCCTGGCTCCTCGACAAAGGACGAGACGACGACGATATTTCCATTAAATCAAAGCACCGGCCATTCCTCACAGCAACAATATCATCCACTCCGTGACCCTCCTCCCGCAAGCAAGCAGGCAGGCAGATGTTAGATTATTTCAAACAATTTTTTAAGCTCGATAATCAACTGCCAGTCACTTTTTGTCATTTCGTCGCGGAACCAATCTTTCAAAGCGTTTATTGATTCGCGGGATATCTGAAAAAAAAAATGGATAAAATACTGCGTGTAAGAAAATGGAAAATTAATACAAATACTGACATAAATATTGATACAAATAACAGGGCTTTTTCAAAGAAAAATGTTAGGTACCCAGTATGGACCTGTAGGGACCCGATTTCTCTGATTCAAGAGGCCAGTTTTTCAATTCTAGGGACCTGATCTTAAAAAAACCTGCAAATAACACAAAAGCTCGACTGCTTGAAAATGATGCGACCGGAGTAAGAGCCACGCTGATGGTTCTGGTTTGTCCACGAAAAGTGGCAGAGATTCGCCCAAATCACTCAAAGACAGTTTTCCAGGAGAGTCATGGTTCCGGCCATCCAGTGAAACAACGGCGTGTTCGTTCTTGTTTTCAAGTTTTGCCAGTTAGACAGAATTCGCAATATCGTTTTGCGTCGCTGCTACGTCCAGCCGTGTGTTCAGGTCACTCTCGCAAGCCGAAGGCCTGGGCTCTCGGCTCCAAATGCTCCGAGGGCCAAATGGGGTCTTATGAAGTAACCCGAAGGCGGTATTGTGACGCTGACGCAACAATGGCGGTACCGGAACCTTACTAGAAACAGCTTTGACGACTTATTTCCTGCGAAAGGTGTCATGAGTTATTCGTTCACTCGCCGGCCGAACACTTTTAAACACCGGGTAATAAATTGCTGAAAAATGTTAATTATTTCAAATTCCCGAAAAGCATCGCGGGCCACATGCGGCCGTGGCCCGCGTATCTGAGACCCCCCCCCACGAGCAAGTACTCGCATTCTTCCCACGCACCCAACACGACAAACACACACACGCCACCTTGACTGGTGAACCAAAGCTAGGGGGTGTTGCGGTCCCCACCTTGCTCACTAGGAGGTCCTTGTCCTCGAAGTGGCGTCCGACCATCTTGGGTGCCTCCCCGGGCAGGCCTTCAATTTTGATGCAGACCTCATCAGGATGCCGCGCCATTTCCACAGCTTTGTGGTTCGATTCTATGCTTCCCACCAGGCCGACGTGGAGGAACTGCAGGAGAAAGTTTCAAAATAATGGAACGCAACGTTAAAAATAGTTCCGCAATCAGTCTCTTTTCGAATTAACCAGTTTTTTGTTAATTTCATTGCAGGAAGTTAACAACAGACTGTGAAACAGCACCCCGGTAGTTGTGTGGCACAGACGGATGCTGCGTCACATGACGTCACGTCGCTTCCGCATTACCTATTAGATCAACATTTACCCCAAATACTTTATCATGATTAATCATAGATATACACATAATCACAGATGCATTTAATAATAGTTCAATGTAAGCATATAATAATTGTTTAAAATAACATGCACTGATAAGCACAAATATCTGGAAATAAATAACATATGAATCTATTTTCTCTTTTATTGTCATCCTTCAAATGATCCCCTTCAGATAGGCAAACGTATCCCCAGGGGTACATGTACCTCACGTTGGGAGCCCTTAGCGAACGAAGGGTGGAACATAGCTCAAGGAAACGAGCACAAGACACTTGCCTGATTAGTTTGAGTTGATTTTATCATGATCATAAGTTTGGATTTTATATAATATCAGTTTGGATTGTGATATAATATCAGTTTGGATTGTGATATAATATCAGTTTGGATTGTGATATAATATCAGTTTGGATTGTGATATAATATCAGTTTGGAGTGTTATATCATATCAGTTGCAAAAATCTTTTAGATCATTGATTTGTGTCTTTTAAGCAATTTTCGGCCGCACTCCACGCTTACGTCACAAACGAGCTTCACATGCTCTTGTAGCAAGCACCGATCAAGTGTTTGAGGAACCCACAAAAACTGACTACATGAAAACGGGCATAGTGTGCGCTGGCTGTCTGTGCGATCAGGGTCGTCGAGCGCTGTGGCTCGCCTGGTCTATACCGAGTCACGTGACGCTGCGTCATTCTCCAGCAAGCGTTGCTCGCGGTGGCGTCCATGGCAACGCCTGGGGGGGGCGACCAGAGGCGGCCACGGATCCGGATTCCAAAATTTTGGAACAGGCGCAGAGTCGGAAAATACGACTCCGGCCACCTCTGGCGTCGACGTCACGGCGCTTCCGGAACTATGACGTCACGGCGCTTCCGGAACTTCGCACATTTTGGAAATTATGGTCAACCAACCTTTGCAATAAACGATTATTGTTTGCGAACAATTGACACTGCGCATAATATCGGAATGTCAACTGGGGGTTCGGGCAGCGCTTCCACACAGGGGGGAAGTTGCGGGGGGATGGGGACGGTCTATATTGCCATGACGAGGATGGACACAATTAAACGAAGTGAAGCAAAGGAGGAAGATCTCCGACAGTACTTACGTCAGCAAGGTGATCCCGGAGTGCTTCGGCAATTCTGGAACCACACCCCCATCCGCGACACCCAAGCGGCCCAGGTTTGGCGAAAAAGTGTTTCACCCCCACATTTTGACGCCTTTTGTGCAGCTAACGCGACAGTGTTTATCACATTAGAAACCTTAAACGGGGGAGTACAAGGTAGGTGCCAGATTGTTGTGTGGTTCCATTCAAGGCACAAATGACCCGAGATGGCGGTGTCTGGCCAGGACCGCTGACCCCCTCACAAGGTCCACTGAAGGCAATGCATGTGAAGTGAACCTCGAGCTAGTTGTTGGGAGTTTGGTGGGGGCGCTGGTCTATCGAGAAAAACTGACGTTTACGAGTAACGGATATTTATTCGACGGCCAGGTCAACTATCTGCGACGCAGCTCCACTGCTGGTGCAAGACACGTTTCCAGGTTTCCTACGCAATCGATTTCCAGACATTTTCCAATGTTAGCTTTTCCTAATGGCACAGCTAAAAGCAGTTAACACGATGAAAGCATAAACATCAATCTTGAAAAAAATACTATACTTTTCCAGACCCCGCAGGAGCCCTGCATTTTCGACCCACTCGTTAGCAAGCGACCGGGGGGTCCATCGGGAAGACCCCTAATGCGGGAACGACCCGACGAGCAACACAGGGCCAGCACGTCACAGACATACGAAGCTTAAAGTCCGCAAGGGTCCGACGCACAGCCATACAACGAAATGCGTTTGATCGCTTCGCGCTGATCGCACCCGATTGTTTGCAGGCGACGTTTCATCTGTTACTTCAAACATGGGGGGGGACACTCACCTCGCGACTGGGTACGCACACGGGGGTGCCGACCCTCACTTGACCTGCTTCGACCTTCACTCCCACCACGATGGGGTCGCGAGACTTGAAAACGCAATTGGGGAGGATTTTCAGTTTGCACGGGAACACCTGCAACACAGCAGCGACTGATGTGATCTTCCGGTGATTGTTACGTCACAGAGAGCTCGCGTGCGGTTCACTTACAACCGTCTGTCGGAATTCGTCTTGTTTTCTTTTGACCAAGTCTTTCCTGTGTTGAATAAAAGCGTCGAAGAGATGATAAATGATGTCTGCCGTGAATATCTTCACGCCGAGGCTGTCGGCCATCTCCTGGGCTTCGCGCTCCACCTGAACAAGCGAAGCTACGTCACAGTGGGCGGCAGCGATCGAGACAATAGGCGCGCGCCGTTGCTATTCGCGCGAGTGTTTCACGAAATAAAGCAACGGCACTTAACGTTTCCGTTCCTGAACAAAGCTCAGAGGCTTCCGCAATGCATGCGCAACATTTTTGTATTGACGTCCATCGAACCAGGAGGATATTTGCAACAACTTTTGCACAACGTCGTGCATTTGAAACACACAGAGGCCAACTTATTCATCGACGGGAACTTTTCTGCGCATTCGTAGCTCGAAGCTGCAAATAACAGTTTCGGACATCGACACACTCCCTCTGGGAGGATGGACATGTTTTTTTCTCGGTCTTAGACCGAAATGATTTGAAATTACCGAAAAAAAATTGTCATTTCGGTCAGAATGTTTGAAAATACAGACTAATGGACACTGTTATGGTGAGTTTTGATACAAACGTGAAACAAATGACCGAAATGTTTCAGTTAACACAATGTCTCAGCGAAAAAAAGCAGGGGATCCCAGCATTGGGCGGGAAACAGAGACGAGTACGTTTCCAGTTTGTTGCAAATAATCATTTTTTGAACAATTTGTAACTGAACTACTCCGAAATGATAAAAATAACAAAAGCAACCCTCACAAAACATTCGCCATGACTTTTACCTTGATGTCAAACGCTAGTATGACCGCCCATTGTGAGTCGTGCTCCAACATCACAGAAGCTTTCACGACGTCACGTTTGCACACCGGGCCGATGTTGAGCCCTGCAAATGTAACACACGACACATCAACAACATCACACACGATACTGACATTGGCGCTCACATATCAACGCAGAAACAATAAAAAACATAAAACTTATTTTTCTTCGACACGCATCGAAGCGCATGACCCATGGTGTCACGGTTCAGTAATTAGCTCTTCTAGCAAGACCGCGCGACGACGTACGCAACGCATGATTTAACTTTCACCCCCACCACCATGCATACAATCAAGAGTCCGTCTCCGCGGAACTTCGCCAGTAGCTCTAGCGCACTCTAGCGGCGGAAGTCACAGCACGGAAACCTGTGCTTCTCTTGCAAATGGCCGAAAATCCCGCCCGACTAAAAACTACCGGATATATGACGCTCGCAGTGTGACGTCACAACACTACGTCGAAACCCACCCCCCAACCACGTGTTGGCTTCTTAAGGCTGACGGTTCAAGGATCGGACACGACATTAAAAAATTTGCAACACGCTTTCGGCCAGCCATGAAGCAAGCAGCAGTGATGCTCGAATAAGTTTTGTGGTCAGGAAACTCCTGCTCGCCACAATAACAAGTTTCAACGGGATATCACTTTTAACAGCAGTTCCTAAACTTTTTTAGGTCGATCCAAACCTGAGTCTGGTGAACACCCCGCGGCCCAAGACGCAAACATCGTATTAAAAAAAATACTGAATATATGGGTGGTTTTAGGCAGTAAGTTGCTAAGTTCGATTTGAAAGTCAGGAATCTACTCTTTTCTCAAGTACCTATACGCTACAGAGAGGGACAGACAAGCAGGTAACATTGAAAATATACAACCCAGGTTTAGATCGCCTCGGCACGACCCATTTTTTGACCCTTTGCGACCTTTGTTTGGGTCGTGACCCATACTTTGGGAACCACAGGCTTATATAGAAGACGCAGACAGACCTGCATATGGAATGTTGGATTGCTTCAAGAACTCGAGCAGAGCTTCGAGGGAGCCCAGTGTAGAGGCCTGCACGAAGACCCCGCGGTCTTTCAGCTTGATCTTGTTCAATGCTCCCGTTATTTCCGCCTGCGCTTCGCTCTGTGACGACATAAAGGTCAGAATAAATGACAGAAGCCGCGGCGAGAGCAACTTTCGTGCGAAAACAAAGGAAATAAACGCAACTTCATGATTGGTTTGGCGCTGGGTCGACAACCGCCTTGAACTAATAAGCAACTGTAGATTTGTATTCAGCCGTAACTATCAGCAAAATAAGAATTTCTTAGTGACGTTGGAAACGTCGCCAGTTTTTAAATAATTCACGTGCAGCGAATGATTGTAATCCACAGCACCATAGTCGTCAGGCAAAAATTACTCCAACGTCACCGGTTCTCAAATCAGGTCCTTCATAGAACTACACTGAACAAACACATCAGGCTGTGAAGCAAAAGTGACGTGTTGCAGGAAATACGTCATCACGGAAATCGCACCAACCTTCAACGCTTCAATGTCGTCACCATCGCCGGCCACGAGGAGGGTGGTCCCGGCGAAAGCTTTCTCCAAATCTTTGGCCAAGATCTTAACACCCTGGGCCGCTTTTACCTCCTTGTATTGGTCGTAAGGGTTCTGTCAACAAAAACTGTACGAATGATTTTGCCGCCAATGCGGGCGAAATAAAGACAAACTTTATTGAGTTAAAAATAACTTAGACAAACTGCCTTTACCAATGAAAACAACCAGAAAGGCATCTTTTAAAACACGTTTTCAAAGGTGAATTAAATAATTCACAAAAACACGTTACGTATTTCACATATTTTCAAAACACAATACGTTAACTTCCCACCTTTACTCGTAATTCGCGCAGAGGCTGGGGCATGAGCAGGCCCTTGACGTTGGTCACAATCGGCCCCTCCGACCCTGGAAGCACAATCGTGTCGCCGTATCTTAACCGGCCGTTCGTCAGCAACACGTCGATCGTCGTACCGAGGCCCTGGATCACTTTCACCTGATGCAACATGACTCAGCAAGTTACGCACAGCATGACTCAGCAAGTTACACACAACATGACTCAACAAATTACATGCAACAGTTGAACACTGAGATTTGATGCGCGGTTAGTAGCTCAGCACAAAAGCATGACGTGTGCGCCAACGACACACACACACACACACACACACACACATTATTTCGTCACACAGACAGCTGGCATTGCCAGACATAGCGTATGGCCACGGTACTCACTTCTAATACAGTGCATTGCAGTTTCTCAGAATATAGAAGCTTCTTGGCGAGTATCGACTGGCACAGGTTGACAATGTACGCCATGAGGTTGCCCATTCCGTCGCCTGTGTGGGCGGAGGTTGGGATCATGGAGATCCAGGTCTTCGGGTCTGTGTTTTCATTGAACAGCTTCACGTTTAGCGATTGCTCAGCGAACTGTGGAAAGTGGAAAAACAACTTTAAACTTTCGAATAAAATTCTGCTGTTGATGAAAACCCCGTCACGGTTTCATACTCAGCCAAACAACCACCAGACCAAGCTACAAATGTTATCTGGGATGTACGCCACAAGACAACGTTGGAAAAATATCCACTGAGCATTCCGACGCATTCCTTAATATTGCGTTTAAACTGATTTCACTTCAACAAGGANTTCCTCAAGAAACGTCATGGNTCTTAAAGATAGGAGGGGTACAACTGGTGGTATCAACGTTAAACACTCCCCCCACTTCTCTGGGCCTGTCGGTAGCGCTTCATCAGTGAAGATTGTCGACTGGTTGTTGCTTTTATGTTCACTGCAATGACGACTGGCGAGCATACAGCAAGCGTTTTCAAACACACAATAACATCCTGTCCGTGACGACAGAAGCGCATTACGTTCCAAGCTCCATCCTGAAAGTTGTAGTGGATTTCTCAGCAGTTATCGTGGGGGGAGGGGGCGACCGCAAATCATCGCAGTCTCGGGTTTGATCAGATCCAGAACCAAAGTACGTTCTTTTACGAAACTTCGCAACCTCACGTTCTAGATTTCGATCTATGTTTTCTTATTGTAAACGGTATTTGTTGTACGTCATTGCGTCGTCAGAATGATTGATATTCTGCCCAATTTTAACTTCTGTCTGAAACCCAAGCGAATGCCAACTTGAGCGATTTTAGTGCGCACGGCTGCTAACAGAGACTGATCGTCGGATGCAGGATAAGCAGACCGAAAAAAACTATCCTTCGCTGTTACGCGCCATCTTCCGATGCAATAACAGACAAAAGAAAGNCCAAAAACAGTTTGAAGTCATTNAAAAAATGGCTACTAAAAAGGTGTTGTGCAACTAAGTTTTCCAAAAGCAGGACACATATGAAGTCATTCACCCCTAAACCCCCCTTTCAAGGAAATCTTCGAAACAACTCTGGCAGCCACCACCCTACTCGACCTGCACCCCCTGATATTAGGGCGGAGTGAATTTTCAAAATTTTGCAATACAAACTTTGGGGTGGTCTAAAAAGTTAGAAACATGGCCAAAATTAACTTTAAAATTGATATTAGGTGTTTGATCCCAAAAACCTGTTTGCTACCTCACCCCCGGAATCGTGCGGGGGGGTCAAATTTCATGAATTCGTCATAACTCAACTTCTAGGCGAGATAGAAAGCTGATCTTGGGCTCAAACGATGCGGAAGACACAAGTTTCTATTTAGTGATAAGAGGAAAAATTTGCCTAACTTCATTCTAAAAAAATTTATCACTGAAAAACTGTTTTATACACCATTTCCCCATATATCTCAAAGATAATGAATAAACTAGTTCATTTTGAAGTTTCATTCAAACTGTGATTAAAAAATTTTGATCTTTTCAAAGGAACATTGTTCTAATCAATAAAGTTTCGCCACTAGATATTTTATTGCATACAACCATGCTCTGCTGGGTTGGGAACAGTAGAGCGGCCATCTTGTCTGTTGTAAAAGGCAACTAATGGGTCAGTTTCCTGATCTGTGATGGGGGTTGGCATGAGGAAGGACATCCGGCTGTAAAAACTTCTACCTCAAGAAATCCTCACGAAAGTGGGGTACATCTGGCCACCCTCATTGATGGGGATAGGATAAAAATTGGATTACTACTACTTCTTAGAAACAGAAACATAAAAAGATATTTTTGACAGTTATTTAGTAAATATCTAGCATGTTATTGTTAGAGTTACCATGTAATGTATTTGAATATTGTTTTTGCCTTTTTTTTAGGTTTTATGTGATAAGTATGTGTAGACATACCTTGCTTTATCAACATGTTGACCAGAGGAAAAAGCACTAATACTAAAGTATTGCATGA
>JGI24159J19872_10010143_pt1 | contig 12360 bp, 10 predicted proteins | sample Ectturendosymbi4_FD_19872 | JGI IMG/M metagenome (IMG submission 19872)
AGAAGGTGTGCGGCAATCATGGGGGAGGGTGGGACGTAACCACGGGGGAGGGTTAGCGGTAATCATTTTGTTGTTGACAAGCACTCCCTTGATTCACCTGATCTTGAAACTTCGCACCAGTAGTTGAGGCGGCCGCCCCCCTGGCCCCCGTGCGCTACGCCTGTGCGCGCAGATATTTCCCAGTCATCATCGAATCAAAACTATAGTTGTTACTGAAGCATAAAACCCTATTTTAATTTCTCAACGCAACAGAAACATCCACAATCTCCATTTCCGCCAAATGTTGCAAACCAGGATGTGATGTTGTGAGTCTGAGTGAGTGAATCGGATAAGGAGGCGAGCCTTTGTCGAGATCGAAATCAACGTTTGAATTTATTACCAAGCTGCTGAAACTTCCAACAATCGCCCTGTTTTCTTTTTAAAGAGGCAACTCACCTCCGGGTAGGACCAAACAATACGATCCGAAAGATCGAGTTTTGCCTCGTTTCGATACCACGTGACTTCAGGTTCCGGTTTACCGCGGAATCGAACTCTCAACTTCGCGTCTTGTCCTTTCCGGACAGTCAAGTTGTGGAGCCGTTCGACAATGGCTGGGGCTTCAACGTCGTCAGGAAGATCAACCTGCGACAGTAGAAAAAGCTTTGCTGCCAGGTGCGAGGGGCACGTTTGTCACGTGACTACATGCATCCATGCGTGAAAAGTGATTCGTACAAATTTAAATTGAACTCTAGAAAGACGTAGCTGTTTTTCGATGACCGAGCATGCTTTAGCTTTCCTGCTTTACTTAGTACTTGCCCTTAAACGCCTCGTAACATTTGGGCAAACACCTGTGAGGGTGAACGAATTTATGCTGTTGTCTGTTTTTAAATAAAACTACAAACCGGGAATAGAAAGAATAGCCTTATTAGATTTCAATATAATGCCCAATTCGATGAAAACAATGTTTGAATGCCATGACGAAAAATCACTGCTCGATTCTCCAGAATCTCGGGTGTGATGAGTAGTGACATCCACTTCATGCAGCCTGTTCGGCTTATAGCAAGCCAATAAGTCGAAATCCATGCATTCTTTGAAACGACATTTATCTAACTAACGCAAACAGGACCAGAAAAGAAATCATTGTAAGCAGTGCATGTCGAGCAGGTGGAGTTGATGAATATTCGTGGTGCAGTGATCTCAGCTTCACTATAGACCTGATCAACGACAAATGGAGGAGGAAGAGATTCCCGAGGTCTTCTCAGCAGAGGAGGTCTGGCCTTTTCCTCTTCGACGGGCTTTTTCCAGTGGGAAAGTTCATCTTTCGTTTTACGAATGAAAATTTCGTAATCGCGGTCCTTGGCCTTGCTCTGATAGACATTGTTTGGTAAACAATAACTTTTTCCACGTGTTTTCTTCGGAATTTTAATCGGACAACAACGATAAGTTTATTTATATTGATATCTGCGGTGTTGTACATCTTTTATTACTTTGTTTTAGTTTTTCAACAGTTGAAATTCTGTACAGAGCAAGGTTCACCTAAGTTTCATGTTACCCGTCACTTTGTGCTTGCTTCCTGATGATGGTCTGTTTTTTGAAACAATTCAGATTTGTGTTTGCACTCAAAAACTTTTGTGTAAACACGAAACACCCCTCCAGTCCAAAACAGTTGAGACAACCCTGGCATTAAACGTCATAAAGCTTTCGTAAATTTCCAATGAAGGGGTAAGTCATCTACTGGAAGAGGTTAAGACAAATATTTTGTTAATCACTTACGAAAAGCCTGCGTGCCCTTACCTTTTTCTTTTCTGCGTCTAACTTGTTCAACATTCTTTCTTCCTCTGACAATTCGGTGAACTTGCTTTGGAGTTCCTCGTGACGCTCCACCTTTTTTAATTGCCGGATACCTGTGATGGGTTTCTCCACTTCACGTAGCGCCACCATGTGTTTACCTCTTTTCTCTGAAAAAGGTGGCAGCTGGTTTAAGTGATAAGAGTCACTGGTCCAACACATGTTCCAGTTGTGTTGCAAAACATCTCTTAAAATTGGTGACTGATTATCCAAACACGTGACTAAACATGGGGGCAGGTTTCTGCCGCACAACAAAGTTTCAAGGCCGCATGTCGATTTCAAAAGCACTTTGCCTGAGCGGAGAAGTTTTCACGACATTTTGAACAAAAAATACTGGTTTTATCTTATTACTAAAAATGCACCATTTTAGCTGTTGGTGCCATTTTCATGTGACCAATAAAAGAGAACTTTCCTTACAAGTGATATGAGACTGGTTGGAGTGTGCGAAATGTTCTAGAACAAGTGCTTTCAGCCGATTTTACAATACCAGGGATATGATCTGAGTTTGTGAGTCGGGCCCTTGAAACATTAACTGATGTCCGTTACGCGATACCTGTTTCATCTAAGCTTTTTACGCAAAGCAACTAAGAATAGCTTTGTAGCTGACAAGCACAAAACTTAAGCGGGTGAAAAGTCGACCTATGTCCAGTGGGCACCCCCAGCAATGCAATGGGCACCCCCAGCAACGAGGAAAACTCTTTTGCAGTGAATATTGAGCGATGATGTCTTCCAGTAAGTTTGCGTGCTTTACAGAGAACTCAGACCAAAAAAGTTGAGACAAGAAGCGAAGTTGAAAGCCTGCTGCGAACTCATCCCATGAGACCGCGTTCTTTTTATTCTTTACAAGCAATACATGCACTGACTTCTTCACACATTGGTGATAATTCCTGGAAAATAGTTCGGTCACGCGCGATTCAACAAAACATCATTCGGCTCAGCACTGTACTCACCCCTCAGTTCCTCCTCAGCGTCTCGCTTCGCGCGGTATTGCTTCAGCGCAGCAGCGTCATACGCAGTTTTCTTCTCGACGTCACCTTTTCTCACGTCAGCTTTGTGCAGCACTGTTCTGACGTCATGAGCCTGGCTGACGTCAAGCGCCACTGATATTTCTACAACCCCCTCGCTGTTGCGCGCCACCATGCGGACTTTTCCGTGGTCGTAACTGCGGACGTTGGCAATTTCGAAATGGTGGATACCGTCGTGCCAGACGCGGAATCTAAAAACGTTAGAATGAAATCATTCAGAAATCGGATATCAATGAGAAAGACAAAAAGTGCAGAAAAGGCAGTAATTGGCGAACTCCACTACTTGTCTTAGGCTGCGCATACCTTTTGCTGGGACGTATTGCTTGTTCATTGACAAACCAGTCGACTTTGGGAGGAGGATATCCAACAACGCGGCAGCTGAATCGAGCTGGCTCTCCTTCTTGAACTTGTACCGCCTCTGGAGGTAAAACTAATCTCGGAGCAGACTTCTCTTCCGTATCGTCATAGTCGTGGCGGTCGTGAGCAAGCGACAACTGGTCAGGGAAGCAAAACTAGTGATCAGCAAGGATGGTTTCTATCCTAATGTGTTGGACCTTGCCAGCGAATTTTACTGTAAATTAATACCTAACAGGACAAATAACAATGACACATATGTCTATCATATAAGCAATAAGGCAAGTGCTTTCCAGCTCTTACGAATGCTCAGTTTAGTNTAGCGGGAAAAAAATCAGGTAAAAAATCACAAAACAAAAATCCAGACTCTTTGTACAAAGCACGAACCATTAAATAATTATGGCTTTTACTTCTGTTATTGGTCAGTAAGGCAAACGGGAATTGTCATAACGACTCACAAACATATTGTTGCTGCAGAGCCACCGCTGCTGTAGCTTAGACAGCCAAGTGCAACAAGCAAGAACCTTTCAAACTAATTAAGGACACAAACAAGCTACTATTCTTCAGATGAGGCGAAGATAAATGATAAATTCCATCCACATCTGACAATTACTGCTTGTTGATAGCTTGAAACAACGTTAGTTGAAACAGTAACCAACCAACCTCTTGTCTGTGCTGCTCAGTCGTCTGTATCCTCTCAAGCTTCCCTGCATCAGGGAGTTGGGTCGCGTCTATTAAACCTTTCTCTTCCTTCACAATCAAAGTGCATGAACTTTGAACTTGGCCGTGGGCGTTCGTTGCGCGACAGCTGATAACTCCTGAAATATCGATCAGTGCATGTTGTTGCTACTTCATGAAAACTAGATTGAAAATGACAAACAATAAACAAATCATGCACAGATTTTAACTGTTATAAACAATGACAGTTTCCGTGGTCAGAAATTTTCTAGAGTAACACCACGCATTTACAACTTCTTCAACAAGTATGGTACAGTAGAGAAGGTTAAGAATTATGAGTTCAAAAATGAATTTCTACAGGATGAATCAATGCGAGATATGTGCTTATTCCCCTGTAATAAATCACCTCTGCCCGCACAATGTATGACTTACTAAGCTTTGGAAATTCTTTCATTGCTGGGTTTAAAAGCAATTCGCCGTTATCGAACTATATATGCTACAGGAACAACAAGACCGAGACTTGCGACTTTGAATCAACAGCCTCCAGAGCAGCAGCCATGTCAGAGTTACAACGCAAAGTTATCACTAGCCACTCACCTGTGTCTCGGGGATACACAGCGTTAATATCCAAGGCTGCGTAACCAAACTCAAAGACTGTCATTATTCTGTTCGCATATTCGAGGGGGTTTCCATCTAAGAGCCATTCAACCTAAGAGCAATGCTTAGTTAAACAAGATGATATTCCACGACAGTAATGCCAAAATATGGGGAGATTATTTTTATGGTCTGGGGCGTAAACGTTTCATCTGATGGTTGCAAAGCATCCGAAAGTTACAAGCAAGCATCTTGACACGTGGGCCAATTTATACAGCACCCACCTTCATGGTTGGGTCTCCGATGGGAACGATGTGGCAATCGAAGTGAACAGAACCCAAAATCTTCTGTTTGCAAGAGACGAGTTTCTTTTTAATGCGCGGTTTCTGCAACTTGCTAGGGTCGTATAAATCCGACTCGTCAAAGTTTTCCAGCTGCAAAAGTATTTTAGTGTCTTTTATTCAGTTTCCAAGAAGGGGCTCTCGTGCGACACAAGCGGTTGTAATGAGTTCGTTTCTTCACCCCCACATTGTTTCAAATTTGCCACCGTGACACTAGAAACAGTAGCTCAGACAACATGTGTTTACACATTTTTGACAAAACCAAAGAGAAGCATAAAAAGTCGAGCGAATATGCATCAACAGAATGTCGAGTAGTTTGGATCAGGCGAAGACTCGATCTGAGCTTTATGTAAATTAATGATTGCTTTGTCTGCAGCAGTGGTTTCCAAACTTTTTCTGATCGCGTCCCATTTGTGGGATCCAAATTGTCACCGCGTACCACCTTGCTCCAGGAAAACTCAATCCGCCAAATATCATTCGATCAAAAGTTTGGAAAACTAAACTTGACGCAAATGCGGCGTGAACAACATGGTTGTGATAAACTATAATAGCCATTTTTCGAGATTAATAAGGGAGGTACACAAACGTGCAGGAGTTTATTAACAGAACCCGATAAATGAAAAAAGGCATTCTTTTTGTGTAGAAGAACAGAAGGGTCTCCCGCACCACCTTGAAGGCATTCGCGTACCACAGTTTAGGAACCACTGGTTTATAGAAAGAAACCCTTTCTCAGCAAAGAATCAGACACTTTGAGATCTTACAAAGTATATATTTCGCCTACGATGTAGACATCATCAGCTCTTATTCAAACAGAATCAGCTGTCAAAACCTGTATAATAACGATCGCTTCTGCGATTAAAAGTAAATCGCTTTGCTGGACTTTCCCACAAAGATGATATTTTAAAACGCACTTTCGCGTCGAAACCTCCCGAAAGATAAAACCACCGCCGCACCAACGCACGAGCATCACAGGCTTTAAAGTGACGCAGCAGTGGATTGAACTCAATTGAACTCACGCGTTTGAGGCGCCTTTCTGTGCAGTGAGCTGGAGTTGCTAAATAAGCCAGGACCAAGTCTTACCTTACGCAAATCCACTTTTTCAGGTGATGTGTCGACGGGCAACCGTTTCTTTGCGGTCTTGGGTATGTACAACTTCTTATCCGGCCCCGGTTGGGTCTCCGTCCTGTCCACGTTGACCTTACACCGGGTCAGGTCCCTCCCGGCCTTGTTCACGGCAGTGGCGGTGTACCAAGCGTCATGAAGGCTTTTGTTGGCATCCTCGATGGTTAGCAGACCGTGACCATCAACGCCCTCGATTCTATGAAATTCAAATTGCGGCACAAAATGAATTTCCCAGCAAAGGTGGACACAGCATGACATCAATCTGCAAACATGACCAGATTCTACCACGCTCCACTGCTCTTGGAGTGGGTCGAGCGTGACCATCATGACGTAAGCACAGGGCCTCTGAGAGAAACTTTACCAGCAGGTACGAAGACCGACACCGGGCCCCATAGCTCCAGACGCAGCTGTCAAAGCTTGTATAGTTGTTGGCAATCAGACTATAGATGAAATAGAAACCATGCTAAGATTTACAAATAAATAAATTGTTATACTGACATCTGCCTTACACTTGAAATTGTGTGTTTGATTACAGAAAAATTTAACGTGTGCGCTTTCATCCTCCAGGGCCCTAAAACCTACCGAGTATGATGTACCTCCTGTGCCCCCTCTCGTAGGACATGCGTAAGCAGCAAACGAGGAAAATACAATACGGCTGACAAAGAAAAGAAAACTTCCTGGAAAACAGTTGCAAATTCCAAAAAGGTTCCGATACAGGACGACAAACAATCGCGCAATTTTTTACCGAATATCACTTCGCGGTGCAAACATCATATCTATTTGCTGTCCACCTTGATAAATTCTTCGTTCAGATGGACTTAACCAGTACAGATTGTACTGTTTGTTGCGAATACGTTTGTGAACTACCTACTGTTCTCTTGCGATGTGTGCCTGGCACGAGGGTCAGTGGCCTTCAACGCGTGCTGGGCATTTCCTGTTAGTGGTGCTATGTTGCTTGACAAGAAATTGCTCGAAAAATCTTTAAGAAACGTTTTGCTCCTTAATAAACGTTTATGTAGTTATATCACTGTATTAAAAAATTTTAAACAAGCGGAAGAACATAAGCTCATCTGCACAGTGTGCACACAAAGTTTGCTGAACACATTAAATATCTTCGTGCATCACAGAACGGTGACAGTGACGCTCAGAGACAAGCGAAACCACTTTATTGTGCAACAAACAAACTCAGAGGCGCCTTTGTTCACATGCTCATGTATGCCTGAATTGTGGATCAGGCACACAGCCATGTATTAAACGACTGTGCATACACCACAACAAGGCCTATGGACTTTTGCAATACATTCCCAAAAATGTAAATGTTCGAAGAATCAAGTTTCCCGTTTCTTCAACTTATCTGATGCTTTGATTTGAAACAATTTGCACGCATGTGTTCAACGAAGCGTATCTTCATTCAAATGTGATAATCCGCTCAATTTCATGCCAGACGCTTTCTACAAATCGCACTCCAACAAATCACTTCCCCAAAGATGCATATCTGTGCCGAGGCTTACCGGATATCAGGATGCTTGTCAGGCAGCAGCAAGACATTGTCTTTGAGCCAAACAATTTCTGGGGTGGGTCGTCCAGCAGCGAAGACCTCGAGCCGCACAGTGTCACCTTCCTTTACCGTCACGCTCTGTGGCTTCTCAAGAATGCGCGGTCGTTCCAGACCCTCTTGTGCTGTCACAATATACACCCGTTTATGCAAAACCGTTAGCGTGATGGCCTAGAACAGGGATGCACAACATGCAGCCTTGTGTAAAAAATCATGCGGCCGTGCACATGTAATGCAAAATATAATTTATGGCGGCCGTGGATTAATAACAACTTTTTGTCTACTACTGTATGAGGATACTTAGTAGAAAGACGACCAAACAGCCATGTGGAAGGTTAGGCTCATTGTGTGGAAGCAGAACAGAAGCAATGCAAAAAACAACTTGAACTGACTGGCGGCCTTAATTCATAAAAATAAACGCAATGCTGCCGGGAATAGCGAAAAAATTGCGCACCCCTGGCTTAGAAGCGTTACATCCATCATCTCTGGCAACGCATGTCATGGCTTGGTAAATACGTTTTATATGCTCGACGAAAAGATCAGAGCATTGATAAAGCCAGTGTATAATGTCCAGGGTCTATTTTTGCTGATATTCGCTCCAATCTATGCATGCCGCCGAGCTCACCTATAACGGTGAGGCACATCGTGCTCACTGCTTTTCCGGCTGAGCTTTCAGCAATGACAGTGTATTCGCCGCTATCTTCAGGTTTCGCAGGTGAAATGATTAACGAACGAATTCCATCTTCTTTTACGACTACTCTGTGGCTGTAATCGTCGTACACCTGAGAACCTGACCAGCAAAGCATAAAAACATGTAAGCGGCATAGAATTCTCACAAACACATGTCAAGGTTAAGTGCAGGTTTAGATTTGCAGACGTGTGGTCATTAAAGTCTAATACTTCGCACACACTGTCCAGCAATTTTACTTGCCTTGGGAAGAAACAAAAACACAAACGCGAAGGTCAGCTTTCAACCAGAAAGGCTGCTTTCCTTCGGCGATGCTGCGGATTTGTTTTCTGTCACAGTCCCTTCCTTCCACTGAGCTGCCAAGCACACGTGTGGAGCCAGAGACTGATATTTTCGAAACTGTTTCCGACGTGACAGCACTGGGCAAGTTTTGATTGGATTTGAATTTTCCAGAAAGAAATACATCGTTTGAATTAAGTTTGCGACTCGAAGGGTTGTTCGATTTTTGCCTCATGTAGTCCCTAAGATCGTTCAAATTGTTGATCCCAGCATACCGCATAGTAGCAAGTCGAATCCCTGACTTGACAGACTTATCGCTGGCTTCTTTCGATCCAGGTTCATGTAACGATGAGTTATTTTGTTGGAATGGAGATTTCTGGATCCAGCATCTTTTTTGATCTTTCGAACTAGAGCGATGGAGGTTCGGAATTTCAGACTGGAATGATCCAGATCTGGAAGAGATGTCACACACTTGTGAAACTGTTGATGAACTTTCGCAGTCAGTGCCGGTGAGAAGCCGATCGTCGCTACACTCAGACTTCCGGTATCCCGAATCTGAGTCCGTACTTTGCAGAGTGTCGTCATCGATCTGCTTGCCGATGTTTTGCTTCGAAGCGCCGGATCCTGGCCTCATCCAAAGCCCAGCTTCACTTTCTAGCATCACTTCCGAAAATTTTTGCGGCAAAAATCTTTCTGCGCTTGTTGCTTTTAAGTTAACCGCACTGAGATCATTGGCGCCTTGTGAACAAGCTCCTACCCAAGCTGAGCAACCTTCTAATTTTAGTGACTCATTTTCTTGACTAGTGAAGTCCAACCCTCGCTTGACCAACCCTGCCTTGTCTCGGTGTGACGTTGTCAACATAAAGCTAGGCGAGAGCTGTACGTTCTACAGTATAGCGTGGTGCGATTTATCGCTGGTGGCCAGAGCTGCCATTGTAGGATTTCCAGTCCAGACCTGTCTATGCGACGATAAATCACATCAGCTTCAAGTGATGGGGCATTTCTACAAGCTCTGATTCAACAATAACAACCGCATTAAACCATGCCCGTCAAATGGCAAAGAGCGAATTCGCAAAGTCCACCATGTCAACAAGCACTGCACACGAATCAAACTCTCTGAAACAACTATAGCTCCACCAGCCGTTTGAAAATGAGCTGTGTACTCTACAACTTATTCCGTACATTTGCCATTCGAACCCAAACAAAGAGAAGCAGGAGAGCATTTGCGACGTAACAATCTTCAGTTTATGGCACTTGAGATCAGTGCCAGAGAACAAAACATGTTCGTCACTAAGAAGCCCTTTTCAAGTGCCTGTCTGGCAGTAGCCGCGGAGTACGTTCATCTCCCGAAATATTGCCTGAAGTTCAGGAAAGATTTGACAATGCCAAGTGAACCTGGTTGATTACGTTTCAGTGTTTATGTTCTGGTAGAGAAAATTTCAGAAATGTTTGTTTCTAAACGTTTTTGGACTTATTGCCTGTTATAGCTCTACCTAATAGTGGAAAGATTTCATTTCAAAAGGCAGCGGAAATGATGCAACATGAGACGCAGACCTGTACTAATATGACAACCTGCTCGGGCTAATTGGGCTTTCCTATGTTATCGAAAATGGCATTACTCACCTGAAGATAACGATTCGCTTTCAAGAGACATACTATGCGCACGGACACATTAAGCTGTTTCTTCATACACAGAAAATTTAAACCGCGCCATCTTAAGCACAAAACTAATATTGTTTGAGCACTGTCGGTGTCAGCTGCACTTTCACCCATCAATAGCCCTTACGACCTCGTGTTCTCCTCTTAAGAAACGTATTCGTTAAGATAATTTTTCTTCACTTTTTTCTTGTGAAAAGAAGTCAAACAATAGCCGGATATTACACATGATTGCGTTTTAAACACGATATCTTGCCGATATAATTAACCTGTACAACCTACAATAAATGCGCTGGCACAATTCGTGGCTGAAATCAAACAGATCTACTTCTTATTATTGTCCAAATCTCTGGCCTTTAAACCTCACGAACAATAGCGTTCTTTATCAACTGTGTTACATGACATGACTCAAAAACAATGAAATCGGAGCGCGAAGTACGCGAGGCCTGAAAGCGGATACTGCGGGGTTAGGCAGCGGCAATATTTTAAACCACTGCCTGTTATGAGGGGACATAAATTTGTGTGCGAAAAACATGATCGTTTTGTTTAATCCACCACAACGCAGAAGCTGCCAATCTTTTGTCAACGACCAGTTTTAACAATAACACAACGTGACCAATGCTCAGCCAGTTCATTGCATTATTAAACAGGTCGTCACGGTTCGGCGACAGCGAAGAAATAAAATGCTACAACAAAAGCTTCACCAGGTGTTTTTTCAGCCCAGGCACATACATAGCATTATTCATCGTTTGCTTCAGGTTTGACATCTGTCGATGCTGCGGGCCTCTGCAACCCAACAGCACACACACACGAACACGCAAAAACACTATTTGCAGCAGCATTGCAACAGCTTATGGGTATCAACGCTATGACCTTAAAGCCACAGTGCATATCAAGCCTGTATTCTGCAGACTTATTTGTCGAAGGTTATGACATGAGGATCACAATGGATGAGATCAAATATGACAATAAAGATTCGAAAAAGGGCGGCGCAAGTCTCATTCATGATCGTTCAAACGGTTTTATTTTACTCACAATAGAAGCTTGTACCAGCGGAGTATTTCGTGTGAAGCACTTGTTTACATGGAGTATCAACACGAATTAGTTCGGATCGCTCAGTGAAAGACAGACGGGTAAACATTTCGTGCTCCTATTACGAAGGCCAGGCATGTGGCTGGGCTGAATCATTAATATGCGTCCAAGACATTATTCAGTGAAACAAGCACCGAGACCCAATCGCGTCGTAGGTTTAGAATTTAGATAAATAAAAATTGTATTAAAAGACTTTCACGACGAAGATAACTGCTGCGCGACATTCAAGAGACAGTGTTTCATCACAAGAGACAGTGTTTCATCACAACAGACAAAACCTGTTTTATTGGAAATACTAGTCAGACCCACCTTTATAATATATTCCGAAATTGTGAGAGCATTTTTATGAGTCAAACCAGTAAAGGTTCTGCTGGCCGCTTTCACCTAGCCACCACCACCGGGCAGACAGGTCAGTCACGTGACCGCGGTCCAGCATTTTTTAAAACCGTATCTATGCAGTTATTTGACTGCAGGCTTGCCGCTCTTATCGACCGGGCAAGTAGCTGGAACAGGGAAAGATGGAACAGCTTTGTCTAAAAATTTGAATGTGCATGATGGATGGCCCAGCACTTCAAAATTTTCACTATGATCAACATTAGGTTACGCCGTAAGATCGTCACAAAGCCCTTTGTTATGCAAAAGTTCACTTTCCAGCCATTTATCTTACGGTGAGTTGCAGCAAATCCACATTTCCTGGTAACAAAGGTCGACCAATGCAAGGAAGGTTAGCAAGTTTTTAGTGTTGTGAGAAATCTGAACAGCTGTTCAATGCAAAAACTAGACTGGAAGCTTTTCAACGACTTTAAAACAACTTTGCAACATTTTAAGAAAATAATTGTGGTGAAAGTTTTCTTCAAAATATTTAGATAGAGAAGCAAATTCAAGAAACTTATCCTAAATGACGAAACAGTACGTCATCTAATGACAACCAAACGTCACAAGGCTGTTTCCAGGAAACAGAAGGAAAAAAACATTAGGGCCAAAGACCCCCTAATATCACTGGTGACTGGCAGCCTTTCCTGCCGAAATAAGAACTCAGACTCTAGAAGTGTGCTCAAGCCCTTCGCCAGGATTTAGCAGCAGGGGGGGCCAAAAACCAGAAGGGGGGGCACATTTTTAAAATAGAGTATTGAATGTATGCAGCAACCG
>JGI24159J19872_10010144_pt1 | contig 12357 bp, 6 predicted proteins | sample Ectturendosymbi4_FD_19872 | JGI IMG/M metagenome (IMG submission 19872)
GCAGAGCCAATATGCTCAAATACAGACCCATCAAGAAATCGGCCGTTGCAAGATTGAGCAACAAAATATTGTGAACGCGTTGAACGGTAGATAATGCGTTGTGTTTGTGATGCAAAATTTGTAAACATCGGCTAAAAACAACAGCATTTCCCGCTAAACTTAAAACACCAGCACTCATGTAGATGGGTAGAAAATCGGAAATGTCTATAGCGTCGTCATCTGTCCGATTTTTCTGTTTGGGCCTGAAAATTCTTCCCTGTCTGAAGAAACAGTTTTTCACAGATACATTTACATAACAAGTCCATTCTCTTTTCCCTCTCTTCTTAGGAATGATAAAACTTGTTTTGTTGGGAACAGCAGTATCGTCATTACGAAATTCCGCAAGATTTCTTTTACTTTCGTTTCCTCGACACTTCCATTTGCGCACCGAGTATACGTACGAATTACTGGATTTGTAGGTGAATGTCGTTGCAGCACTGACCACTGCGCAGGTCTGGCAATTCTTCTGCGGACCAGTCTCATCAGAAAAGCGTTGTTTCGCTAAGTTGCCATTTAGAGCTCCAGCTGAAAGTTAACAAAGTTTGTTTATATCAGGCAATTTCATTATTAAATCAAATATCTGAAGCAAAGTTTTGCCTAATGTTAGAATGACTAATTTCATTTGTTGCTGTAGTCTGCTAAACATTTTTCTTTGTCGAGTCTTTATTTGCATATATAGATACACATATAGTGGCCAGTGGCCTGTGTGTATATATCAAAAGTGAAAGATTTTGGTATCTATGTGTATGATTTTTCGTTGTTCAACATAATGCACAGAACCATAACATCGTTCCTTTTCAACTTTGAATCAATAGGGAGAACGCATTTGATGCGGAAACCAGTTAGAAAATGAAACCATCTCACTTCAACTTATAATTATACATGAGCGACTTGGATCAACCCTCAAAACACCAAAGACAATCTTTTCTGCTGTACGTACCTGCAGGTAAACTAAAGAACAACATTAAGGTCCAACGCAGTGGTTGCAAGTAATCCATCATGTTAGCGATGCTCAAATGNAGATGAAGGAAAAAANCACAGTGACATTGACAAGTTCTATTTTAAAGTGTAAGGGAAGTTATGCCTGCAAAGTATTACGTGAATATCATTAAAATAGTCTCCAAAAATCTGTTTTCAAACTGATTTGTAACTACTTGGTAAAAGGTTTAATTGAACGGTCTTTTTCAAGCAATTTTTCCTGCACATCAGAAGATCTAAAATGTGTGTAAGTGCGCTTGTGTGATTGTGAGCGAGATCGGTTGTTTACTGTCTTTATATGTTTCTGAATGTTGCGTTTTGAATGTAATGTGAAGAAAGATTCATTCTTAACTCCATGAGCTTCCATGTGAACTTAAAATATCACTGCTCGTCTTCTCGGCTGGATGTCTTTTTCAGCCGATCGGCAGATAGACATAAAAAATGAAGTTACCAATAGCTGGTGAATTTTACAAGCCTGATTTCTTCCACAGTGATACACCTACGAGGGAAGTGCTAATCAAAAGCAAGCAGCGCATTACTTAGCGCTAATACCCAGTAAATGAAGTTTAAAGCAACTTTGTTGAACGTTATCTTAAGTCCTGTCTCATCACGTGTTGGTAGAATTGCTGCTTTTGTTGACGCCGGGCTATGAGTATGAAGCGCATAGATGAAACTTGCTCATTTGAACAACCTGCCATTGGAGGGAACTATAGCAAGAACGCTCCACTGGGACTCTGATTAAAATTGACTTCACGAGGTGTAAGAGATTGCACAAATCCCTATCGGAAGCGTAGTCTTGACATTGTTTTCAGTTCAATACGTTTCATGATGGTATCGGTTTCCTTGATACAAAACAACGAACTTATTGCATTGATGTGAGCAGGTTGGCAACGTATTGTCCACAAATAAATTCGAAAGCCTTAGTAAAAAAGCTTTAATTAAGTTAACATTGCTGATGTACGAACAGTACTTTCTTTCGCGACACGTCGTCTTACTCTGGTTAAGTGTAACCACGTTTCTAATAGTATTCGTGCTGCCGCGAAGGCCACTCTTAACATTATGTTTAAAGGCGTTTCCTCAAATTTTCAGCTGTTGATGTCAGCAAGTAATCTCCCGCCTAGCTATGGACATATACGCAACATGCAACATACTTTATGCCAAAATGTGTTCAATTTCAAACACCGTCCTTAAAACTAAAGACACTGCTTTTCTGTATTTGCCTGGAATGGACTCAACTAACATGAAGTAGGTGTCCCGCAGCACACTCGATTCTCACAGTGTACAATTAAAATCACGCAAATGAGATCGCTTTTTTTCCTTAACTTTCCATTGACTAAGTTACCTATTAACTCTCACATATTAAAACACAAATTTACTAGAAGCAGATCGTTGATTTTACATACATTTAATACATTTTCTATGACATAATTAACTTTCATTTTTACACCCAGTAACAAAGAAATATTATTTCATTAGTATTTTTAACAATTGTCGCAACTCCTTTGCCTAAATCTTTTGAGATTTTGCCCAAATTTCTGACAAATCAAAACATTTGGGGGTGCGCTTCCGCTCCATGAAACCCCACCTCCTACGCTTCTGCCTAAGTGCGTACGGTGCAAATCTTGCATTGCTTCGACGTTATTTCCAAATGTTTTAATTCCATTTTCAATCGCGCTTATGGTTGCCAGACGTCGTTGAGCGCCAAGAATTGTTCTTGAATTTGCTGTCAAAATTTGTTGTGTCCATGAACCTTGGAAAACATCATGTTGTCCTTGAATATTTTTCGGCGTCCTTGAAAATTCTTGAATAGTTTTTAAACTGTTCATTTTTGAACTATTGGTTACATTGAACATTCAAGAATCAACAATAAACATTGTAAATGAACAGAACAAAGTGCAGATTTGTTCTATCTTGAACAGTTGTGTAGAAAAAAGTAAACTATTCAAGAACGGTTGTGTCGTTTTGATACTTTTTGTTTAGTTTTCAATTTCGTACACGGTTAGATTAGCCTATTTTGCCCATACGTGAAAGCTTGCTGAAAAGGTGAATGTAGCCATGGGCGTCAGCAGAAAGTATTCTAGGCGGGGCAACGTGGACATTTTTCTTGTCTTTTTCAAGGTGCTGACGTTGCAATGCAAATGGACGTTCACAAAACGCTTTACTCTTTCTATACCACAAAGAAAATTCCCCACGAAAAGCACGCGCTTTAATCGCATCTATTTTGAAATCTTTCTCAAGTGGAGCTGTCGTCTATACGAGTTTGCCACAACGGTGTACTTTCCGTCACCTGTTACAACTTTTGCTGAATTGGCGTATAATGGTCTTTGTCATTGTTAACACCACACAAATGAGTCTGAAATGGACCTAAACTATCAACAACTACATCTGCGGCTATTTCATTTGTCTTTGCTGGTTGAACAGAATTCACTTCTGAATCTTTTGTCCAAATTGTTTTCTACATTACAGCAATCAGAAATGCTTTTGCTTCTCATAAACTGCCTAATATTGGTTTGTGCGAGCGCTTTCCACAAATAAGTCATGATTTTAGAATAATCAACGACCAGATCAACATTAGCGTTGAAAAACCAAGAAAGTTGGACATTCCCGCAAAACAGTTTCCCTGTATCTTAACACAACTATTGGACAACTTAAGAACTTACTGAAATTAGAACACCACGCAGGCGTAAAAACTGAGCAGATGAATTATGAAAACTCACCACGGTGAATCTAGCTTTGCACTTCGTACTCACTCACAAGACAGAATTAAGCCTTAACGATTAAGCAGCATTCCCACAAGCCTTTTACAGAGGTATTTTTAACAAGCCACGTAGTTTTATACTGTGCGAAAAGAAGCTGCATAAGCGTAGCTTAATTAAGCTATTTACTCAAGCACATTGTTACACTCACAATCTCACACTATAATGAATTTTTTAAACTTGTGGAAGCATTGATACAGATTCACCCCCTGCTTCTTTTAACACAGTATAAAACAACGCGTCTTACCGTTATCAGCAGTCACTGTCTCGCTGCATCACCTGCCAAAGATGTCTGAGGTCAACCGTCACATGCGGAAAAACGTATTAATTATCGCAACTTGAAGTGAACCTTTGAAGATTCGTTGCCATGTTATTGTTATGCAACAAAGAGCAACAGTAGAACAATGCGCTCGCAAGTATCGCAACGTTTGAATCCGGCGACGAGGGAGTAGACATGAGTGAACTACAAGCTCATCACTGCATCGCACTAGAACAGTGAAGCTGGCTTTTGTCCAGTGTGAGTTCCATACCGGTAAACAAAGTGTTATTGCAAGAATCAAATAGATTAATCGGAATCGAGATGCTGACTTCAGATTTCATAACATTTTTTGGTTCTAAGTTCCAATTTCCAGGGGAAAAACCCGTTTTGCCCCCTCTGCGGACACCCATGACAGTAGCTAACCGTATCCCTTGAAAAAAAATGTCCTTGAAAAAATTTCAAGTGATCTGGCAATCCTAACCTCGCGCTAATGTTGGCTAGTTTTGCGTATTGTATGCTGTGTTCCATTTCCATAGAATCTTTCAAAATGAATGTGTGACATAAAAAAGGGTCGTGGTTAGTAGGATCAATACAAAATCATCTCAGGCTGGCAAATGTTGGTATCGGAAGCAAATTTGAAATACGTTCGTGAGTCTTCTTTCACGTAAATAACTGTTTGATAAATTTTAACTTTATTCGAAAATTTATCGATGTACTGCAAGGAAGAACCGCCTCTGATCAGTCCAGTAAAAAAGACAAAACATTTTAGTTTAATGAAAGAAAGCTGCAATTGCCAAATGACTTGTCTCTTTTTCTTAATGGACTGACTACATGAAAATCATTCTCAGATGCTCTGGAGGAGGCGTTTGGTGTTTGACAGTTTTTGCGGGCACGCGTGAAGGATATCTTTTCGAGCTTTAAATCCATGTTTTCTGTAGGCCAGGATAGCGGATAAGACGAATGAGCAACAGGATAATTCAATTCTATCCGCATTACAAATAGACCAGACATATCGCAAATCACACAAAATGCTGATCTCTTCACGCACAAGTGTAATGTTATGAACAGTGCTTTTGAGCAAGTATATTGTACAGTAACCTAATTTACTCATGGCACTATACATGTACAGTGTGTCTGGGCCCAGAACTCAGTGCACATCTGCGTTGAACATCCAACAGATTCCAACCTCACTAGAATTTGCCCGCACAGACTCCATCACTAATCCACATTCAACCACGATTCTGACATCAATTTTAAACGCAGCGAAGAAAATTATTTATGTCCAGGGGTGCTCTAAGAGACAACCTGCTCAACAAATTTGTTTTGCTGTCTCAGCGAATTGACCCTAATTTGAATGAAAACGTTTAGCATTTGTGTCAATGTACTCAACTCTGTTAAAATGAATCTGGAATTGCACTGTAGTAAGAAGTGAAACTTGCGCACGCAATGTTACTGAAATCACGATAGCAACAGCAAGACCAAGCGAAAAATTCCTTTCTCCAAATTAATAGATTACTTTCTGAAAATTCGTGTAACATTACAGGGTGTACAAGTAGCAACCAAATGAATTTTGTAAAACTGATACAAAAGCGAGCACCATTCGACGTATGGAACAGAGCTTAATGAAAGTGTTGGGACCGGAAAGCCCCAGCGGGAAGTGCACAAAGCTTCACAGTGTGGCAGCAAGCAGCAATCGAGATCACACGCCACGATTACTCTATTATTGAATGTTCACGCCACGTATATATGGGTGCTATTCTTCGCGCACATCCCTCTCCTGGTGAATTGCACATTCAACGCAACACCAAACGGGAGATTCCAAAAAATGGTCCTGATACTTAGACTAGCACTTGATTTTGATTTCAGGCTTACTGGTACCACAATTCAAATATGAAACTACGCAGCCCAATGGACACCTTGACTTCCAACCACTGCAATAGCTTTATGCACCTCGAGAAGTTGTCAGTTTTTTCATCAAAAGAATATCTGCATAATGTTACCGAATGAACAAAATGACTCCAACCTAACACCTTACTCTTTTGAGGTGGTCCGGGTAGACTACAGACAAATTTTCATCTATATTTTCATAACGTTACTTACTCCTCAGAGATTACCTCGCATTTTGAGTGAATGAACTGATGGAAGCACTTAGTTCTGTCTGAAACTTTTTCTATTATATGCTATGGCAAGGACGATGTGATGTTTCCAATCACCTTTCTTCGAAAATTACAACATTTCCAAGTGTTATTTCAAAAAATGTTGGAATGCAGTTTTCTTAATGACATCTATATCTGCACAAGAGTTCAGCACAAAATTTTTGGAGAAAGGTCTGGAAAGCAGGATTGTGCTAATATGCAGGAGCGATGCATTAAATTTTACTCTCGAAATACATTCATATTTCAGCAAATAACCTGAAAATCACAATTTTAAATTGTTTTATGTGTCTGTGCCGTGAAAAGGAACAGGTTATTTTTAAACTCAGAAAACCTTCAGATTAAAACGTCGCATGTTTTCGAAAATTATATTTATTAACCAAAATTACTATCACATAAAGAAAAGTCCAAGTCTTGTTCTATTTTTCAAACGTGCACGCATGATGCGCATCATGACACATGCACAGAGATTTTGGTCCCTTTTTCTAGCTAGACTATAACCTCCCAAATGCTAGCGTTTCCCTCAGCGTAAATTTAAGAATGCAACTGGAATTACTGATGTAGCATCTGCTGAGAGATCAAGCAAATTGTTTCCAACACATGCCCAAGGTCGGTCCGAGATAGTTCTGCGCCCTAGTGAAACTTCAATATTTACGTCCCCGTTACATGTCACACTAAAACATTTGGGACATGCAAACCAAGAAAAAAGCGGATTCTGCCCACCCTGAAGGCTTCGCTTTAGGCCGCCGCCTATTTGGCCCAGTGCAGGGGTCGGCAACGTTTTTCAAAAAGACACTCCGCTTCATTTTTCACTCGATATGACCGGCGAGGAGCCACAAAGCGTTGACACCGTTTTATGCTTCTTGCGACTTCATATGAACACAAGCAAAATTGTACTCAACTTTAATTGCAATAGTAATCATGATCAAATGCAAATTTAAATTCCAAGTTTTATCAAATCCAGAGAGAGCAACTTCAGAGGAGCTTAAGAGCCGCAGTTTGCCGACCCACTAGTGGAAGGGCCGGACGGACACGCCCAAACGTTAGGCACAAAGAAAATTTTTGCACAAGGCAAGTTGTATTTAATTTGCTGATACACGATATTTTTACATGTGAATTAGCTCGTCGTTTTTATGACCGCTGGAAATGCTATACATTTACACGTTTCACTTCTGATGAAAAATGCAACTTCTTGGACAGTCCTACGTGTGTGGTTAGTCTTTGCGTGGACTCTACCAAGATTTTGTCTGTCAAACATACTGGGATGCGCACAGGCGGCGGATAGATTTTTTACAGAGGGCAATAGTGGATTTATCCAGGGCAGCCAAGGCGATTTTTTCAGGGGGGCCAAAAGTGGTGAAATTTCATTTTATCTGCTGTAAACCAACAAAACACACTTTTTTGCTAAAAATGTAATAAGATAATGTCAAATATTTAAATCCAGGGGACCAAGGCATCCCCTGCACCCCATCCCCCATCGGACGCCCATGGGATGAGCTACCCACAATACAAAAAGGAGATATGACAACGGAGATCATTCTCACAGAGAAGACTATTGATATTTTTGCTCATGGACCCGGTGCATCGTTTGTAAGTGCGGCATGTCGTCTGGGGCACCCAAACCAAGTTTGTTCACAACTTTTTTAATTTTCACATTCTGGTGCGTTTATATTGTCTGAACATATTGAGAGCATTTTGATAGCAAGCATCTTCGTCGTTTTACACAAAATCTCGTTTCTTTCAGTTAACATTAACCGTTCCATGCTATTGCTGTGCTGCCGCGGTCTTGCTTTGCATTTATCATAATTCACATTATTCTTTGAGAGGAGTGGACTAATGATCTCACCATCACGTTTCTCACCTTTCACCTCGACGATTTTATGGTGCTAACCTGTTTTTGTAAAATCTGGTCAAACTGGCTGCGATACAGCAATATAAATCTATTAACACATTGAAAACCATAGAAACAGCCCTGAAAGTACGAAAACCACTCAAAATATTTGTAGACGTGATAACTTGGTAAGCAAGTCACACAGTTTTTGCCACATTCATTCGGACCAGTTTGGCCAGTTCCCAAATCGAAATCAGTTTTTTATGTACCTCAAAGCCTGACCTCTCTAACAACGGCGAAAACGATTGTTTCTACACAGGTTTGCGACTGATGATTTTAATCAGCAGCTTCCCTTAGCAAACACATGCTATTTGCAAAACAACTAGGGTAAGGTAACCTTACCCAGTTTTGTTGTAAAAACTGTCAGTAACCTGGAAGTAAGCTGTCATTTCAAATCTCACACAAGTCGCTGAAATCAGCAGTAGGTGTTCTTTCTGAAACACGATTGCAGGAATTGCAGGAAGCACGCAGTAATTTGACCCAGTACATCAGAAGGGAAGCAGCAGCTGTCTGAAACGTGAGTTGAGCGTTCGACTATGTGAACCTGTGAAGACGGAAGTACGAGACATTTCCTAAGTGTTTCGGTAAACACAATTACCGTTATCAGTGCGGTAGCATATGAGCTTCAGTAAGCTTGCTTGAAACGTTTTTGCAGCCAGCAGTGAGAACAGGGCGTTTAAAACTGAACAAAAGCACAAAAACCCTCACGACAGTGACATGCAGGGTTAGCATGCGTCACGTGACTCACCATCATACGTCCTAATGGTCATGACAATATGACGTCACGCCTGATGCACAAAGCTATGCTACAGGTTAAAAATACACGGAGACATCGAGAGGATGTTTGCGTCAAGATCAGGCGTGAATTCGAGAATCAACAGAGATTCAGTTGACATTTACCAATGGTCTTGGGGCTGTGCAAATCAACCGATGACCGGTATTGGCCTGCTAATACGCAGAAGCTTTGCGAGCTCCAAAGCTGTAAACGGTTTGCTCAAACACGTTGCGTTTTCCCGACATATAGGAGGCATTGCAAGAGCGCGCAAACAACGTAACGGGAAAGCGAAGCTTGTCTTTGTCAAGGCTCGATCAACACACGTTTAAACCAATTTTTTGACAAAGAAACATTGGATTATAAAATATATTGATCCTACCCACCAGGCGCGTAGCCAGAAATTTTGATAGGGGGGGCAAACAACAACAAAGTGTCAACATTGAAATAAATAATGCCCCTTGATTTTAAAGCATCATCCACAACGTGTGCCTATTTCTGGCGCTTATTTTTCTGAATAATTATGTTTATATTTAAGCCAATAAAGAGGCTTTCATTGAATTGACAAGTTTTAAAAGTTTGTTTTTAGTAAGGTTCCAAGTTTCTACGTTGGGTGGAAGCCAACATTTGCTCGTAAAACTTTCTTGTGAAAGCGCTTGTGAAAACCTCGGTGCTATAAGTGCAAGATCTGCACTATGTTTTTTTCAGCCAATATTGCAGTTGAGCAAGAAGTCATCGTGGCCGCCATTGTGATTGAGGTTGGTTTGTTTGCACGACACGCGCTTCTGATTTACAAAACACAAAGTTTGGAGAAGCGTAAAAAAATGGGTCGCGCAGAGGTGATCCAAACCTGGGTTGTGTATTTAACTGTGTTTTCAACGTTACGATTGCTTGTCTGTGTCTGTCTATATAGCGTGGGCACTTGAGAAAAGAGTAGATTGCTGACATTGAAAACGAACTTAGCAGCTTGCTGCCAAAATTCATCCATACAATCATTTTTTTCATACGTTGTTTGAGGCTTGAATCGACAGGTGTTCACCAAACTCAGATTTTGGACGCGCTCAAGAAACTTGGGAAACGCTGATCTAGCCATGCTACCGCAAGGAGTTGGGTCTTTTTTCAAATCCATTAGTGTTTAAATAACAAAATCTAATCGACTGGGAAAAACTTCAATTCAGTTTCATTTTGGTCACATGCGTTTTATGGCCGAGAAAACAGATTATCTGCAAGTAATGGCAGTGTCAATGCTCCAACAAACACTTACAAAATAAATAGCATCTTTCTACTTTCGTTAGATTTTGTTTGCTGACTCTTCGCGCTGTAGCTGAATAATTTCGAATTTACCGTAGGATAGGGCGGCAACATCGGATGAAAGTTGAAACATTTTTCGCCTATGCACAGGTGGGTTTCTGAATACTTGACAAAACTGTTTTTTTATTTGGCCACAAGGTAATCGGAGACCACTGATAAAACCGTTGAGGCTATAATCGTGATTAAACCGTCACAGTACGCCTACATGATTAATCAACACAAATAATTATCTAGAATAAATGCCATTGTTGCTAAACAGTGTCTATGGCCTAACTGCGTAAAAAAGACTTTGAAACTGGATTACTTCTTAGCCAAGGCTCGTGCTTCATGGCATCTAAAACATATATCACTGTTATATTCACGCATTTAGTTTTAAAATTGTCAAAAACAAAAAAATCTACTATGTTCATGTAAGACTATACTGCAGACAAGGGTAAGTCATACAGTATCTGTAGCACACCAGAGTTACCAGAGAGGAATTTTTGCGATGCTCTCGAAATAAAGCTTAGAATAAGGCAATCGATGAACCAAAGTCGACACCACAAAAGATAAATTTTTGAGTGGGCACTACAGACAAGAGGGCATACTTCCACGCTTTCAAGACAAGCGACCAAATAGGTCACACCTGTGTGGGGCCCTAAAAACTTAGATGGCCTATGGGCCCGCGCTCACTAAATCCATCCCTGCTTGCTGGAGTAATGCATCGATGATTGGATCGAAAGGAGCGTTCAGCGTAGATATGTCTCTCGAGGATCTTGGGGGAAACTCATGTTGATATAGGGCGATGTATCTTTTGGTACCCTAAAGGCTTTTACATCATAGAGATCGCAACTACCAGTGCTCTTCTCCAGATCTTGGCAATTTTGAATTGGCGCATGCAAGAAACGAAGATACAGCATAACCAGGATTTGAGTACTGATCCAGTGTGGAGTATAAACTCCTGGAAAATAGAATCCAATATCGTTTATTTTCCTGGCTCTATGTGCTTTAGGGCGTTAACAAGTTCCTCTGGCGTGAACGGGCCAGATTTTCCACAGGTCGGACACCTCCTTGTTGACGAGCCTTGTGGTCTCGCGGTTCCTCCGTCTTGTGTGTCCCGTTCTTCACGAGTTGTGCAGGGATGGAGTTCGCTGAAACTAGTGAGAAGTTGGGAATCACTAGCTTTTCTGTGGTAGCGCAGTGGGTCTCCTGAAGGACGATGACGGGTGCCTTGTTTTTGCAAGGTAGCAGCTGGATGACCCTGATCTTGCTTGCAGTGAACCCCTCGGTGTTCAACGGCAGCATGCTGGGTCTTGGTCACCATCTGCAGGGCGTATTCGTACGAAGCTCGCACGGAATACATCCAGCACGGGTAACAGTCGTTGCTCTCGTATCGACAGGTTTGGTAAGCGTTTAGGAAATGCCGCAGGGAGAGCCACTTGAGGGCAGCTGCCTTCTTCCCCATAACACTTTGTTGACACAATTAAACTACCTCTCTTCAGGGCCATAACCAGCTTAGGACACCAGGTGGGGCGAAGAGTTTTCTGAGAGGGGCCCAAATTTTTTGAACAATGTCCAATACTTTTAAACTATGTCCAACACATTTTTCTAGGGGGGCGAAAAAGTTTGCAGGGGGGCTTCGCCCCTCGTTGTTACGGGCCTGCCTCTCTTATGTTGTAAACTTTCAAGAAAACAATGGCATGTGTAAGAATATCCTGAAGTGAAGTGCATTTCTGTAGGTTTCGCTGAAACCGCAATGAAGTCGTTGCATTTTAAAGATGCATACGGTTGTCTTGTACGTTTTTTCCCCGTGTTCATCAGTTTTTAGGCGGTTTCCACTGTGTTTCTCTGATTTTATCGGCGTTCCCGCTTTCTTGGGGTGACTGCCTGCCAGGCCCATAACCAGCTTGGGACACCAGGTGGGGCGGAATGTTTTCTGAGAGGGGCACACATTTTTTAAACCATGTCCAATAGTTTGAAACTATGCCCAACACATTTTTCCAGGGGAGGCGAAAAATTTTGCAAGTGGGGCTTCGCCCCCCCTGGTTATGGGCCTGCTGTCTGCTTTGACGATTTCCCTGGTGCTTTGTCTCTTTCCGACGTCTGTGTTTTAGTCCGTGTTCTGTTTTGAGACAGTCAGTGTCGTGTTGTACAGTTTCTCTGCCGTTTTGTGTTACTTCTGATTAAAGAGGCTTTGTCCTCACTGCGTGCTGGCAGCT
>JGI24159J19872_10010145_pt1 | contig 12357 bp, 6 predicted proteins | sample Ectturendosymbi4_FD_19872 | JGI IMG/M metagenome (IMG submission 19872)
ATGGTTTGTTAAAGGAGCGTTGTTCCTTTCTGGATGCGTAACGATATGGTGCATGCTTATCAAGAGTGTCATTAAAGATCTTAACAAATTTATCGCTTCGGAGTGTGTTAACTTCATCAGTTTCAGGATTGATTTCATCAGTTTCAGGATTGATGACCTGGAAATGTACTAATAATAATATTGATAATATGTTTTCATTGTTGAAAAAAAAACACTAACAGCAGATTATAAAACAACTTGTCTGATGTTGTGATCATTACCTTATAAAAATTTATGTGACCTACCTGTTCTTCTCATGTCGCCATAAGCTTTATTCTTCTATTTTCTATAGCATAGCAAACTGCATGTTAAGTCATAGAAGATATGCTATCTGCATTTAAAAGAGTTTTTCCATGAGCAAAGATTTTATCTGTGAATACTCAACAATCATTAATTACATTTTTGACCCTTTTTTACTATTCTAAAAAATGTTGAAAACATTTTTCAATCCTAAATTTATCTGCACTGTAGCTAAAAACTACTAATGATAAAAACTACTGATGCTGTTCTTTTTGCTTCTCACATTGGTTTATAACCACTTCATATACTCATTTTTGTTCATAAACCATTGACTTCAAAGGTATCAAGAATTGAATATGATATAATAATATGTTTCTTTGAGGAAATAATGCAATTTATATTGATATATATATTTTTTTTCACTTTGCTGCAGTATGCCATTGTGCTTTGAGTGGCCATACAATTCTACGAACATCTACATTTGGCTTGTTTATGGTACGGTACAATAGCAGGTTCAGTAAACTTACTTGTAGGCTGTATTTGGCCCATGAGTTGAAGTTTGTTGACAATATGCGTATTTCAATAAATAGTTTTTTTGACAAGTTTAGTAAATTTCTTCATGTGATTTTTTTGTTGCAAGCCAAGTCTTGTTTATTAAAAACAATTTATATTCATTCTAAAACATGGTTTAATAAAATCTATCAAAAATATTGTTTATAATGGAAAAAACATATGTAACTCCAATAATAAAGAATCCCAATTGATGTGATTTAATGGATGTTGAGTCCATTATAACAAAATATAATACAGAAAGAAAACTACTAGTGTCCAGATGTCGTATGAAACTTTGACCAAATATTTGATTGTCATAATCATACCTGTTGTGTTATTAAAATGACTATGGTTGAGTTGTCATAGAAATTTATTTGCTTCTCTCTAATATATGCAGGAGTCAGAATCGGCAGCACCAGCTGAAAATATGCAAGGTATGTTTATTTGTGATGCGTTTCTTTCACTACAAATGATCAGTGTCGTCCTAATTTTAGGGTGGATGCTTACCGTGACAGCATTTTTCATTGCATGCATACCATTGCAGCATTTTTCCTTTAACTGCGTCCAGTATAGTATGGCAATGGTAAACAAAAATGCAGGGTTTGTGATTGTGTTTGTTCTACATTGAAGACCGTACATCAAAGGAAATTGAATGATTTCTCTAAGAGTAATTTATATCCCATGTAACATTACTTCCTTGGTGTTTATCATTTTTGTGGTGAAGACCCATATTGAAATATCAATTATTTTGTAATGTAAATGGATATTAATGCTTTGTCTTTAGGTGCAATAGCAGGTTTTTGGATCTTAATGCTGTGTAAATTTTGTACAAGTAGGGTTCCTCTGTAAATCTTATTTAAAAAATGGTTTGATGTTTAAAAGAAAGTCATATGCTAAAAAACAAGATGGTCATATTCAAGATAATTTGTATTATCAATTATAATGAGTGGATGACACTACAGTTGGGTGCTGTTAAAATGTGTTGCTCCTGCCAGTATGGTTGTGTGCAAACACCTAATCTGTAACACCTTATGCCTATACATTTTTTGTGCTCCTGCATTGTTTGATTATGCCTATGATATGGACCATGGACTACGTGTCTGAAATAAAATGTTATAATGAATAATTTCTCCATGTGCTTCTCAAAATCCCAAAGTTTTCTTAAATATTGTTTAATTGTAAGCATTACACTCATTAATTATGCATCATACAACAGATGCATGGGTGTCATTGGTATGGAAGAAATGGAATAAAGCAGAAAAAGCAAACAATCACCTGATGTAAAAACTTTGTGATTCCTATGAAGGCTTCNTGTTATTAATTTTTTTATTGTGTCAAAGTCAAAAATTAAATTTTCATTTATTATCTGCACATGGCTCCTTGCTGCTGATTTTGACTCNCTTTCATAGATTACAGCTTTACTTAGGTTTTGTTTTAGCGTTTTCTGCATACCTACTGGNCCTACTTTTGCTTTTAGTGGTTTTGACTTGGCTGGTTCTCTTGGTTTGCTTTTGATGTCTTTTGCAGCACAGANCCTTTTGGTTTTGAATTGCTGACANTACCCTAGTGTTGCTGCATTTTTTTCACTAATGATGTATTAAGACTATTCTGAAACATCTGAAAATAAAACATGTATAGCATTTTGAAGGCTTTTTTGGTGTTAATGAAAACATTTTTAATTAAATTTTTTGATTGTGTTGACATTTAAATAACAAAAAAGTGCTACGAGAAGTAGTTTTGTTTCATTTACTTTATTTCCTGACAAAATTACGAATCTACGTTTTATAACCACCACGAAAAGACAAATCAGAGACTGCCACATAAAAATATGACATTCCGTTTATTGATTGTCATTTTTTTATAATCTGATTCAAAATTTGTTGTTTCAACCAAGCTAGCACTTGAAGCAGTTTAGTGTACTTTGATTGTTTAAGTTCTGTGGTTAGCTACCATCAGCGAACAAAGTATATGATTATTTTGCTATCTTTTGTTGTATGTTGTGCTTTTGATTAAAGATTTAAAAAACAGTTTATATGCTACCAATGTTGATTTTTTCTGGACAAGAGTGTATTTATCACCATCTCTAGGAAAAGGAGTAAAAGTTGAGTGATGTTAATGTTTGACATTTCATTGCTGCAAAAACATGACTGTAGCATAAGTTGCATGCTTTGTCTGAAGCAGTAAGCTGTAATTTTTGCACACATTAGGACAGAATAATTTTAGCCTGAACCCCACCAGGATAACTGTTGCATCTATGTCTTCTTTCTGGAGTGTTTTTTTTCTAAATTGTTGAGACTCACAAAGTCAGCTACTGCTACTCAATTCAACAGGCTACTTTCAAGTGCAAATAGATTGTAACATAAAAATCATAGACTGGAGTTTAGTCCTTTCACCAAACAAACTAAAAAATTCAATTATTTGATTTGAACGTATGTGAAAATTTATTAAATTGCAAGACATGCCTTTCAGAAGAAGAACAAAAGAAAGTTGACTCACCTGAACAGAACGAACCAGAAGTAGATGTGGAAGATCCTGCTAAAGAAGCTGCAAAAGAAGATGAACCACCTGCAGGTTTGTTATTTGGAACAGCAATCCAGGTTAAGCTTGCTGTGTGTCCCATTCATTTGGGTTGCATTTAACCTTTAAAGGTACTACTGTAAATTTGCCATATGGAGCCTTTAGCATTTACAGTCACTGATTTTTTATGAAAAAACGTGGAGTTTATTGTGACACTTAAAGATGGAAGCTCATAAAAAAAGATGCTGCTTTTACTAGACCATGAAGAGCCTCCTACTGCATCAGCTGAAGCATCTGCAGAAACTCCAGCAGTACCAGCTGCAGAGGACCCAGCTGAGAAGTAAGAGGGCACTTGGAATATTTAACTTAAGGTTTGGTAATGGCAATGGTTTATTCATGCATTTTTGTGGGTTTTACGAAGTTTTCAGTAGGGGGGCTTTGTGTTTCTGCTGGGAGCTTGACATTCTAAAAATTTACAAAAACTCAACTGATTTATCGTGTTTCATGTTTCAATTTGGAGGGGGCTTGGAGCTTTGTTTCAGGAGGCTAAGCCCCCTGTGGTGACGGGACTGCACGAGAGTTATAATTATGCAAGTAGCACATTGCAAATTTTTCTGGATGTGGTATTCTGTGTAACAAGCTTTTAATTAAGCGCCATGTTACGTGGTGTTCACATCTTGAACTATTCTAGTTCAACTTTGCAAAAAAGTTTTTTCACCAATGCGTGGTGGTTTGTAGCCATGCGTTGCAAATTATGAGTTTTATGCAAGTTCTTACTGTTTACACCACCCAGTGTTGAGCCCACGGCTGAACCGGAGCAAACTGCTGCTGCGCCTGATGCTGAGGTACCGGAGCCAGCAGAAGAAGCAACAGCTGAACCTGCTGCCCTGGAAGAGGAAAAGAGCAAAGGTGATGAAGAAGCTGCCGAAGATAAGGCCAAAGAACCTGTTCCTGAGGCTGGAGGTTGGATTGGATTGTAAACTAACTTTGGTTAATGCTGAGGGATTTATATTTTTTTGTGTTAGTTTGGGAACTTCGATTTAAATAAAACGTAAACGCTAAAACACCCTCGACTGACAAAAGAAATGGTATTATTGGTTCTTAGTTTGCATCACAGTTGGGTTTTGTCTCGCACTAAACACAGTTGTCTTTATAGTTTTATCACGCATTATCGTGCCACCGCATTGTTGTTGCGTTGTTTCACTTCCTTGTTAGAAATTGGCAACTAAGAATCAAGTGAAAGAGTCTAAATATGTAAAATGCAACCATAAAAGCACCGTCAGAGTTCATTCCATTTTTCGTTAAGGCGCAGCCAGCAGTTGAAAAATGTAAACCCCACACAATATCACAAGAAAACCAAAAATAAATGTTAAATTCCAATCAACAGGGTACGTTTGATATTGAAAAAATTACGTGGCTGTCTTTGCAGAGCAAGAAGCACCGGCAGAAGAAGAAAAAGCCCCCGAGCAGAAACTAAGCAGCGAGAATTTCACCGAAGGGGAAGCACCTGAAGTAGGACCGGTTGTGGCTGAGGCGTTGTCACGCGGGGCAACACCCCCTGCCGAGATGGGACCTATCACTGTACCAGAAGACGAAAGGCCACAGCCGAAGACGCCCGATGAATCAGGTAGATTTCCTACTTTTGTTGTTGCTGCCCCTGCTTATCACAACGACGCTCTGAGATGTCACCCTTGCTCAGCCAGAAATAAGCATTTTTGTTGATCGTGATTTCTTGCCCATGAAGTTTGACATAGGGTGAAGTAAAGTTGATAAAATTCGTGCAGCGATGAATGTTTAAGACATCATACTTTCAAAAATATTATTTGTTAGGTAAACGTCGCCAAATGTTNTGTGGCCAAACGCAATGTTGCTGCTCTTGCTGAGGTGTGGAGGGTGAATTCAATAGTGGGGAAACACCGCATTTGGGTTTGCGTTGATAAATTTCTTGACCTCAAGCAGGTGCAAAGTGTTTACACTTAATTAAATTCAAACACAAAAACGCGCTCGCTGTCGACTCCGAAAACCACTGTGTCTTTGCCATCGCACCTGCAAGCGTTCACCTTGAACCACTGTGTCTTTGCCATCGCACCTGCAAGCGTTGACCTTGAGCAATCTGTGTAACTTGATTACCTGTAGAAAAAAATCTCGGTATTTTCAGCAAAAGATTTCAACTTTGTATCCGCTACATTACATTTCAAAATAGACAGGAGGGTGAACAATTGAGGATCGTCTGAGGTCTTGAGGGTTGTTTTTGATGCTTGGTTTCTCAACGTCGTGGGAGATGGGACCTAAACATCGTTTGTCATGTTTGTTTTCCTGCGATTTTACGTCGTTACGGTTGATGATTTTTGTGACCGGCAGGAGATGAACTGGAACCAAATGCTCTGCTGGAAATGGACATGGAAGAAGAAGAAGAACTTCTATCTCCTCAGTACAACAGAGAAGAGTTGTTGCAAAAGTACCAGGTATATGATTCTATTCCATACATACTGGCAGATGAAAGGTGTCAGAGGTCACGCGCACTGCGGGGCGAACTTATCAGGCGCTCAGCGAGCCACAGGTCATCCCCCCACCAGCACAACATGAAGCTAGCTGCTTGTTTGATTACTCCCTGTCCGATTTACCTTTTGATTTAAAGCAGTGGTTTTCAACTTTTTTTTGTACCGCAACCCATTATATCCCCAACTACCCCCATCTAAAACTTGAATAAACCAAATGTAATACCCTACAAACATTGTTCACGCCCCCTCCGGGGGTTACAATCCCTAGGTTCAAAAAAACTGATACAAACCTCTAGAATATTCTTCGGTCTCGCACATAGTTGCGGGCAATACTTCTGCACTTTTCATTTCAACTCACTGTTGTTGCTTTTATAGTTGGATGTCGGCTGTCAACTATTTTTATTGCGTTAAATATTTTGTGATTTAATTTTTTTCTCCGATGTTACTGCAAATAGTTTTCTATTGCTCACCTACCACCGACAAAATGTGGTGAAGCGTGAGAATGTGTCTCCGCAGGAGGCGCTTCATGCCAGGGAGCAGCTGAACCACCAAAACTACCAGTTGCAGCACAGACTGGCCGATTATTTTCGAAAGAAAAAGACCGAGGAAGCCCGGCAGGAAGTGGAGAAGAACGTTACCGACCAAGATCAAAGGTACTTTTTTACGTAGCCGACCACGATCAAAGGTACTGTTTTACGTTGCCGACCACGATCAAAGGTACTGTTTTACGTTGCCGACCAAGATCAAAGGTACTGTTTTACGTTGCCGACCAAGATCAAAGGTACTGTTTTACGTTGCCGACCACGATCAAAGGTACTGTTTTACGTTGCCGACCACGATCAAAGGTACTGTTTTACGTTACCGACCAAGATCAGAGGTATTTTTTACGTTACCGACCAAGATCAAAAGTACTTTTTTACGTTACAGACCAAGATTAAAGCATTTTTTAAGATATCGGGCAATACAAAAGAACTTTTTTTGTAACCTACCAAGATGAAAATACTATTTTCCGCAATCTGTTGTCGCCAAAGAAAAAGGGATATAATACTGTCAGTAGGAAGTTGGTAGAACTAAAGGTTAATGATAATTAACGATTCTGCTCCGTTGCTTTGACATCATTCAGTATTTTTCGTTCTGTAACCTTTACATTCAAAATAAAAGGTGATACAGTTTGCACTTGTGTTGATATTTGTCATATTCGGTATATGAAAGTAAATTCAGAGCATCTTTCTTTGGTTGTTTTGTTGCAGCTGCAACGGCTCAATTTTACTTGAAATCCCACATCAAAATAGAAATCATTGCTTCCCTTTTCAGTAATTCATGTATTTTTTAAATACATAATCCGTTTAGTTTTTTTTTTTATTAAACAACAAAAGCCAAGTGACATTGCATGCAACTTAAAATCATGTTTATTATTTCCGTTTAAAAACTATCTATTGAAAGGAATCGTTTTATAGCCAAGAAACAGACACTATGATTTTACAGAGCATATATTTCGCCTACTGAGTGGGTGTCTTCAGGTCTTATGTAAACTGAAGATGCATGCGTTAATCCACGATTCCCTTCATTGTGTGAACGTTCTTTTCAAGTTGCATTTTCCACACGTGACGTGTATACCAGGGCATGCTATGGAATGGTGACGTGTATACCAGGGCATGTTATGGAATGGAAATCTTCCATACCTGAAATCGTCCATTCCATACCATATCGAAAACCTTCCATTCCATCTTCCACACTTTTCCATACCTAGTGTTAAACCAACGCCCTATACCAGGGTCTCAAATACGTGGGCCACATGTGCAGCCCGCGATGCTTCTTGGGAAATTTCAAATTATGAACATTTATTGTAGGTTGCCAAATGCCTTGAAAAAAGATGCCGCGAAATAATTAAACCAAACCTGAATTATACCCAGTGCGGTTTTTGTTCCTGCCGTAGCATTACAAGCCAAATTTTCACTCTCCAACAAATTTTTGAGAAAATCTTGGGAGTATGGCAAAGACGTCTACACATGCTTTGTCGACCTCGAGAAAGCATACGACTGGGTTCCTCGTGAAAAACTTTGGGGGTGCTGCTGGAGTACGTCGTTGACGGCCGCCTATTACGGCCGTTGACGGCCGCCTATTACAGGCGACCGTTCACCGTTTATGCTGAACTCCCACAAGGGTGTATGCTGTCACCGCTTCTTTTCATACAGTAGTTTATAGACCAATGGTTCTTAACCTTTTTTTCTACCGCGCCTTCNTTAAGTAATTGTCCTTTGTTTCAAGACCCCCTGACTTTGAATAAGCTGTAAAAACAAGTTTATTTATTCGTAAAATTAATGTTCAAACTTTCCATGTTGTAAGACGCGTAAAGGCTCGCGCCCTCTTGGAAATTAATTGGCGCCCTCTGGCGAGTGCGCCCCCCGGGTAAGAACCACTGCTATAGACAGGCACAGCCGGGTCGAGGACGATGTCACAGTTGGGAATTGCAGGATCAGCCGCTACGTCTTGCGGACGATTTGGCGCTGCTAGCATCTTCTCCACAGGGTCTTCAGCATGCACTCGATCGGTTTTCTGCTGCGTGCGACCGAGCCGGAATGAAAATTAGCACNAAAAATACCGAGGTATTATGTCTCCCCAGAGAGCCAAGGCAGAGTGTATGCTGCAAGTGAGTGGTAGTGCGCTGCAGCAGGTGGAGAAGTTCAAGTACCTAGGAGTGGCGTTTACAAGTGACGGAAGGTGGAGCGAGGAGATTGATACATGGATTGGTAAAGCTAACCCTTGCGACATTTTTGGGACTTTTCGGCGCCCGGGGCATTGTGCCTACCATGCCGCCCTCGTTCCACCCCTGGTGTGACACTTCGCGACACAGTGCGCAGCTGTGAAATTCGCAGAGCCGTGAATGCAATGTTGCAAATTTAGCGGATCGTCCGCTAAATCTAGCGGATATTAATCCTGTCTAGCTGAAAAAAGATTGGTCTTGCGGCCTAAATCCGCTAAATTCTAGCGGATAATTGGTCTAGCGGCCTATGCAATTGGTCTTATTCTAGCGGAATTTTTCTAGCTTGAAAGGCCTGTTTAGACTTAGCAATCCTGCCTGATTGTCGAACCACTTCTCTGAATTGAGAGATCACAGCTGGGTTGGTTCGGCCATGTGTCCAGAATGCCCCACAAAAAAAAACTGGCGAGGTACATTCTGCTGGCTACAGCTAAACTCTCAGGAAAGCGGCGCAGAGGTCGTCAAAAGCGTAGGTGGAATGATTACACCTNCGACCTTGCTTGGTCCCGTCTTGGTGTGGAGCCAGCAAAACTATCTGAGATTGCTGTTGATCGTGAGGTATTTCGTGTCCTCCTAGGGCTGCTGCCCCTGCGACTCTCCCCAAGGTAAAGCGGGCACGAAAATGAGTGAATGAATGAGTATGCAGGTTTACATTGCAGCTTTACAGATATGAAATTGTCTTCAGTTTGTTTGCCAATAGTGAATGTCGTATTCAAATAATTAAGCATATCTGAACGGACACTTGCGTTTTTGTGAAAATCAGTTAAAAGTATCAGACATAGAAAGGAAAATGAAGTTGACACCCTAAACTCCGCAACGACACTCTTTTGAAAACCTTAAAAAACACTGCTCCCATCCACTGTTGACTGTGTTATAATAACACACAGTGCCACGCATCGCTTGGAAGCACCAAACATTGCTCTTTCATGATCCACATTGAGTATAAGATTATCCCTTTTATGAAAGCAGTTGCAAAACTGTGTCTTGTGCAACAGTGGTGCAAGGTGCAACAGTGCGACTCAACCTTTCCCTCTCTTAAACACTTTTAAAAAATCCACCAAGACGACGACAAATGTTGTCAGTCTACTTCTATGACTGGAGGGTGCAACAGAGTTTTGGCAAATATTTTCATATGGTTTTAATAGGTGACAAAGAAACGACAGATGACGAGAGGTATGCTCTTTCGACGAGATGCTGCTCATAACAGATTCAAACGTGTTGTTTATGCAACAGTATAAGATGTTCACTGACTTCACTATAACACACGATTCCAAAAACGTTTAGAAAGAACCAATAACGATTTTCGGTTGATAGATAAAATATCAATTTACAATCATTTTGCCACCCAAAAAAATACATTTCAGCTCGTTGCGGCTGTTGGGGAGTGAAGTTATGTCAACGCACTCTACAGCAACTGTCTGTGTCTCGAACGCTTTGATAGCAGTTGCCGTAACTTCACTCCCCAACAAGCGCGTTGGGATTTTTCATTAAGCACTTTGTTTTGTGAATATTTGTCAGTTTTTAAGTGATCCTATGTCTTTTTACGTAATAAAACAACATTCTATATTCAAAACTTTTCGTAAGTCGTTTCGCGAAGTAGAAGGAAGAACACAGGCTAAAAGTGCTTCACAGTGTGCCGATAAGTCTGAAGATCAGTTACGCAAAACTCTCCCTTTATCTCTTTGAAACCTGATCACTCAGGTTTGATCGGCAAGCTGAGCCCTTGGTATGTTGGTTTTGTTCTGCAAATAGAACGAAGACAGCAGGACTGTTGCATCCTATAGCTTTACACACTTTTCATTTGTTCCTTGTTTAGAACAAACAAACATTTAATCACGAAACTTCGTCGAATTTCTCAAACATTGTACAAAATTGAATGGACCGAGCTTCATCTGCATTTAAATTTATTTTCAATATTGCTGGCAAACGGACGAGGTTCACTTTGCCTTCTTATAGAACCGCAGAAATCCTGGTTTAAGCAGTCATGTTATGCTTTTCAAGCTAAAAATCCACATGTTGATGACTGACTCTTTTCTCAAAAAAATGGATGCATTCGAAACCTACAATTCCAGAAGCTGAGTGGGTTTGATGCATCCAGCAACATTTTGAGTCACATAGTACGCGTATATATGTTTTTCATAGAGCATATACTGTAGGTAACTTACCGTAACTGCAGTCTCAAAACAGGCTCTGAAAACTTCCTAAAGTATATACGATCAACTCCAAAGTAATGTGAATCAATTAGTTCATACACGTTGACAACTATTGAAACACCGTGAGTTCTGTTTTAGCCGAGTGCTTCAACTAATTTGGAATTGTAGTTTTGCTATAGATGTGTTTCAATACTTTGAATCAGCAGCTCATGACACTACTGAAACTGTTGTAAAACTTCAAGCACACGTAAAATCTTAATCATGCTTCCACGTTTTCATGGTTACATTGCGTTGAACTACACAACCGTTGTGAAAGGACTCGAGTAAAAGGCAATAACTAATTCCATTGCAATAAAGTTTCAGTCAAAAGTCTATCAGATCTGAACGTGTAGAAAACGTTTTGCCATGACACATTCATGACGTCTATGGAAATTATGAGAAAATATGTAAAATTTTGTTTTTATTTGTTTTAATCAAAACATATTCAATGTAAAATTTATTTGAAACATATCTAGGCTAAATTTTTCGGACACGATAAACGTTCGACCCGGAACTTTCTCTTTCCTCTCGACATTTGAAATATTTTCCGCTTATGAGCGAATAGGAGAATTGTTTCAGACGAAATGCATTGAAACGTTGCCTTAATCATTGCTCCATTGTGAATCACCGGGCCAAAACTCACGAAAGAGTCGTCAAATCTTGTGAACGAAGCAGCTGGTTAAAGCAAATTATTAAACACAAAGAAAATCATTAAATGGAAAAGAAATTATTGATTAACTTGTGCTTTCAGCAAAAATTATTGCTTACTCTTTTACAAACTGCGTTTATCCAAACACGGTAATGGTGTTGAATCTGGAGGTCTGGTTTGCAGTGACTTCAAAGATTACAGGATGCACCGAGTAAAGAGCTATTGGTAGCCATAGTTTTAATGAAAAGAATATTTGCTCAGGATAAGCGACCGGTTACGCAGTGACCGATTTGTAGCCCATCGCTGCTGCTAGGTGCATGGTAACACTCGATCTGCCCTGAGGGTTGTTTGTGTGACGTGGGCTTGTGCTAAAATTTTGAAAGGCAGCCAGCAGACACATAAATGTAAACTGCCTGCCAGAGAGGCTGTACAACTTGTGATCGAGTGCCTAAAAATTTCTATTGGCGAGGGAGAAAACTTTTCTCTGTGTTAAATGTCTACTTTTTGATGGACAGACGCCATAGTGGAGTGTTGACAGCGTAAGCCTGAAAATGGTTAAATCAGATTGAAATTTTTTTTTAATTTCCTGTTGTTCAGGTGTAACTAAGCTTCATGTGGAATAAGAAACTTCACGTAGCATTCTACTTGTATTACCGCAGCGGCTATATCAATACGAAAAGCACATATTAACTGTTTTAAGCATGCTGGCAAAAGTAGCCACTCTTCAATGGAGGATTTCTTCAAGCTTGACGTTTGTCATCGGTCTTTCTATAGGTTCTCTTCTTTCTTTTACCACCTACAATGGATGTTTTCTTTCTTCAAAGCGATTGGTAAGCTTCAAAACGGAGAATGAACATTTGTGATGGTAAAAGAGTATTCCCATGAAAAAGTAGAACATATGTTTGC
>JGI24159J19872_10010147_pt1 | contig 12355 bp, 7 predicted proteins | sample Ectturendosymbi4_FD_19872 | JGI IMG/M metagenome (IMG submission 19872)
TTGGGGCCGCCACACTTGGGGCCGCCACACTTGGGGCCGCCACACTTGGGGCCACCACACTTGGGGCCGCCACACTTGTACTGACCCAACAACATTGGATGTTTGCATGTGGAAGGTCACATGCACGAGATACTTGATGGGGGGGGTGTCAGAGTCTGTAAAACACCCCCGAAAGAGAAGCGTGATAAGCCCTCAATTAAGTTCTTCAGTTACTTCGCGTTCACGGTTGAGTTGCCACGTTCACGGTTGAGTGGCTACGTTTAAATCTATTTGGTCCGATGATAAATTTCAAATATTTATTTCTTTCGAACGATAGCAAAAAAAATTTTCCTGATGTTGAATGAAAAGCTCACAGAGCACATTCTTGAGACCAAAACGAAATTACCGGCATTAACTTTAAACCATTCAGAGCTGACGTCTCAGATTCCTCGCTTCTGACCCGTTGTATTAGAGGTATGTGTCAGCAAGTGCTGGGGCAGATCGAGTGGCTTTTTCCATGTCTGGCCTCAACTTGGAAAAATTCCAGTGGGCGTCATTTGTCAACACAGGCTCCTATCGCGTGACAATTCAAAGTAAAGCTCGCGGCGAGCAAACAATGGGGCTTCCGTCAATTCATTTTGTTTGAGCAGGTCACATGCGATGCAGTGTTGCCCTCATAAAAACGCTTAAACCTCGACCGCTCATTCACCGATGCATTTCTATGGTGATTTTTTGCTGATGGATGCCATTACTTCATTTTCAACATCAGCCAAAGGTTCCATGCGGTATTGAAAGTATTGAGAAAGTGTTGAATTGTGAAATCGGATTTCGAGACCTTGAAAAAGCATTGAATTTGTCCAAAATGTACGTAAAGTATCGACAAAATATGGAGATTCCAAATTCAGCCATTTGCTTTATTCAAATTTCGTTCTTTACCGCTGATGACTATTTTGCAAATGTTTTTTTCCAGTGTGTTCCATAAATAAAATTTTGGAAAAATGAAGATAAGTGATGGTATTAAAGTTTTTTCAGTTAGTATTGAAAAGGTTTGAAAAAGTATGGAAAACATTTTTTGAAAACGTATGAGGGCTCTGTAGCCAACGTTCCGAAACATTTTAACCAAAGTAGGTGATGTTTTCCTCCCTGCTGGATTGCCACTGCGTTTCTTATTGATTGGACAGTGTCCCCTGACATTACCCCCCATGAGAAACCGGTCACATCTTTCTTGACCCTGAAAACAGTTCTTCCTGAAGACAAACTTTTTTCTTCCATCGTCAGATCCACTGGCTTTGAACCAAAACTCCAACTGCGCAACTCATCTACGCAAACATCTCTTTGTTGACGTCATTGATGCCGGACAATGCCTTATTGGTGTACGTCATAGGTAATCAATCTTAAGTGACTGTGTTTGTCGAGTAACATGTTTCTTTGAAACTAGAGCACCACTGATAATGACGTAGGGTGAAAGTCTGTCCTTCCATTGTCCAACAATCCAAACCACTTCTCTTTCGTTCCAAAATTTTTTTTCTTTCAACTTTTCTTGCAACTGGCGCCGAATTCCTCGAAGACGGGAAATGTCGAAAGCCGTTAATCGCCGCTCTCTACCCGCGCGTGATCGAGTCACGGCGAAAGAATTTGCAGCTGTGACGAGCTATAAACTTGTTCCTTTTTGTGGCTACGGTCAGCAAAGTGTGGCTGCGTTAATAGCAGTTTGTCTGTGGAGTTGTCGTTTCAAAGTTTTAGTGTTTTTGTCTCACCGATGTTTCGTTAACTACTGCACCAAGCCCTTTGTTTAAAGGCAATACCATAAGCTCTAAGTGTGATGCAAGCTTTCAGGAGACAATCAACAGTACTCTGATTGCTTCACCTTGCGGTTATTCAGATTCGCACATACCTGCGTTGAAGCGATTGATCTGTGTTAAGGTAAAGGGTTTCAATCAATCAGCAAATTTTTTATAACAGGAAATCGGTTTCATGAAACATCACGCATCGTCAGTCCTTACATCTTATACAAATAGAGTCTATTTGAATCTGCACAGATTTACTTTCCCGTACGTTTTAAAGTTTGCTGGGAGGCTTAATGCAATAACTGACTTTAAATGAGTCTCGGTTTCATCACGAAGGCCATGAGTGAACCTGGAATAAAAATGTTTTTAATTAATTGGAGAAAACGTTTAAACTGTTGCTAAGTTCAGAGCAATGAAATTTTGAAGTTCCGTAAAAGGCTGGTGAGATGGTTCATGTTGGTCCCATCACCCCAATCACCCTAAGACTCGACCAAGGAGCAGGTGGAGTGACTACATCTCCGACCTTGCTTGGTCCCGTCATGGCGTGGAGTCAGCAGAACTATTTGAAAATTCTGTTGATCGTGAGGTGTTTTGGGTCCTGCTGGGGCTGCCGCCCCCGTGACCCACAGAGATTTCGTAAGGGTTAAATGAACGACTAAACAAAGTTGTGCATTTCTTCGTGGCTTGCAAAAGTAAACCTTCGATATGTGTTTTGTGTTGAATGAGTTTTTCACTCTGTTGATGCTATTCGTGGGTTGCCCGTTCGAAGGGGGTCAACATCAAAATTTTGACGATAGAGGCCCCAGGCTAATTCACTTGTGAGGCCCCCTCTCCCATTGTTACGAGGAAAATTGGAAAAGCGCTAGTCAGTTTAAGCTTAACCGAAAATGACGATGGACGCTTTAAAAGTAGGGCCAATGAAAAATTCTAAATCATTACTAGAGCGACCCACAATCTCTGCGCTTGTTGCTGCCTTCGACGCAAAAATGTTCAATGACACGTAATTGTTGAAATCGTACTTGGCTGTCGGGAACAGGATTATAAATTTTTGCAGGGAAATCAACCGAAAACGTCTTGGTTAAATATTTGACAAAACACATGGCCTACGTTTTTCGTGTTTCACATCTGTTTTTTTCGTATCTGTACTCAAAAAAACAAACACATTGCACATATGTGTGGCGACATAAAGACGTTAAAGCACAACGTGTGGACCACGTTGCGACTCGCTTACCACAGATGAAAAATCTGAAAACACGTCAAGTAAAACGCATCCAAATGGTTGCAACTGGTAGGTTCACGATTCGCGCATTTGTTACTTCTTCAAACTGCTAAGAATCAAACGCAAGTCGCAACCAGACGGTTGCGCGAAAGCATGTGAGATTTAAACTAGAACCGTCGCCATAAAGTCTTCACTTTAGGGGGAGCTTTGCATTTGCGCATGGGGGGTTAACATTCTGAAAATTTGATAAAATCTCCACTGATTACAGTGTTTCATATTTCAATTTGGGGCGAAAGCTCCCCGTGGCGACGGAAGTGTTTTAAACTTCGCTTATGCTGTCAATATTGGAAAACGCACAAAATGCTACAATCACCGAATCAAGTAAGACTGAACAGAGCACGGTAAACAATTTAAAAAATATTTTTGTCCTGGCCTTCTTCATAACAAAATCATCTAGGAATTCATTAAAATTTGTTTGCTTAAGTTTCTCACTTTTGATGCACCGATTACTTAGTGTGGGCAACCTATCTTGGAACATTGGGACCTTTAATTCAGTTTTAATTCTTTTGAATCTTGAGAAAACCTTCCTCCTGAGCAGTTGCTGTAGTAACCATCAAGCTAAGAAATAAGGGTCCGCAGGGTTGGATAAACTGTGAACCAATATTCTAAGGCATCAGATCCAAACGCGCTTTTGTCATTTTCTCGGTGTTACCCTTTCCTTTGTTCTCTTTGGTGAAGAGTTCTGTGGTTGCCAGTTGGTAAAGTGACTTTTGCTTGCTATTCAAGCTCATCAAGATCTTCTCTGATTTGCTTAGCATGGGAGCAGTACAAGCTTGGGCAAGTACTCAATAGCAATCTGATTTCTAAATGACTTTGTTAAAGTAAATTTCAATGGAAAAAAATCGCATCAAAAAGTATCAAACGAGCTTTACGTAATAGAAACCCTAACAAAACTGCAGTATTGTTCAGAAGAAGCAGCAATGTTTTTATTGTAGGATAATGCTGCTAGCCCTACACAACGTGTAGGGTTAGTACGCACAGCTTTTACCTGCAGTGCAACTTTCAAGCTTTGATCAGGTGCATTTCAAACACGAACAGCCACAAGTTCATTCGCCTGATTCACACGTAACAATCGGTACGATTCAGCAAACGCAGGACGCAGCCAACGTGCATTGAGTATATCGACACAATAGTCGGCATGCGGCTTGACCAACGGTCATATTGAGATTCGTGGTAATTCGTTGGAAGACCCTGGCGTTATCAACACGGAATCTGATTAGGTGAAAAAAACTAAATTCCACGAATGCTTAAGGCATAAAATTTTGAATAATTGTCGAACTGATCATATGCCGGCAATTGACTCTATGCGTACCACAGTTTGCTAGAGGCCCCCTTAGATCTTGAAGCCCTAGGCTTAAGCCTATATAGCCTATAGGTAAATCCGGTCCTTCCAGCACCCCTGCACAGATCAGTGAGAGTATTGTTCTGCAAAGGCGTTTTCACCAGCGTTGATATCGGAATTAAATTTCATAAAAACTAACTTTAAATGACTATAGGAATATTTAGTTCCAGTGAAAAACGTGGTAACGTTGCACTTGCAAGCAACCTTATCAACTGACGCATTTGCAAACCGCTGCTTTGGGGGAACTCCCATGGTCTGTTGTTGAAAGGGGTTGAAGATTTTGATTGACAGGTGCAGCGCTTCAAAGCATTTCTTTAAGGAAAAGACACGTCTTTACTTGCAGCTAACTGATATTCCAGACATAAGACGTGTTTACTCATCCCTGTCTCTCGCGCGCTCTTTTACGTGGTTCTTCTCTGAGTCACGACTGCGAGCTTGAGTTGAACGCGGTGCCGTCCTCTCTGTAATCCGTGGATCAGCAGGGAGTAGTAATTCCCCGCATACCGGAGTCTGGGTGGGTGGGTGAACGGGTGGTCGGTTGGGGTCAAAGTTGAAGAAACCGGACCTCCTTCAAAACTTGTTTGTGCTGAAAGATCTCGCAGTAACTTGGGTTTGTTTCAAAGGCGATGCACAAAGTTACTTACCCGCTCTCCGCTGACCCCGTTTCTTTATTATCCGCTGCGTGTTGCGCCATTTTTGGTTTCTTTTTTATCTCATGTCGCTGACAATGCCCTGGTTCGAATTCCGGTTTCACATGCACTATGACATCACTGTATGCGTTATGGCGTAATCGTTCTTCATGGCAGGTGAGGCCAAAGAACGCGATGTATTTATTGCAGGAACTATCCGTGGGCCCTAATTGCTGGTCATGAAAAGGAACAGAAACGATAAAAGTTCTTAGAAACTCTGGGTTGTTAAAATTTAATGTTGGAGAGAATGGAAAGTAAGAAAATATTTACTTTTTTTCAATTTTGAAAAAGCCATTGCACAAATCATTTTGACAAAAATGAGAAAGTTGTAACATTAGGAAGTAGAAAAACAGTAACAATACTAAAAGCTATATCGCCAAACCCCACACATGTCAGCGCTCCGTTGTCGCAAGCAGAGCTTGTTTACGTTCTGTGCCGCAGTACCCACGTCCCCATGTTTCGTTTTTATGACCCGAGACCCCCACTTACTACTTTTCTGCGATCCTGCTTCCAGCCTGCTTTCTTGGCATAAAAAAGTGGCAAAGATGTTCTGCTGATGGAAATGGCCTGGAGTTGCAGTTTAAAAATTTGGAAGCTATTTCCAATGCTTTTTTGCGGGAGTTTATTTTTTAAATGCTTCAATTTGTTTTACAAAGCATGAGATTACATTTTTTGACTTGATTTTTAAATGACTGAAATTGATAAAAGGTATTCTGCCTGAAACGTGCGCTTTTTCTGTATGTTTTTAGGTGGCAATTATATTTTTCTGTTTGGACAGTGACGGGCGCTTTCCACAGCGTCCTGCGGTTAATGACTAACCCATAAAAGCCATAAACCACCAAGTCTGACCCACACTAGGCCTGCCCAGACGCGATGACGCAATGTTTGTCCTTGACTCCTTATCTCCATGGCAACGTTGTGTGATTTGTTATGGCGCTCAATCGCTGAACTTATTTAGAAGAAGCCAAGTTCGTTGTGACGTTGAACAGTGGTTGTGACGTTGAACAGCGGTTGTGACGTTGAATAGAGGTTGTGACGTTGAATAGCAGTCTAAATGCGCTTGAAACCTCTGCGCTGATCAAGCCTGAGCATGCCATGTTGGTGGTGACGTCTATCCCGGTGAACTTCGCCGCCAGGCATGTCGAGGCGAATAAAACGATGACTTCGCTTTCGAAGCGAACCCCCCACTTTTGCTTGTCCCGGCGAAGTCTCATCAGTGGGTGTGTTGAGGCCGCAAGTTCGGCGCACCCCCCTTCAACGCTACAGTTGAAGTAGTATTGACTGTTTTTTCCAGGGTTGGCGTCATGGTGTGGAATTGCATTAGACTGAGCCTCTCAACAATATGGGGGGTTGCTCAACAGTTAGGGGAGATGTTCAACAGTGTGGGTCTTGCTGCTGATGCCTCTGACTGCGCTTTCATTGCAGTAATGCAAAGTTCAGACTGAGCCACTGCTTCGTGATGCGCCACTGGCTCCTGCGTTCTGAGCTGGCGCGTCTGGCGTTCAGTGTTTGCAAAAAACACGACCCCCTTAGCACCAAGGGTTGCAAAGTGCGACCACGTGTGTTCAGTGCGAGGTCCTGCTGGTGTTCCGCATCACTGCACACGACGAGACAAAACTACGTTGTTTCGTCACAACTAATGGGGGTCGCATTTTAATTGTTGCGTGGGAACCACTGACGTTGCATTACGTGGCGTCATCATCACCCGACCTCACACGTACCTATCTCTTGATAGTTTAGTGATGCTTCATTGATTCCTCACTGACTTCATTTGCTGTCATCTGCTGCAGAAGTATACGTCGCTCATTTCAGCCAAAGGCCTTATTACGTCACTGACGATGCAGTTCAACTTATCAAACCTCATGTTCTAGAACGCGAAGCATAAAAGGTTTGGAAAAGTCTTCAACACTCGTAAAAAACTCATAGATGCAAAAATAAATATGAGACTTACGTAAACGAATAAAAACATAACGAACAAAAGTTGACAATACGTGGCGGAATAAGGACAGCACAGTCAGCATTGTGTTTGTTCATGTGTGAATAGTCCTGTGCTTTGTGAGTTGCTCAGACAATTTTCTCAGACAATTTTCAAACAACGACTTAAATGGCAGTTTTGGAGGTTTTTCTACGATGCTGGAAACCTCGACACCAAAAAGTAACAAAATTTTGCACAGTCCTGTTTTATAAAAATTTCAAATATTGCGCAGAATATTTTGTGCATTACGCTGCAAGCAACTACGGGATCGGTACAAACAAATGAACATGGCAGCCAACTCCTTATTTCTTCAAATATATAAAGGCTTAGAGCAGGGGTTCTTAACCTGGAGCCCGTGAATCCCTTAAGGGTCCATGGGTGTGCTTTAGCGGGTCAGTAAACCAATCTCATATCAAGAAAATCCGCTGGTTCTTGTCCGTCCGTTTGAGCCATTAATCAGCTTGCCCGCACCACAACTGTGTTCTGACATGTTCATGTTGCAAGTCAACTGACCTTTTTCATTTGATTTTGGTGACAGCAATTGGCGGCAGGCCGCAGCCATTCTTGCCAGGGCGGTTGAGGTGCTCATGCCAAGAAGCGGCTGAATCTAATTTCTCAATAATCGGAAAAGCTTTGACAAAACGAAGGGGTTCGCAGGAGTTTTGGGTGAAGTGAAAGGGGTCCGCGACGACAAAAAGTTCGGGTACCACTGATCTAAACAAAGGCAATAAATTGTAGGCTTGAAGCATTAGATAAAAACGGAGAAACGAAGTTCTAAACTGCGGCAATAGCAACAAAAGCAGTAAACCACAGTTTCTGGCGGACTTCTGGTAAAAAGTTTGAAGCTTTGAAACTTAGCGGTTCAAGTTTCGTTATGAGTTCGCGTGCAACCTTCCGCGGGGTGTTGGGGGTGCAACGCTTTGTGACGTGGTAGAAGCGCTGCGCGAAGTCCTTTGTTCGCGAGTCCAAGCCGCAATGCTATGCGACGAAGTTGAAGTGCTTTGTGACGAGAGAGTCGACTGTCTGTGGTGTTCCGGATCGGTGACCACGATGGTCACAGCCCCGTTCGGGCCAGGTTTCCGCTCCGAGAGCTCGGTGCCAGGCCCGCGGCCATTTTCAATCAATGCCTCTTCAACGTTCCTGTCGTGGCCACGCCGGTCCTTCCGGTGCCGCCGACCCACGTGGCTCCTGTACGTGATCCCGATGATGATCAGGCCAACAACGGCGCATGACAACAGCACGACGGCCGTTGTGAGGGGGGCCACTTGTTGGGCGCCGTTCGTCGGGTCCTTGACCCCCTCCGGGTCGAAGGTTATGCTCCCGGTATCGGTTTGTCCGCATCTTTCCCCCCTGAAGCCAGGTTTGCACTCGCAAATCTTATCTTGAGGGTTGGTCAGGAAAGCGCTGCACTTGCCACTGTTGAAGCAGTAGTTCGGCTCGGCGCACGGCCCGAAATGAGAGGCCATCTGTGGACCCAGGACCAGGATTTCCGTTTTGCCATCAACAGTTTCACCGTCGGCGTTGGTAACTTTGCACGTGTACAGCCCGTTGTGCATCGAACTTGCTTCACGAAACATCACGAAGCTATTCTCCATGTCGAACTTGTTCACTTCCAGACCGGCCATGCGGTAAAAAGTCGTGTCGATGTCACTTCCGTCCTTGTACCACGTGACTTCACGCACCGCTGACCCGCTTTCGACGCGACAGGGCAGCAGTTTCATGGAGCCGCGGTAGTAGACCACCCTCCCCGGCATGACCACCCTCATTCTGCACCCGCTCATGTCGCTGGCGCTCGAGCACAATCGTTTCCATATCGACTGTTTGTGACGTCGTCGTTGCGTCGACACAGGCGCTTCCAGCGCAGCGAAGTCTCCATTGTTGGCCGGCGTCGGCGCAACCATGATGATGTATTTCTCATCGACTTTCAAAGCGTCGAAGCAGGAACTGAGACCAGGCTCGTTCACCGTCACCGCCATTTTGTCTTCGACCTTCAGACCTCCACTGTGCTGCGCCCACGAGTGTTGGACGGTAAACCTGTACAGTGAAGGAAAGCAGCTGTTAATTGCTGCGTCTTGGGCCGGGGTTCGTCGGCAGGCCCGTAACCAGCTTGGGACACCAGGTGGGGCGAAGAGTTTTCCGAGGGGTGTCCAAATCTTACATCGATAGCATGTACGAAAACAACGGTTATGCACCACATTTTTCCAGGGGGGTGAAGCCCCCTGCCCCCCCCGTAGTTACGGACCTATTTGTCACAGTCGCAAAGCACAACAGTCGGTGCTTCAATTGAACGACAAACTAACAATGATATCGTTGGGGCATCCATTAATAACTTCGCAGAAACCGCAATTACCCCCATGGAACGTATCAACCATTTTTCTTGCGCGAAATTACTGTTGGTTAGAAATTCTTTCGTACAATTGTGGCTTACCGCTGATAATGGGAACGTTGGGTTTTAAGCCAGATTTCGAAATATAAGTTGTTGAAACTTGCGGTAAAAAAAGCCTAATCGCATTCTTTGAACTGTTGATAAAGTTTTTCGCCCTTTCAAATTCACGTTTTCGGTCTCATGAGGTTAACCACGTGACCAGATGTTACTTCGTAACTGTCGCTATTGTCCTTCGTGCGACTTGGCCACGCCCAGGACACATAAACGCCTGTTGGACGCACTTGCCACCGCCTGTCATCAACATCCACATCGAAGCTTAATCGCGAGGTTACTGCCAGGATATCAGGTCAACATCTTGTGTTTTTACACTTTTGTGTTTTCACCTTTCGCATTGCATGGTACCACCTTCATAAGTTGCCGGCAGCTTGTATTTCAAACACTTTTCTCAATCGTACTGCGCTATAAGTTGAACCAGGGTGCATATGCAACCAGGCGTCAAGCGAAATTTCTGACCTATTATTGTTTGCCAGTTATTTTGCTTCTCAGAAGAAAAAAATAAAGTTTGGCATTTAGTTTTTTATGTGTTGCGTAAATTAAAACATTTTGGTTAGATGTCAGATACCCACAAGAAGCTATAGTACGGTAGTAACTATAACAGCTGAAAAATATTGGACTTAGTCTTGGACCTCAATTATTTTTCTTTTTCTGACCCTAACCTGACACACTTACCTAAACCCTAAACCCTAATCATCACTTTTCTCAGCATGTTTGGTATGTTGAATATTACTCTGTTTATGCGCACATGGTTTGGAATCAGAAATTTCGCTTAACATCAGAAAACATTTGCCATAGATCCGGCAACAACATCAGGGGTTGAGGTGGGTTGCGTCGAACGTACTCATTGTTCGGCTCCGGTTATAAGCTGCAGTGGATATCGTCTATTTAGCGATGCTATAAAATATTGACAGTATGAAAACAGTTTGCTGTTATCTGTAAAGCGTGGTCATGTAAGAACACACCAAACGAGAAAATAAAGACTTGGCTTAAGTGTGAACTGTTTTGTCAATTCTTTAAGGCATGTGGTTTGTGATAAAAATAGTTTGTGCAACGAGCCCCACTGGTCGCGACATCACGTTTGTGACGTAGTAGTGTGTGTGAGAGTTGGCGAGATGTAATGTTGACTGAGCAATAAAGTTTTCCTGTCTCTAAAGTCGCTGGGAATGATTAACCGGCTGCACTCCGCAGTCGACATGTTGCTGTTGCGCTGCAGTCTGAAATTTGAACTATTCGCAAATAAAGTTTTGTACAACAAACCACTGGCGTTTACCGAAAAAATCAAAGTGCTTTCGACGGCTTGCCACATTCAGAGCGCTGCATGACACAGACCGAAAAGTTCCCAGCTTCTCAGTGTGTTTACGCGAAGGACCGGAACAAGAGGCTTGTGATATTTTGAGATGGTATCTGTTGCTAAGGTCTTCTGTAGCGAAGGGTGGTTACAGGCACTTTTGGCAATTTCGCCAAATTAAATTTCTTTGTCGCGATGCGTCGCGTGCAGCGCAATGGTTGCTGGAGACAATTACGTCGCGAAATAGAAGCGTTTTATTTTCGTCCGCCTTGATTGTGGGTTTCGGATCGTTTGGCGCGGTTTTTATTTCATTCCTTCCATGCAGCTGCTCAGGTTGGTGAGTTCGCCGAGCAATCAATTCTATCATTGCTTTGTTTCGCAATAAAGCTGCAACCAATGCGTGAAATATCGCGACCTACTCATGCTGTGGAATCAAAGTGTTCGAAAGCGCCAAAGAACGTTTTGTTTCTATGTAACGTGGAATCGAGCATTTCTGCAATTTGATCTGCACCGCGCTACTTAAAGTGCCATCCAAGATTGTGCGTTGTTGCGTCATCCCCGGTCGTTACGGGTGAATGACGACACCTGTCGTTCAACCTGTGAATCTGTTCACAGCGTCGTTCAACCGTGACTCTGAAATTTTGGGGGCAAAATTGATCGTTTCTAGAAACTTCGTGCGATTGCCAAGTTATTCAAAAGCCCACTACTTCGCGATGACGTAGTTGACAATGCTAATTCACAAGCACCCCTACCCACCTGTGCTTCGCTTGATAGATTCCCACGTACTCGGCCTCAACGACCACACTGGTAGGGTCGAGATTGCTCAATCTGCTCAACTGTTTCTTCCTGTTCAACTTTTGACTGGGGCAGGCCGTTGCAACTGCACCTTGCCACAAGTTGGCTGCAATTAACACGATGTTGATGTACGTTCCGATTATCTTCATATTCTATCAAACAGTGCTTGCGATCTCAGTAATGTTTCAACAGTCGTATCAACGTATGTCTTGCTTTGCTGCTCTGTTTGATTCCCTCCTAGCTGCGCTTATATATCGCCGGGTCGGTGTGCCTTTTTCACCAGAACTTTCCGCCGAAACAACCACCGCCACCACAAGGTGGCGCTCAAAGATCCAAACTTTCCCTTCGGATTTATTTTGCGTCTGTTAAACTCTCCGGCGCACAACTCAACTGTACTCAACTGCGCCAAACAAATGATCCATGACGAAAATAAACTTTTTTTCATTAGCTCGTTTTTCTTGTAAATTTAAGAGGGGTCTTTCATCAAATGAGCCCAATTGATTTGTTGCTAAAAATGGACGGATGTTTTTGTCAGATTTCATAAAAACGTTTTTATTAAGAATGAAACCTTGCACTGCAAGTTGCTCTCCCACTCCACCACACCCACATCAGCGATCACACACAGCACTGCACTTTTCTTATGATCAGTTGTTCATCTGAGGTTTGTTGGTAGAACCGGAGTCAGGCGATGATCGGGAGGTGGGATTCGCCGAACTATTGAACATTTGGAACGCCTCACACAACATGTATTTTTTACCACACCCAAGCAGCCCCCCCC
>JGI24159J19872_10010148_pt1 | contig 12355 bp, 12 predicted proteins | sample Ectturendosymbi4_FD_19872 | JGI IMG/M metagenome (IMG submission 19872)
TGACTACATGCTCAGTAAGATATGAACCACATTTATCTGATAAGGCTCGTTCTTCTGAAGCGTCCCGGTTTTCAATCACAAAAATATGGTATGCCTACCTAAACCTACCCACTAAAATCCGTGTAAGTTAAATCCAAGTCAGCTAAGTTTATGTTTCCAGTAAATCTTGAAATAAATATGGATTTCACAAGATATGGCTGGCAGAGGCAAAGGAATTCGTGCATAGCCTCACAGCACAAACCCGCAAAAATAGGTCTACGGCAATTACGCCGAAGCTTCCGACAATTACTATATGCTGTCGTGCGAGAGCGCTGATGTGAACGTTCCGCTGTAACTCTTCATTCCTAATCTCAAACCAGATCTTACCGAGAGCTGATTGGTTGACGATACCAAGATGGTGATCATCGAGAGGTCGTCGCTTGCTACGCAGTCCAAGTGCATCAAGGAAATTCTTGCCGCTTCCGCTGAAAAGAAACAGACGGTTTAAGTTCTTGGCAATTGTCATTTACTGATACGACACTGACGCTCGACGATACAGATAGTCACAAATCATTCGGACTATTTTCAGACGTTTTCTACCGCAAAATTTGCCCGCCGACCAAAATCAATGAAATAACACCGAGAGAATTTCTGGCTGACGAATGCCGAGACATGCTCTCAATTATAGATTTAGTGATCTTAGCGTTGATGAGAAAGGCGGCGTTGTAACTGGAAAGTGGAGCTACATAAGAGTAGTTCAGTGACTGTCAGGTTGGTCGGGATTTACAGAGAAGGCAATGTTTTGTTCAAGACCTAATCCGTTGAATATGTGCTTGATCTTTATCATGCCCCTTGAAGATTTAATCGTGTTTGCGAATCGAACCAGCAAGCTTCTCTTCTGCTGCTGTAATGTTTTGTAATGTTTTAAGGCGATTTTGAACGACGTCTTGGCCTACTCAACTAAACTGGCAGTTGGCGTTTGTAGCTATGTTCTGGTATTTTTCCTCAGTTGCTTTCGACTCTTTCTCGATGATATCCTTTACGGATTTCTCTGGTGCTTCCTGTTTTTCCTTTGTCTTCATGTCGGCCTATCCCGGCAGTAAATCATCCTCTGTTGTTTGAAATTTCGTAATTATTACGTAATATTCCGATCTGAACTTGGCGCCAAAAAGATGCTACGCCCATGTGGGCAGATGTTACCCTCTTCCCACAGTTACACCACTGGTCTTGTGATTTTGATAAACCACTTGTACAAACCTTATTTGAGAAACTTTGTGTTAGCTGGATACTGCACCTAGCAACTCCATTAAAGTTCGTTTATGTACATGAAGGTCAAGCAGGTGAGACAATTTGTCAGAAAGAAACTTTCTGAACGTAAGTTTCCCATTGAAAAGAACATGGGTTAAACATCTGTCACGCAGAATAGACTAAAAATGAGCTACCCTGTTGAACTACTTTTGAGGATCAACCGCAAAAAGATAATATCGGACACATTTAACATCAACAACTGCCATATCTGACATATTTAGCTTAATCGGAACAGAAGTAGCAAAGCATACATTCGCCTCGACTGGCTAGCTACGAATGTCACGTGATCGAAACACACCAACGAGCGTGTTAACATGATTTGCAACTACCTAGAATTACGTGACGCACGAGCTGTTTTTCGAGTAAAACACTAAACTCAGATTTTTAATTGAAATGAAAAATGACAAACTGTCATATTGGTGAAGAATAAAGCAATACGAAAAAGACAAGAGTTGAAAGACAAGCAAACAAGTGAGAAATACACGTGTCAGAAGGTGCAGTCATGCATTGTTTAATCTGACATTTACCATACACAGCTTTTTTGCAAATCACGCAAATATCTGTTGTTCCATTTCTGCAGTTTTTGCCCGAGCACGTTTTTCGTTTTTCAGGTGTTGGAGCACACTCTGCAACGGATCGTTTGTAGGCTTTCGTTTGGAGTGTCACCCCCGTCAGATTTTCGTTAGCTCTCTATGACAACATTTTGCGGCTTACGCTGGAATTGACAGCGTTCTTATAAATAATCCAGCCATTCATAAGTGCCATGTTTATTAGATTGTAAAACACACGGAGGCCAGTGCATACTGTCAGCTTTCACAGAGTAGCATCCTGACATTTGGTCAAGAACATCGACTCCCGCCTTACTTTCCTTGTGAAAGGAGTATTGTTTCGGGTTTTGTTTTCGTGTACTTCGACGGAATGGCCACATTTGGCTGCAATGGATTTAGTATCTTTACGGATTTTGACTTCTTGCATTGATGCTTAGTTATAGTAACTCTAGCAACAGACAGCAGCATCAGCTCACTTGACAACGGTGGCATCATGTAGGGTGAAAGTTATCGGGGGCCGTTCGTACAAAAATTATGTTGGACACATTTGGCAGAAAAAAACTGCTAAATAGGACAAGTCAGCTTTCTTAGGAGATACGTTTGCCTACTAAATCGCAGTATGTACGAAAATCCAAAACGTTTCACAATAAGACGGCCATAACTTGACGATAAACAACACGAAAAAGCGAATGATGAATGAATGCATGGACACGTAAATGAATAATGAAATTAAAAATCAAATTTAAAGATATGCGCAAATCACGCGTATAAAACAAATTACTGTGTGCTTAGACGCATGTCGAGCAAGCCAGTGTTTCACTTTTATTTTTGCTGTTTTTACTATTTCGTGACAAAATTTTTAAATATTTACAGTAATTATAAATATTCAAAGCCAACCTTTTCTTAACGGCGCTGGACGTGCTAATTGAGGTTTTCATACTCAAAATATCTTCAGCGTTTTGTGGAAAAACTTCATCTACAGCCGAAGTTCCATTTGCATCATCTGGGGCAAGGTACTTCATCGACAAAGTGATGGTTGTCTATAAAAAAAACGTTTCATTACCTTATGGTTCACAATTTACACAATTGGTCAACGGTCGATTGATCAGGCAGTGTTTGTATTGGCGGAGTGGAAAACAAAGGTAACGGACAAAAGAGTTGTTGGTGGTGGTGTGACCTCCTGCATATGTGGGTGGAAGTACTTTAGGAAGTTGAAAGGTCCAATAATTGAATCCGTCAACAATAATTGAAAGAATATTAGGCAAGCACGGGCTTAACTTTTAGCTAAGCCCGTGCATGCCTAAAACTCTTGATTGCTTGACAAACTGACAGTTGCTAAACTAATTCAAAGACGTTCGGCATTTAGCAGGTTTTTTTAAGCAGCAGGCCGCGGACCTGTAGCTCATGCTCAAGTCTGGTTTAGAAGGACCTCGACTGTAACTGAGTGGAAAATTATTGTACGTATTTCTTGTTGATATTTTGTTGACGGCAGTTGACGACAGGCCTTAGCCTGAATATTGTATCATACAAGAAACATGGTTTCATTCACAAAATCATGCCAAGAATTGTTGTTTTTATTTCCCGCGGAGGGAAAGTAGTTAAATGGCAAACACGATTTTGGTTACTATTGAAGAAGCGGGTGAGGATAATGAGGTCCACGATATTACTGCAAAACGATCTAATCTTTTCGACGTGATGGTGCGTTCCTCTCATGTGCTCCTCTCTGCTAGCTTCCAAAAGACACAGGTTGGTCGATGTGAATGGGATTCTCTTGGTATGGGACGGTGGACTTGAAATGTATCCCATGTCCCATCGTAAGTAATGTTGTTAACGTCATATAGCAGGAATTTTCTGAATTTGGATACCATTTGCTATATGCTCACAGCACTGTAAATATCAGACGTAGATGCTCAGTGCCATGGCGTAATGATGCGTCCCCAAAAATAGGGTTACTGGGCACTTTCTCGGAGGCAACTACAAAAGGTCACTCAGTTTTCCTTTGCCCCTTTAAATGGGGGTTTGTGGGTATTTTTTGCCACATCTTTGTAGAGTCTGAGCATAAGACATACATCATGATATATAATGTAATTCGATTACTACTTTCTTGAGATTACGTGGGGTGGGACTGGCGCAAGTGACCATGGGATGGTACAGAAAAAGTGTCCCATGGACAAGCCTGAAAAAGACTTAAGTGCGTATTTATGGCGCCAAACAACGTAGGAAGGAAATGTACCAGTTCTGTGAAACAAGAGAAGATTTAATGGCAAAGATGCGAATGTTTTCCATGATTTTCAAAAATGCCGATTTTCGGCCATAACGAGCCAACCGATTACGATAGTTGAAAGATCTGGTGGCGTCATGCAAGCGAGCAAATCAAAACAAACACGTTTCAGTCAGATAAAAGGTGAAAACGTCATAGAAACAGGTCAACAAGTAATGTCGAATAGATGTTGTGTGCCTCGTTGTAAGGGCAACTACTCTAATGGCCCGAGAGTACATGTTTTCAAATTTCCAACTGATTAAGCACTGAAGCAAAAGTGGGTATATGCCATGTGGAGGGAAGATTTTGCACAAACACGATGCAGGAAGGGAAGCACATGACGCACAAGAGCTCGGCATCTAGAAACGTGGTTTCATTCACAAAATCATGCCACGAATTGTTGTTTTTATTTCCCGCGGCTGGAACGTAGTAACGGCAAACACGATTTTGGTTACTATTGAAAAAGCGGGTGAGGATAGTGAGCTCCACGATATTACTGCAAAACGATCTAATCTTTTGGGCGTGATGGTGTGTTCCTCTCACCTGAAAAGCTAATATGTGTAATTTACAATTGACCATATTTCAATAAACTGTTTAACTTTGTAACTTTTAATTTTTTTAGATGTGCGAAAAACATTTTCGGAAAACTGAAAATCGCTGGAAAACTTTAGCATTTGGTAAAAAAAATAGACGGCATCTGTTATATCCTTTTAATGTACCAAGACTGTTGCCAGGAGATTTCTTTTAGCAAATGCCAAACTGCACATATCATTTGTCGGGACCGAGCTTATCACGCAGGCTGAGTTTAAATGAAAGATGTTTTTCAAAAGAACAATCCAATTTACCAAAAGCTTTGATGCAGAGCAGGGACGAATGCGAGGAACAGGAAAAATACGATCCCTGGAAGAAATAGTATTTCCTTACGACAGGTTTTTAAAAGTGAGGAAAATTCTGCTTAATGTCTACTCGAAAGCTGAAACTTAAAACAAGACATAACTTTGGCAAATTTTGAGTTTGGTTGGAATGAATTTGTTCGCGTACGAAATGATTCAACTGAGCAGCTGGTGTTTTTGAGCGATGACGATTTTTTGAAACTAGAGTGTTTACCCGCCATTAGTTATATTGCTGGGTACGTTTGCTTTGCTATAAACAAACGGTTGAAGTGCATTCATTGTGAACGTCGAATGGCTTCTGATAGTGGTGATTTCCAGTACATTAAAGCTTTTTATTAGAGGCATTTCATGGAGTGGTATTTTATTTCCATCACCAGAAATGGTTCGCATTGCTTTGATAAGCTACTTGGTTATTATTATGATTTGTATGATTTGTGAAATTGACGATCAATGTTTTTCAAGGCTTTTTGAAGGACCGAAACGGTCCCTCAAATTTTTCCAGCGGTCTCTCAAAGTACAGTAGAACCTCACTGCATAATCAGCGCCAATATAAAGTAAAACCTCGCTTTATGACTATCTCGGTATTCAGATGTAGTAGTTGGGGTCTCTCAAAATGTCTTAACGGTCACCAAGGTCAAACCTTAAAAGAAACTAGTGACAAATATCGGAAGTGTTTTTTCAAGCGCGAATTTGCTGTTAAACTATCGCAGGCGGTCTTGGAAGTTGAAGATTTTCCTTTTTTTCGATGGGCAAGAGTAAAAAAAGCCATGATCCATGTACGCTAGTAAAGGTGGCTTGTTGGATTTGGTCAAACATTTTGCTGAGCAATTATCGTTTTAAAAGAAATGATGAACTACAGACCTTGATGTGGTTTGACAAGTGCAAGCGCTCACTTCATGCTTAAGTACATTCACGTTGAATGAAGTGACTATATCGCAGAAGACTTTGTAGCATAACTGTAGTAATGTGTCATGGATATCAAGGAATGTATGCAAAGAGTTGTTGTGCCGGTGTACAATGTATTGTTTAAATATAAATAATGCGAAAATCATCCCAGCAGCACGATTGAATGTATCGCACATCCATGACGGATAACGGCTCACTGTGACTTATGCACGTTCTTTGACTCACGCTGAAAGGCCTTGTCTCCCTGGCGGCCTTGCTTAAAACTACCCAAAATGCTTCAGTCACAAATAGCGAGTTTCACGCAGACACGGCGTGATCAAAGTGATTTATGTCATGCGCCAGGCCAGGAAGGAACCTGAGCGTGCCCAAGGCCTCCTAGATAGACATATTTTCTAGGAGGCCTTGGCGTGCCACTTCTCTCGGTGTGGGTGGAGTCACATGCTCAGATCTGCTAACAATCAAAATTATTTCATACAAAGGATATCTTAAAATTCTGGTGAAAAGACCATTTTTTAGAGAGGCTGCATTTTGGAGACAAATATAACCGAGTCTGAAAAACTTCCCCATGGCATCTTTCTGTAAACAGTATCGGGATTGTTTCCTCTCACATTGTGAATAAGTTTGCTTTTGTTTAACCATGTTTAGTTATACGCATTTTTGTCGTGGCGTATGCCTTCTCCAGGAGAGTAATGCTTTCGTTTGCTTGTTTTTTTGTCAATAGTGTGTTTTGCCTACCGTATTTGTGCCATAGCAGTTCTTAGCTGAGCGGGCTACAAACGTGAAAAAATGTTCGATTCACTTGCACTTTTCACCACGTTGCTTGATGTTAATCGTTCCGTAATTGGCTTTAATGTTGATTTCCCGATTTGGTGAGACCTGTATCATGGTCACGACTTGTGGTTGAAACAACAGCTCGCGTGCTTTATCCTAATACCTTAATCTCGATTTAGGTTTTCATCATTACACTCGTAAGCTTTCATATGCAGTTTTTAGAATTGAGGATGCCTAAATTACGTGACATCGCTTCCTCATGAAAATAGTTTGCTGGTCGATTTGACTGCGTCGACATTGTGGAGACGTATTGTTGGAATGAATCCTTTGCAATCCAATGTACATCATATAAAGTAACAGTCTTGTCGCTCCCACATCTTTTGTCACTCTCCCCTCTGCGTGACGTGCTGGCATGGGTGGGGTTCCACGCACAATGGAATGACTTTAAATGACACGTGGATACTTAACGCACTATACAATATATCTCACCTTCATTGTTGTATTGTTTGCATCAAGCAGTGAATCGGTAACAGACAAAACACCTTGTTTCACAACTTCCTGGAGAACCATTTGGAATCTACCGATCAGTCTGAAACAATAAATATTGTTTGATCATCGGCTAATAATGTATTCATTATATCGTTTTTTTTTGCCTTCCATAAAGTGAGAAGCCATATTCATAAAAAATATAACCTTAACTTTGGCTGAGAAAATTGTTCTAAATTACACAAGGGCAACCATTTATCTCTCTAAAAATTCGCTAAAGAAATAATCACATTGGAAGAAAAAATATGCGAAGTAAGATGGTTACCTGTTTGAAAATATTTTACTATAGTTATAAACATCGATTGTAATCCTTTCGTTGTCTTTGATGGTGCTGGTCAGTGTCCATTGGAATGTCTACGAATCACAGGGTATATTACTAGATTTACAGTAGAGATGTAACAGGAACCAGCAACGTTCTTATATGAAGCCTGAAATGCTGAGCAAAAATCTTATTTGTTCGTAGAAAAGGATCTGACTTATACAAGGAAGCTTAACAAAGATTTTGCTCCAGCCACGGCCCACTTAAGATATCTCTTATGGAGCTTGCGTTACAGTCCGCTTGGTGGGCTCATTGAGACCTGCGTGAGCAACACAGCCTTAGCGAAACTTTTCTTTTCTTCCAACACCAGCTGGGTACAGTATGACGAATGCTATACAAAAAGATAAAAAAATAAAAGCACCAACAACTAAATTTTAACCGACCTGATCGAAGGCTGCGGATTCTTCACAGTCTTCGATGATTCTCGACTGGAAAGTGCGATCTGCAAAATAAGATTTCTAGTGATCCACATACGCGCAAAGTTTAACCAAACGCTGAGTGCATTTTCACAGCAAAAGCGTAAAGCAAAAACGTCACGTAATAGTCTCGTTGTTGTTGAATTAAATACAGAAACTCGTATTCATTTGAATCAAGCAGAACTCTCATTAAAAATCGTCCCACATATTAGGAAAACGTTCAATTCAGGCTGTTTTTTCCAACGTCATAACTACACGCATTAGCATGGGTGTAATTTTTCTTAATAATACATACCTCTGTGGGTGACATGAAACGATTTAGCTCAAGATTGCCTCTACCTATTTCTTCTGGTGTCAAATTGGACGTACAGTAGTTTTTGACTAGAGCAGTGACGATTGTTCCACAAAAAATTTTAAAGAAGACGGATGGATAAAGAACTTGCTAAATATCGTCCTGAGTTGGCACTGAATCAAACGAGATAAAATAACTTTGCTTTATTCACTCAGAGCCTTTACCTGGCCGTTCATTCAAAGAAACTATCCGAAATGTACGATGTGTTCAGATCCAATGTAAATCGCTATTTACATCACCCACCCTATTTTTACACACTTGTAATTGTTGCGGCTTTCTCTTAGCGGTTTTCTGGTGTTATGGTTAGGTTTCAAGTTAGAAAGATCCAAAGCAAACATAGGTACAGTGTTTAGTGACTAGGTATGTCGCTTCAACTACGCAAACAATAGCGAGCGAACCTGGACATGGCGCGAAGGCCAGTGGGCGACGTGGACGTGACGTGAAACCTTAGTTTTCACCGCGTGGGTGACGAATCGTGTTGGTCTTCGGTCGAGCCAAGAAACGTAATGAGAACAATCTTCGCAGTGTATAGCGCAATGTGAAAGGTAACGCAAATGCCATGGCTCGATACATACAGTAGCCTATGTCAGTTGAAGTTTTGTTTTTGGTCTTAGTGTTTTCTTCTTTTCAGAAAAAAAGCTCTGCATGCTGACCATAGCCCCAGGGTAAAGAATAAGTTATCCCGTTTTATTTGAATTCTGTTTAGTCTTTCGTTTCTGAGGCTGTACTAACACACTACGTTTTTAAGCACCACGCANGTTTTCCTTATTTCACTTGCTCACATATCAACAACTTATTTTCACCTTTATTTGAAGGCCTAATTCGATGCGTTCCAACAACAACACATCAAACCATTGTTTGTTATATGTTTCCGTTGATATGACACTTTTAACAGTTGTTCTTCTTCCATTCGCTTTATTCGCTTTTATTCGTTTAGTACAGAAATTCATACGGACAAAATGTAAAAAATACATGAAACATACCTTTGGCTTCTCTAGCTTTTATGACTTGGAGGTGTGGGAATATATACAAAGGAAAACCTTACGATCTTTACCAAAATCGTTCTAATTTTTGACTAAACAGTTTGATGAAAGTTCGCCGTTGAACTTTTTCCTAAGTCCAAATTCATGAAAACATTTCGGCAGCACCGTTGAAGTGCGAACTGATGTCCGTTAGTGAAAAGTTTCTAAGTACAAAATTACAGAATATTTTGACAGAGCCCAGGTAAGCGTGAGCCGAAGTTGGCAATGGCGTTTTCTGTTTTAACAGGATGCAGCTGCACTCAATCATATCCTGTGCTCTTGCCACGCTTTCCGTCGCAAAGCAAAATAAAGCACTTGTGTAAAACCGAGCTGTTTTCCGACAAAGCTTCGTTCATTGTTTAAAACTCGCTTTGCAATCCTACGGCGCTTCGCTGTGTACCTTCAATCATAGTTCGGTTTGACAGAACTTTGCCGCCTGTCAACTTTCACTCACACTTTCGTCAGAGCTTCCTCTCCGTCGAAAGTCTGCATCGTAGCCAACCTGCAAGGTATTTCTGCAGGCAGGTATCAACTGCGACTGTCAGTGAAGGTGGTTATGTTGGGAGCTGTGTGTACAAACACATCACTCGAGTTGGCAGCCCCTGGTATTTCGCTTATGTGCCTTCTCGGCCGACTTTCCGGGATTTTCCATGGTTCCAGCTTACGTTTTTGATTGACGGGCTCAGGATTTTTAACTACAATGCCTTGTCTGCTCAGATTCATTTGACAAACAACAGCCTCTGCGGCAGTGGTTCTCACCGGGGGCCATGGACCCCAATGTGCCCGTAGAAACATTTTTGGGGGTTCGTGAGCTTTGTATGTGAAAGATGGAAGCAAATAGCGAATACCAAAATACCCACCGTGGTGGTCTAACTTGCAAACGATGACAAATCGAGCGCAACTCTACTTTAGAATCCAGGCTACAGGGCTACCCAAGATCCGGCTCATATGAACGAACATGTTCATTCACTTTTTCACTTTAGCAAAAGTATGCAAATTGTTATTTAATCAAATTCAGTGGGACGATTGAAATGATGTGTTTTTGAGTAGCTTATCCATAGGAAAAGATTCTGGAAGAGTCCATTTTACATCATCCTCCAGTTCAAGGCGATTTCTGTTTGTAGTTTTGATGAGAAGCAGTGTTGAGAAACCGGTCTCGCACAACTATGTAGAAACAAAAGGCTAAAGGGAGGGAGGTTCAACTTTAGGAACGTCAGTATACGAGCTGATCATATGAATCGAGAATTGCTCGGTTGTCTTGTTATCTATCTAAAACGTCTAAACGTTTTTTGTATGTTGATGATCAAAAGAATGAGTTGATTAGAAAAAAAAACATTGAAATCCAGCCCTGGTTGACTGTAACAAGCAACAACTTTTTTTTAGTAGACGTTTCGTTATTTCTTTCAGCCACTGGCGAGCAGGCAAACATTTTAAGGAAAGTTTGCTTTAATTATTTACATCAAAGGCTAATTTGCAAATCAATCCAATTCGCTCCGCTGTCAACAAACATTTCAAACACCCTTCATCACTTGCTGGCTTTTAGGGAAGTTGACGCCCCTTCCGCGTTTCACCCCAAAGGGAAAATTACTGACGAAGGCGAGGAATGTTTGCATTGGCTACGATACTCCTATGAAACTTTGTAAATGTAAGATATTTAATGCGACTGTAAAACGTATATTGAAGACAATTCAATGCAAAAGTCAATAAAATCTCGTTTGTGTAGTTTTCAGTTTGTTTTACTGCTTTCGATGTTATAAACCTAAATAAATTTCTCAGTTTCTCAAACTTGCTGACTTCCAGTGGATACAAATACAGGTTAAACATTTCACATCCAAGCAAAACAGTGTTAATAAGCCGGGAAGTAAGCCCGTGTGTTTGCAAAGAGTGACCCCACAAAGAACCATACACTTGTGGATAAAATCCTAAACTAACCTTAAACTTTATTCTTCGTTATTTTCAGCATCTGCACATGGATTCTGAGCATGAATATTTCCAAAAAATATTATTTACCAACATTTGACAACTAAGGAAAATGTGTTTTTGCGTCGACGTCTACTTGGCCAACAAACCACGCAAGGCAGAAATTTTCAAAAACGTTTCCGTTGTCTACGAGGTCTGCTGATAAGCTGCATGTTTCATTGGATTGAGAAATTCAGAGAACATGAGTCTGTCCACTGCCTTATTCGTAAAACGTGAAGGACACGTACTCTGATTGGAGGACGAGTTGTAGGAAAAAAGAAATACTGATGCTGCTGCACGCCCAGGACACTATTTGAAGCACATTTGAAGAAAACGTAAAAATTCGACACAAACTGACTCACGAGGTGAAAACGTCCAGAAAAGGTCATCCTTGAATTGAAGTTGAAGTCAATCAAGTTTGAAAACAATGAATGGATTTTTGTAAGTTTAATTTTGATTTTGTAAGTTGCTTTCTTTGGGTCACCCTGTTATTGGTTTACAAGCTTGACTAAATAGACACCAATTCTTGTGAAAACAATTTTCAGAGAATTTCGCACAAGGTCATAAAGATATTAGCTGTATTAATGTTTGTCGCTCATAAATGTTTATTGTTTGTTGTTGTAAAAGTTGTAACTTTACTTAAAGTAAAGTAACGAGTGTGACACGCTGCATGGTAAGACGCTATAACTGATACAGTAACGGGTGGGTCTAATGTAGTCTTTTGCGTATATTTTCAATTTACCAAATTGCACGAGGTTACTTGCAATCATTTGCTGCTTGTTGGCTGCTTATAATTAATTGGGCGCTCGCTATAGGCCAGTGCATAGCTCCACCAGTTGCAGTAAGTGCCCTGAGCTGGAATCTGGTGAAGCGGAACACCTGATCTGCACCGCTTGCGGTTCGAACTTCCGACCGAGGAAGTGATTAAAGCCAATTGCTCGCTATCTGCGCCTTTATCGATTTGACCAAAGAAGCGCTTCCCTCGTCATTTCTGATCGGGGCATTTTGAGTTTCGGCTTTCACATCAGGCACATTCATCTGATGCAGTTCCATCTGACTCAGCCGAATTCCATGCA
>JGI24159J19872_10010151_pt1 | contig 12354 bp, 8 predicted proteins | sample Ectturendosymbi4_FD_19872 | JGI IMG/M metagenome (IMG submission 19872)
CACTAGTCAAACTTATCAAATTTCCTGCGGAACACCTGACGATCTTTCACGGAACACTAGTTTTCCGCGGAACACCGGTTGAAAATCACTGGCTTAAACCATGCCTTGAAGAAAGCAGCAATGGCAAAGAACTTTTAAACTCAACGAAGTCTGCAAGCAGCAAATATTTCTTAATACACCATCTTTACAGAAGCGTTGTTGTTGAACAACAGGCGATAATAAAAGAAGCAAAAACACAACAGCCGCGATGAGCCTTACACACCCAAGCTTATTTGCTGATAACTACCCAGCAGACACAGACAGGTTTGTTTCCCCATCCGGGCGCCAAGAAGCTGATTTTGTTTTAGTTTTACTTTGCCGCACTTGGTGTAGCCTCTCAGCAGCCGCATACGCCACCATGCTGGATAAGAGCAAACCGAAGATGATGTAAATCTTGACATTGATGCACAAACTGGTGCTCCATGCTGTGCCAGCAACGATGCCTAGGTTCGTAGCAAAGTTCTTGACGCTGAACGCGATTGCCACGTTGTTTTCAAAGTAGATCGCGAACATTCCTGTGGAAAAAATGGTCAAAAACGTTCATTAATTATATTACTCCTTTAAAGCACATAAGCAGCAACGGTACCACCGCTCCTGCTCACAGTAGGAGTTGTCTTCAGTTGTGTTTAGAAGTTTTAAAATACGGAAAGTGGCATCTTAGTGATTACCCGAACAGTTGCGTTTTTCCACGAGTAGTGAAAACTCTTCACCATGAACTTGGTTAGTTTTCAGCTTTGCGATCAAACTGGAATGAAAATTAGCACTAAAAAGACTTAAAAAAGTTTGATGCGTGCAAGTGTTTTACGCATTTTACAATTTTAGCTTTGCTGAAAACACCCATGTGTTTTCTTGCGTTCATCGCAAACTACATCCTCATTACAACCCATAAACCAGCGGACCTTTGAAAAGTGAGCCATCGTTTCGAGCTCAATGTATTGATTTGACAGCATTTCTAATTAGTTTTGATCACTTCAATCCAAGAGTCAAGAAAGCTATGAATATTTGGGTAAAACCTTTTCTGCAACGTCGCCAAGGGTCAGAACCTAGGATGGACAGTAAAGACTTGGCTTTACTTAAGAAGTTTTCAAAAGCAGAACAAAATAGCAAGTTTTGAAGTCTCATAAGAAGCAACCAGGCACAACCAATGGCAATAATACAACGATTTAAAGTAAATCATTGGTTTCTGTTTTTCGACAAATTTAGTGCTTCTTTCCACGACCACGTAAGTTTACCTCACCTTGTAGGATGTTGGTCATAATACCGTCGCAAGCACCAAGGCAAAGAGAATTTAAGTAAATAAGCCACGGTTTATCAGCCGAAGGTATCCACAACAAGCTGAACAGGTAAGTGCCAATGTGAGCCAAGAACATGATGACCATGAAAATATTACGACCAAGAAGTGGAATGAGTTTTGTTGATGCGCCGGAGACGACCATGCTCGACATTCCATAGACCATCACCACGAAGCCGACCTGCAAAATGGAAAGGCTCATTCGACTGACAGCATTGCCAACAATCCACAACTACAAGTCATGTTGGGTCATGCATAACAGTGTGTCGCCAAAGCGACAATCCACGCTTGTCAAAGTCTTACGATTTGGATTTAAAAAAGCATTGATTACTGCCACCAAAGCCTTTCTTGCTGGACAAAAGCAAATTTTATTAATCTAGGATTTTCGTACAAACAACAAAGTATTGAGCTTGATTTAGCGGTTATGGCAACAGGCAGTGTTGAACAACATGCCCACAGCAAGTTTTGCTTCTGATTGCCGAAGGTTCCCCCAAAACATTGGAATCTCTGTGTTACGACGCTTGAAACGATTAAGCTTTGATCTTATAAATACGAAAAAGTCTGATCTACGGTTTCCAGTTGAGCAGCTCCTCTTGAAACAAGACCCAAATCGACAAAAACCGTTTTGCTTAAATCTAAACTTCCACATCTGAATAAATCCCGGTGTGATTTGTCCTGATTGGATTCAAAAGGTTGCTTAGATCAGTGCTACCTAACCTTTTTCAGCTTGCGACCGACCCATTTAACGACAATTTCATGGAGCCTACTGTGAAAGAAACTTGGCTATTTAAGAAAAGTTTTAGTTAAACATCGGTAAATTGTCGCATTTAAAAATGCTTCGCGGTCCACCTGAAAGACCTTAAACGCCCACTGGTTGGGAAAGCGCTGGTTTAGATCTTATTGAAATAATAGCCAATGCGACAGACAATGGAGATATGATCCATACGTTGCGTTTACACCTATCACCATCAGTGTTCCCTCTAAGAAAATTATACACTGAGCAAATGTTTGTTTTGTTGCGCACTTAGCGCATGCAACTGCACAACCATGCATACGCACAACCAGTGAAGCATTCCCAGCGTTAAAAGAGCTATACGCGATATATTTATATATCTATACTGTATTAAATTTAGAATGTTGGAAGTGCGCAAGAATCAAATAGCACTGCGCAAATTGTCTGGTGGTACTGCGCAGTTGCACACCTTAGAGAGAACACTGATCACCACCAAAATGAAGTAAATTCATTCTTCAGAGGTAAGTTTGTGCCCCACATTTTTATCTTGTACAATGTACACCAAGGTATGCCCTTCAATAAAGTTACGGTATTTCCACAGTAACTGTAAAGTGACGGTTATCTCCACAGTGGCATTTGCACTTTTGGTTGATAACTTGAGATTCATTATATTCTCTATTCGCTCTATGACTTTTGCTTATTTCCCCATTCATCACAGTAAATACAAACTTGCAAATGTGCATCAAGATACATGCAAACTTTGACGTTTCGCACAACATTGCTTAACACACACACACACACACCCACGCTTGTCCGCATTTTTTGAGCTATTCACTCTCAGAATTAAGGCTGTCTGCAGAGCTAAAGCCGCACAAATCATTCACAGCTTTTTTGAACAACATTATGAACTTTCGGAGGAGGTTGTTAGAGAGCGGCGCCTTATTTGGCTTTCCGCTGCCGACGTTTACGCAACGATTTGTCAGAACGTTGAAGGCAGCATCTCTGTGGAATTGTGATCCACTAATTAATCGGCACCGCAACCAGTTAAGAACACTACATTGGTTCCTACATTGGTCCCTACACAGTTACATACCGAACGCCATTTTTCATTGGAAGTGCTTGGAAATTTTTTTCATAGCAGCTCGTCTTGCAGCAATATGCAAATGCTATATGAGGTAGCTTCTCGGTAAAGGCAACACACGTGTTTAATCCGAAAATACTTGGATGTGTCCGCGTTTGACACTTAATTGCCGGAGAAGCTTTCGACTTTTCATTAATGTCACGTTACGAAATGGCACGTACCGTCTGATACAAGATGACAGTGAACGAGCAACCTTGTATAAAATCAATCAACTGTAAGCTGTATTTGTGAGAGACATCGTTATTTTAAGGAGATTTACTGTGGTGTATTGTCAGTCAGTCTCAGCATAAGTGCGCTCACATCAGATTAATCCACAAAGTAAAGAATAATGCAAGTGCGCTTTAACCTCAGAATACAGATAAAAAACTTCAAAAACGTTCGTTGTTAAGAAAACTGCAAGAATCGGCATAGCTGTCGCCCAAACGCCGACATGCCAACAGCTAAATTCATCTTCTATTTACGAGTAGGAGGGCCGAGACAAAAAATTGATGAAAAAGATTTATTACAACAAACACGCGGAGCTCATTGGCATTTTGCGTTTGAACATCAGTTGTTACAATAAACGAGTTTGCACTTGGTTTCCGATAAACATCTCGCGTGTTTTCACCGTTCTTTTTCAACAGCACTGCAAGCCTTGTTATTATCTTTTTTTCAACACACACTCCGCTTAGCGTCATCGTTACTATTTCAACTTAGGGTATTTTTGATGTACTTTTTTGGAATCATACGCCTAGCCAGGGGGGCAGGGGAACATCCCCCCAAATTTTTAGCGTATCTAGTCATTTTGTAATTTCAAAAGCGGCGTCCCAAACAAACTTACTGTTGCTCGCCTAAAATCAAGCATTTTGGCCCCCCCAATTTTTGGCCCGCAAAAAAAATTGGGGCTGGCTACGCCACTGTTTGGAATGTAATGTCCCTACCGAAATGACGCCGTGCTTGTTACTTGCATCAACCAGAACATTCTTACGTTTTCGACTCCGATGGCGCACGATACGTAGGCTCGGGTGAACTCGGTCACGTTGAAAGCGATGACGACACCGCAGTAGAAAACCAATGGGAAAACGAGAAGATGCAACGGCGACACCATGTGATGGAACGTCTGCTTTATTTCCGCTTTCACTTGGGGCAGGAGCGACGATGAATTGAACAGGCTATTGATCTCTGCGACAAATCAGGTTTTAGTCTGAGAAGGAAGAACTATTTCAAAGATTATCGTGCTTGGCGAAATGCATCTAACGTGGTGTAAAACTGCTTCATGAAATTTTAAACCATGCTGAAGTTAACCATATCTGAAAACATTACTGAATGGTTTGCTCTTTTATTTACTACCACACCCTGTTGTCTGTTTAAACCGCAATTCGTAAGATGAGCGTGAAATACGAAAGTAGATACATGCGTGCTGGCTTTCTTCGGCGATATTATTCCTGAATTGTGAGCTACCTTTCAGGACAGTTTCGCCTACTGTTGAAGTCCATTCAATTCTCAAACAGTCTTAAATCACCCAAGAGGAGTTGTAGCTGTCCTTGAAAATGGTTGAGCACTGGCAAGCACTAATATATAGCAAATCTAATTTCTTGACGTCGACAAAAAAGCAGCGCGCTTCGTGAAAAGTTTGGCGAAAAGTTTTGCTCACTTTGCGCACATCCGGTAACCTTCCTGTCAGCAGTGGACTCATGCGTAGATGGATGCGAGGTGGAATTAGGTAACCGCGAAGGGATCGGAGGCAAAGCAAACGCGTGGACTGCTGTGAAAATAACTTGGATGACGACGAAGAACGACAACAGCAAAAGCACCGAGGCGTGGCGAGGCTCGTATTTGTCCAGGTTTGCCGCCTGTTCGTCATAAATGAAATCCGCCTGAAAATTGAAGCTGTTTGAAAAAGTACGCCGCGGATGTGAGTGGAGAAAATTTCTTGTGAGCGTTGAGGCGTTTCGTGAGACAGACATTTCGGTGCGAAACCGCGAAAAGTGCCAAAACACACTTCTTTCTACATTTTTGCAAAAGTACTTGTCTACTTCAGACTGAACAGTCTGAGTAGCCCTGCAATTCTGTTGCTGGTCTCTGGGGCCGCGATTCGCTTCATTTATAACCACAGATAGCAACCTTGAGTGTTCAATCGCACTGTGTTTCACCTTGAGCATTTTCCTATATTCCTCACGGAAAAACGCAAACAGTGGAACGTTGACACCCAACACAGAAAAAAAAACTACCTGACATTCCAAAGCACCGCACAGTTCCCAAGGTTTTCCTTGTTTATTTCCCTCCCAGGCCGATGTTGAGGTGATGGGAGGGTTCCGACCGTCAATTCCATTGCCGTCACGGTCGCTGGTGTAGTCAAGAGCCCGTGTTGCATTCGACAAGTTCCGATCAGGACCTTGTCTCGCACCGTACAGCACGGCGCTTACCAGCGCATTACCTAGTACCTGNAGCGTTGGCAAAACGCAAGAACACTTTTGCTAAGTGAATTGAAGGAGCATGCAACAGCTGATGGCAGCAACTTTGTTACATTTCTTACAAGCGAAAGAGATATATTGTTCCTTAAAACAGCGTGGGCCAACTACTTTTGACCAATGGGCCATTTTACAAAAACGTGGCAACTTGCGGGTCAATTCTAACAAATTGATGCAGGAAACAACAGATTCACAAGATTTAAACTAAAATAGTGAAGATGAGTAAGTGCATCATTGCAATTATTACACAATAGAAAATAGTAATTTTTTACAAATCTCATCAGTGAGATGCCTATGATCGAGGCTTCTGACACATTGTTCCTTTATCAATACCAGTGTTAGTGGTAGTAAGTCGGAGACCATCGCCCAGTGTTTCGTCTGTCATTCGATTTCTGTTTTTAGATTTACTTTGCTTCAGCGTAGAAAATGTAGGCCTACTCCCACACACGTATGTGTTTCGAAACGCAGAGCGCATTTTTAGTGCGAAATGTTTCAGTTCGGAAAATCTATCTTTGCTGACTAATTTCCAGAAGCTCTGTACAGTCTCTTACACCGTTAGTATTGTACATTTTTATTAAAAGACGTTATGCTTGTTCTAATTAGAATTACTTATTGCAGGGAAGGCCAATCAATTTGGCTCGGGGGCCACTAGGAGAAGACCGCGTTGAGCGGCTCCGCAGTTTTTAACCTTTTTCAACCACGCCTCCCTTTTAGTAGGTAATTGTCCTTTGTTTCAAGCCCCCGACTTTAAATAAGTTGTGAAAACAAACGCATTTTTTTGCAATTTTAGCGCAATTTTTTCCAGCGCAAGCTGTTAGTGAGACAAATGTAACCTCACACACTATTCAACCAATTTTAAAGTAAAAGATTGTTCCTGAATGCTTCCGCGGGTCACTGAAAACTCTGTGGCGGGCCACATGCGGCCCTCTGGCCTGTAGTTGGACCAGACTATCTTAAATTATTTCCTCTGGTATAAACTATACTGAAGAACGAACGAGGGATAAGCAGAAGAACAAACATAGTGTGACAACTTTTTGCTCCAACTTCTATTTCCGCAATAGGCCTTNGATTTCACCTATGGTTGTGCTTTACAAAAAATATTTCCTTTACCCGCATTGCTACGTTTTTTCAAAACAAATCGGCATTTTATGGTGGGTCAATTGCTAGAAAAATCATGAGTCCAGCGTCAGGTGAATGTCAAAGATAGCTCTAGTTGTCGTTTAGCTGTAAATTCCACTGCGCGATTTTGTCTCAGCTACCGCCACGTTTAGGACAACAAGACGTAAGAAGTTTGGGTTTTCGGTGAAAGTTTGCTTAATACAGATTTGCGAACGTAGTGCTTTTAAGGGTTAACTGACTTGATGGCCTCGCAAATATCTCACGTATTTCGCGCGGTCATTTTTGCCTGCCCTCGCTTTACGTGCAAAATACAACTGAGTTGTAATTAAAAAATGCGTGCCTGTTTCCCCATNGAGCTCTTTCCGAAGCGAGACAACTGATATCAAGTCGACATGCGGTAGCGTGACGTGGTCAGCTGTTTTCGTGATTTGAAAAATCGTGNGAACTCATAGAATACTTATATTGTGGAGGGACAAGAAGAACTTGCCTATCAGAAATACACAAAGAGGATGAATTGCTTTTGCGCAGAATTCGAACTTCGTCAAACGTGCAGGTGACTTCGGTGGCAAAATCACGTCAGCAGGTGACATGCTTGCTAGCTGACCTGGAAGCAATGTCGCCATTCATTCTATAATTAATTAATCGTTACCGTTGACAAATATTTTGACCGCATCGCCAATGACGTTGACGTGGAAAAGAAGGAAAAACGTTCTGAAACTATTAGGCAAGTAATAACCGGCAAGTGAAAAACAAAGGAGAAACGTTCTGACAATTTGCGTTGCGTGGCGGTGCCCCGCGCAATAATACCGATGCAATACGCTCATCTAATTTTATCCAAATGAAAATCGATAACAATTGTTCAGATGCTGAATGGCTCCCAACGTGACAACTGGCACAGGATGCACGTACTGCACCTCTTGCGGCACGCTGCGTCATAAACCCAATTTCCCTGTGAATCACAATAACCGCTACGTCGTCCAGGTGAGGCAACGGTCATTTACAGGTCAATGCTGCTTTTAACAAGCGAGGAGTCCTGACTAAGCAAATGCTTCACGTGTTTTCATTTATCTCTAGGGAAACGTCACCTCGGATAGTCCTCCGCTAGTTAGGTTAACAAGGGGAAAACAGGATCTCACAAAGCTGATTTTTTTGTCAAAACAAGCTTTGATTAGTGGCACCTACAACACGGGACATGAAAGATTTCAGCTAAAATATTCATTTTTTTCGCAACCGTTGTGAAACAAGAGGTAAGTGTTTAAGACTACTCATTTTGCAGCAACGTTGCTCAGTTTTATAGATAATTTTATAAATTATTTTACAAAATTTCTCAAAGTTTTTTTTGCAACTTGATGTTATTTTGGTCAGCTTTTGCAGACAACCTTTCTTATTAATTTTAAGATCTTTTAAGACCAACGATTTGCTTTTATCAACGGTTTGCGACTGCTACGCAACAACAAGAGTAGCAACAAGAACAGCATTTTTAGATTTGCTCTTATTTACATGAGAACCTAACCATTGGGAAAAAAGGTTTTGAACAGTTGGTTTCTTTTCACTGAATAAGAAACGAAAACAAAAAGGAGCGATTCTGCAAATGCACATATGCATGTGTTTCGTATGCTTTTGTATTTCAGTTCCACTGTTCTCCATTTCTGAAAACATCGTAATTGTACGTTCATCGCTGTTCACTCATAAAACTATTTTTTCATTTAAACGCTTTTTTTGCATTGTTTAATGACAGCAAATAAAAAACGTGTAATGCAGCAGCACTCGATCAGTTTAACTACAGATTTTGATATAGATGTTTTAACCATACCATGCACAGTCCCGTCGCCACGGGGGGCTTTTGGGGGCTTAGCCCCGAAATAGGCTCCAAGCCCCCCAAATTGAATTATGAAGCACTATAAATCGGTGGAGTTTTTATCAAATTTCAGAATGCAAAGCCCTCTGAACAGTCACAAAGCCTCCCTATTGAAAACTTTCTGGCGACGGTTCTGACCACACAGCTGATACTGACTTCTCACGTCGAAGCTAATCGGCGAAAGTATATCTTCATTTACATCCTCTGACAATGTTTTCTTTTGCACTTTGCCGTGCTGCAATAACTGGTGCGATCTATAGCCACGGTGCAGCAATCAGGCCATGTAGTATGAAAAGGCCCGCAGTGATCAGAATAATTAATACGCACACCTTTGAATCCCTGTACGTTCTGACGCTTGGTCAGCTTTCGAAAAGTTATAGAATAAATGTTTCAAAAAGATGTCATTGTTTCTTTTATGCCTCATCTAACCACAAATCTGCTGTATCTCATAAGACTGCTTTTGTTGAACGTAAGACAAATGAGGTAACTTGATACGATTTTCTGAAGTATAATGCTTGCAGCTATTTGTCGCATAAGAAATGAAGTAATAGTTCTACCGGTATTAAAATACTGCGTTTTCTCTGATGCAAACGCAGAATTTCTTAAAAATATTGTGGCAGATAATGCGTAATTGCCCGCTTTGTGCAACACCAAATCACTACAGTTTTGTAATCAAAATCAGCAAAAAATCGGAACGCATATTTTCGGAAAAGAATGGCATTGTTATCCCATGCAAATTTAGAAAAGGTTCGTTTGAAAGCAAACATATTTGCGCAATACTTCGACAAAACTTGACTGCTTTTTTTTTGACGATTATAAACGCGGCTCGAACTGATCTATCAAAATGCTCAATTGCCAGTGTTTAAAAAGGTCAGGCCATATAGTTTACGTGAAGGCTTGCCAGCAGCAATTTACCAAGTATATCTGATTAAAAAAACTGTTTCTGTTTTTTAAGGAGAAAGTAGTCCTTGGTAGGTTACCTGCGACAAATAGACGAACGCGTAGAAGACACTGAAGAACCTGTACACGCAAGTTTCTTTGCTGTTTTTTTTCTGCAGCATTGTTTCACTTTCGCGCGAAAGGCATTCGCTGTATTTTTCTCCCAAGTACGTCACGTAAACGGACGAACCTGCCCAAGCAGAGCTCTCCGTGAGGCCGTGACATATAGCAGCCGGAATGATTATGCTCCAACCTGTACAAAAACAGCAAAAGACTTCAAAGGAAAGCAAAGTGGAGGAAAATTAATTCAACAAAAGAACACACGAATAAAGCGTCATGTAATGTTCGATTAGCCCTTCTGCATAAGTTCGATATTTTCCTTCGCAAGTCTAGCTCGGAGTTGTTTGATCTGCAACTCTTTTTACGCAAATTTTTTGAAAGACACGGTGAAACTAGTCAAATTACTTGCAAAACGTAAAAGCATGGGTACAATTTATTGCTGAAAGCAACTTTCCTGGACTCATTGAAAAATTANGGCGTCAGCAGAAAAACGGATTGTTTAAAAATTCTGCGTTTAAAAANTCTACAGATCAACNACATCTTCATTTCTGCGTTAATCAGCGTTGGCCAACCGTCAAAACTAGCGATAAAAAGAGAACATGAAAGCTTGTTCATGGCATAAATTAAAATATATTGCATAAAAAGAACATAAATCTTGTTATCTTGTTTCGAAACCAACTGAATGCAAATGTCGTCTACAATTACTTGGAAAAAAGTTGGCAAGTGTGTAGAGAAGAATTCCCATTTCTCCCAGCACAATTGCCATCTTTGCCCCTTTTACGTCGATCAGAAAAGGGGTGACGAACAAACTGGAAAAACTCGACGTGGCGTAAATGGCGGACAGGCCGGCTGCACCCAATCCTTCCTCGATGTTGATGCTGCTTTGGAGAAAAACGAGCCCTGGAAATAAGACGAGCAACACGATTTAAATGAACAGGAAAGATATAAAGAACCGATTTAAATGATTTCCCGCCTTTGTCAAGCGTTGACGTTCTACAAAAATGGTCGTTTGTCAGTTAAAATGGCACAATTACCTCTTGCTACAGGCTTAACTCTTGCGATTTTATGATCCATCATCACAACACTTCATTTCACAGATTCCAACTAAACTTTTGCAGAAGTAAAATCTGTTCTTAAATAATTTTAACCAGGGTTGCCAACATGGCTTTTTGGAAGCCAGATTTTGAAATTCTGGCTTTTGAAAATAAAAAAAAAGCCGGACAAAATCTGGCTTTTGTTTAGTCAAAAAGGCTTGGGTCTGGCAAAAAATAGTCTGAGCTACATACACTATTCATTACAAATTCTTCTGGCGAGAGTCTATGACCATGCAGGGTTCAAAGAATATTGCAAAGATTTTGCTGTTGCTATAAAAATGCTCGATGTATTTAATAAGAAACAAATGCACGACAGTGTAATTACGGGGAAATAGCTTCTGCAGATTGGAATTGTATTATGTCGATGTTTCTTGCGAGTTTTAATACCTATTTTGTGTTTGATTATGTGTATCGTATTTCTTAACAATGCTATCTCNCTTTTTTGGTGAAGACAGGTTGGCAGCCCTGCTTTTAACCAAAGTTGTACNACGGCTGTTGTGTGCTTGGCATTGGGGAGCGGTTGCTTTCGACTTGAAGTACTGGTTGGCAGAACTGGTCANAACAATCCATGATNAAGACACTGTGCGAGCATTGCCTACTGTCAAAAACTGACAGCTTCCCACACTGCATGTCGCAGCTCTTATAATTNCGATTGCGGTGTTTTGTCTCGGGTCAGGGCTTAGTGAAGCTCTTTCAGACTTGACAAGTGATTTTAAATGACCCAGAGCTGTTTTGCAAGGTTTTTAACTCGTTGTGCACAAATCAACCAAGACCCCCTTGTAGCATTTAGAGCACGCGTTTAAATCCCGACAGTGGACCTCAATAACCCGGGATGCAGGCATTGTTCATTCTTCCGTGAACCCAAGTCAGTCTATTCAGCTTTTCTTTCAAAACAGTCTTACGTTCACTTCACCACACAAACCACAGCAAACAGCGAAATAGCAGTCGTGCCTTTAACTACTTGTCAACATTTTCATTTGATGCAGCTTCGTCTGCACAAAGTTGCCTGCTGTTGGTGTCAGCCGATTTTTAATTCTTTCACCTGTTCTCAGCAACTGTACTAAGCAGTTTCTTGATCTTTGTTTGAACTCAATATCCTTGCGTGATGCGAAAAACAAGAAACAGCAATCGCGGATAAAAAGGCGAATGAAATCAGAAAAGACTCGGCACATGTCCAGACTTGAAGGTGCGGAAATCTGGGGTTTGTAATATGACACCTCTGTTTACAATAGTAAATTTGTCCATTTCTATTTCTACCTTCCTGCTGAAGCAAATTTAATGATCTTTTTTAATATGACCAAGATCCATCTGAAAAACGGCCCATTGTTTTGAGCTACTTACAAGTTATTTTAGTTATTGCAAGCATTTGATAAGAATCGGCAAAACTAAAATATCTAAAAATATCTTACAGCGTTGTACATGACTAATCCTTCGCGTAACAAATGTTGGATACACGTGCTGCACTTCAGCGTAAGGGAATTTCTTGGTGAGCTGAACAAATGCCAAAAGAACTTCTAAGACCACTGAAAGGAAATGCAAAAATTATTTTGCGTTTTCTCTTGAAGTTAAGGGCGAAAATCGAGGCACGAAAAGCTAAACATGATTTGGCGATCTTTGTTTATTCAACAGT
>JGI24159J19872_10010152_pt1 | contig 12354 bp, 9 predicted proteins | sample Ectturendosymbi4_FD_19872 | JGI IMG/M metagenome (IMG submission 19872)
AAGGCTCAAAAGACTCGGACTCGAGTCTAGTTTCCAATGAAAACTTCAGCGAAACACTTTGGCCTAGCGGTTGGACCCTAGGCCAAGTAACATGAGCCAAAATGACCCTAAAAATACTTCACTTATGACGTCAGTCAGTAGAAATCTGCACCCCCAACCAAAAAATTTTTTTTAGTGCAATCTACTAGACTGGCCGATCCGTTTGAGCTATTGAACAACTCTCTAGCGCAATCGGTGGAGGAGGTAGGGCGTTGGTAAGGAAACCGAAAACTGCTGTGTTTTAGGCCGAAATCCAAGTACAAATATACCGTAGGCCGGCTCTCAAGGAGTTAAGAAGTCATTGGCTGAGGGTGTTGAAATTCTAAAAATAGTTTCATATAAACCGGCATATCACTGAGTCAAGAGGCAAAATATTACGAAAAAGGAATATACAGTCAAGCTCAAATTTTTCTTCTATTAAAAATGACAAAAAATTTCAACCAGTCAGTCTCTCAGTGGTACTTTTGTGCTTGTTTTCTATGCACAGTATCTGACATTCTGGGAATGGTGGTTGAAAGAGATTCAATAAACTTTGACATTTTGTTTTATGGTTATTGAGGAGAACCCTGTCTCATACAAATAGGTATTTTGAAAAGGTATGATAACTTCCAATGCGCACTTTGACAGCATAGAAAACTCCAGTCCACGCTAAATTTAGAAAAGTCACAGTTGCAACATATGAATGTGGAATAAAGCATTGATTTACACTGACAATCAAATAATTCATCCTGAAAAAGCACTTTCAAAACACAAGCCCATGCCCTGATAAAATTCACATTCTCAGTTACATTTTTCAAAACTGTTTTCAAGTATTCTGGTAGGGCTGAACTTGCCAGGGCATGTCAATGAAGAACACAAAGGGTAGAAACGATGTGCAGTGTTTGTTGGTTCACCAGATTTGTAAAGCCTGACTTCATGGAGCATTAGAAAGAGCGCCACCTGTGCATAGTAAGCCAACATGATTCCACGAGTTCATTTTGTTGATAGAAATTATTCATTTCTTCCTGATCACTAGTCACTTTGCTAGGTGTCTCTAGACTTTTGCACATAAAGAACTCACTTTCAACCCAACTGCATGTATATATTGACAGTAAACCAACAAATACGTGCAGTTCGACCAGTCCCCGTCGCCACGTGGAGGCTTTGGTTGGCTTAGGTCCCCAAACAAAGCACCAAGCCCCCCCCAAATTGAAATATCAAAAACAATAAACCACTGGGTTTTTTATCTGATTTTCAATATCATGCCCCCCTGCACAAAACTAAAGCCCCCTATTAAATATGTTCTGGTGACAGTTCTCAGTTCGACACATCAGTTGAATCATCTAGCTAAAGAGGGACTCTTGCTTTATTACTTCAAATTTCATCTGCTACATGATCTAAAATATTACAAGACATAACACTTGTAATAACTACATACTGTTTGGTAAATAATCTTTTTAAAGTTTCTTTTTATAATCTCTACCATTAACGAATTCCACCATGTTCATAGCGTACAATTTAATAAATCATTCCCCAATTGCATGCATTTTCTTTTGCTATTGCAAAAGCAACGCAATAGGATGTTTCCAATCCTAACGTGTGTTTAGAAACAAGCTCTTGACACTTTGAGAGCCGGGGTACGATATATTCGTACTTTGAAATCAGCCTAAAACCAGCAGTTGTCAGTTGCTTTACCAATGCCCTAGCTCCTCCGCCGATTGCACTAGAGAGCTGTTCAATGGCTCAAACAAATCGGCCAGTCTTCTAGTCTGCACTCGAAAAAAAATTTTGGTTGGGGTTTGCAGATTTTTTGTGAGTGATGTCATAAGTGAAGTAGTTTTTGGGGCATTTTGGCTCATGCTGCCTGGCCTAGGGCCCAACCACTAGGCCAAAGTATTTCACTAAAGTTTTCATTGGAAACTAGGCTCAAGTCTGAGTCTTTTGAGCCTTTGATCGACTTTCTAGCGTTTCTGGTTCAAAAGATATGATCTTAAATAAACAAATTAATTATCTAATTAACTAATTCGTCAAAATTTTTATTAACTTAGATCATAACTCTGAGTTTCCCGAAACCCCAGCAGGTCATCCAAAGTATGAAAAACTCGGATTGTAGCCTAGTTTCCAATAAAAACTTCAGCGAAATACTATCATCTAACGGTTGGTGCCTAGGGTTAGGTGAAGTTGAGCAAGGTGGCCAAAAAGTCCTCCACTTATGACGTCACTCACAAAAAACCCGCAACCCCCAACCAAAAAATATTTTCAAGTGGAAACTACAAGACTTGCCGCGTCTTTCGACACTTCGACCAGGTCTATAATCCGTACAGGAGTGGAGATATTTCCACGCAAAGCCACGTGCGATCCAGCTGTTTTTTTGTGAACCACTTGAATTAACCCGGACGTCAAAGTGTTAATAGGCAGAGTTTCCTACAGCATAAAATCAAGAGTAATTGGGCAGCAAAGACATGTGGTTGTCATATACATGTGTCGGATGGCGTGAAGCAATATCAGCTTACAAAATCGACTGGTTCGTGGAACAATCACCAAGCACTTTGAAACAAAAGATACATTGAGGTTTTTGAACATCATCTGTTATGATGAATTCGACCCAAAGTCCACACGTATGGTTCTAGTCAAGTTATCTTCTTTGACATATTAACTGAGTATGTTGAAACTTGCAAATTGTTAACTCATGAATAATTCACTCACTAAAAAAAGACATTGTGCTGGCTGTCCACTGTCCAGTTTATAGCATGCTGTGAAAAGAAAGATGAACGGCGCTGCAGTCTGATCATTGTGAAACCAGTTAAATGTATTGTACAATAGAGGATTTTTCAATTCTGACAGAGTTACATCTACTTTTATGTACAAACGCCAAATGATGTCGTGAACAGGAGCAGTGTTGCGCATGAGCTGATCGATTGAATCTGGTAGCCTACATGTGTAAAGATGAACTAAAAATAGAATACTTATCACTAAGCATAACTTTGAATCATAATCCAAGGTGCAACATATCCAGTTTGTGTGATATATCCATAAACCTATTTCGTAACAATGCTCTGTGATGCCTGACATGGAGCCTCTCACCAATCTATGAACACAACAATTTGTCGGGTATGCTTCTGCGTTTTGTCCTGCAAGTAACTAGCCTAATAATCCAGTATATAACATTTTTTAAATTTATAAAAATTTACATTGGTTATCATTTACGATTCAGTGAACTTACCCCTAGGAAGATTACATTTACCCCTGGGAGTATATGTACCCCAGGCAGGGAACCACTGTCCTAAGGTGTTAAATTTTTCCTGAAGTGATTATGATGAACTGCAAAACACAGGCAGTCACTAGCATCCCAACTCTTAGTGATCACAGTCAACATTAAATTCTATTTTAATGCTTGACCTTTACTATAACAATTCAACATAAAAGTAGTCCCAAACACAATGCAACTTATCAAATTCTATAAAATGCTCTATAACATAACCACTAAAGTTATCCATTTGTTCTTGGTATTACAAATAAACTATTGGTTCCTATCTTAAACGACCAAATCAAAAAGACAATTGTACCTCTGAACCCGTAGTTAGGCTTTCTTGAGTCATACTTTGTTGCGAATGATGATACAAAGCATTAGAATTCGGTAACTGATTGAATACTTCTGAAGAATGCGATGTCAGATTCTCATTTTCCAGAGTAGGCACAGGCATCTCAGAAAAGATCAAAACTTTAAATAAAACAATAAGCAGTCATTTGTAATAGAATTAAAGTCTTATCCAGTCACACTACTTCCTAAAAAAAGATTGCAACAACAATTAAACAGCTCCTTTATCAAGTACACTACATGTCCATGACGAAAATGGAATCATAATGTGAAGCACTGCAGAAAAAAAAACAAGCATAATCCAATTAAACAATACATGCAATAACATGGTAAGGATAGTACAGATTACTGCCTGCAATATTGTTGGACTGCTCAAGGCCTATGCCTTAGCCATGCAGTTTTCTCTGAATGAACTATTTATATACTGAAGCATCCGTAAAGGTAACCAGAGAACATTACATTACCACTTTTGGTACCATGTGGTTTCCCACTGGAAAACAGGCTGGATACCAGGCTGGTTTTGAGGGCTTCCCACATTTACACCAGTGTCATAAAAACCTTGCAACTGAAGCCCAAACAAGAACTTCAATAGTTAGATCTGCTAATTCTCTTCATAGCGTTCATACAAAAAAGTATATAAGCTTTCAATAGAAAAATATTACAGCCAATATCTAATAGAAATATGTGACCTATTGTTAGGTTTTAGTTTTGTGCATATCTATGATGCACAGATATATATCCTTTGTACCAAAAGTGTAAATGAAAATGAATGTTAGCTATGGTTTACAGTTAGGGTGACCACTGGCCATGTCCTGGTTTGGAAGAGCTGTTCTGTTGTCCTAGTTTGTGGCCTGATTGTTTTAGAATTGTGGTTCTTAACTGAAGGCACGCCTCCCCAGGGGATGTCAACAAATTTCCAGGGAGATGCGAGCCTTTACACGCTCTACAACATGGCAAGTCTGATCAACAAATATACCAATAAATACATTTGTTTGTAGAACTTAGGGTGCTCAAAACAAAGGACAATTATGTACAGGGGCATGGTAAAAAGGGTTAAGAACCACTGTTCTAGAAAATGTTTAACTGAAGACAAGAGGAAAAGCACTATACAATAAGTTACCATTCCATAAGCAACACAATATGAAGCTCAAAGAAACAATACTGCCTAGACCAACGGTGCACAACCTGCGGCCGCATGTGGCCATACGGTGGCCTTCGATAATGAAAGTTGCTGCTGTCCACATGTGTTTTAAAATGCAAGATTTGGCAGCCGTGCTGGCATATACTGTATTGAAGCAAAACAAACACAAGGCAAGAAAATCAGTCGACACGATGCGTAACCATCTGGATGGTGATGTTTCTTTTAATAAATTCGTTCAAATGTTCGACATTTCATTATACTTTTAGGCACAAGTAAATTACATATACCGGATAAAATCTTTCTTTAATTAAACATATCTCATAAATATAACTCGAACTCATTGGTGGCCGTCCTTCATATAAATAAAAGTAATGCGGTCGACAATAGCAAAAAGGTTGTACACCCCTGGCCTAGACCTAAACCAACAAAATATGCTACTGTATTTCTTGTTGACAGTCAGCAGAACCCCACAATATAGGCACATGGAGTAACCCTCTTATTTATGAGCCTCTGCAGCTAAAAATCAACATTAGCCATGCCTTCCCTTGGGCTCTCTAATAGACAGAATACATCAATGAGCCAACCCAATTCTTGCACTGGCAAATTCTGCACAGCTTTTGAAGCAATCTCTTACATTGCTTTGTCCATATCAGAAAAATATAGCTCATCCTTGGACCTAATTGACCTAGTGACCATTACCAAGTATTCAGTCTTTTTAAAACTTCATGTACGCATAGCTTTATCTTCCTCAAATACAATTCCAACTTCAGTATATACCAGACTTTCATCCCAAGGAAGCTATCTACATACACTTTTCTATTAGGTAGTAAAAATGCACTCCCCACATAGAATCAGCAACATTTGCAATTTCTTATGTGTGTGTTGGCTTTACACATGAATTTGTCTTGCTGATAAAACTATCTTTTTTTCTGAATGCTTCAAAATGCACAGCTGGGCAGATTGACCCACACCTGAAAAAGCCTGCTAAAAAGACTAGCAATATTCCTACATCCAACATTTGTTGCAAAGGATGACTCATAAAATGACAAGTGCAACTTGTGTCACAGAGCTATCTGAGTTTGCAAGGAAGTCACATGAATTGCTCAAAAACACAACTACATCTGTTGACATCATCACAATGGCAATCATTTGATCATGCCAACGTTATGACTGTGCACGAATGACTAAGTTACTTGATAACAAACTTTGCAAGGGTGTGAAGACTGATAAGTAGTCATGTTCCAAACTGCCTTTCTTGCAAGATGCAATTTAATTTTTTATGGCAGATCATATTTGCTTTGTGATGAATCTGGCATCAAATTGATTTAAGAAAAACACACAATTTTGACACAAATTATTTCTTGTCTTTTCTATAACCTGCTTAATCTTTGAGTCTATGCATTCCAAACAGTTAATTAGTTTTGTTTAAGAAGCTTCCAACAAGGTGCAAATAATCCAAGCACCTATTCACAGCATATTCTGTGCCCGTTAACATTAAAATAGTCAGATACCTGCTAAGGGATGTTGTTTACCAGTTGAATAAAATAATGAATAACATTCCTGCTGGTTATAACCAAAGACAATATCTGTAATGATTACAAAGTTGAGACTGGCTACAGAGGTGTTCGTCCATGTTGGAGCATGATACTTCCTTGCCAAAACTGCACAGTGCATGCAACAAATGCGCAAGCTTTTAATTGACTCACATTCTCCAAATTCCTGATGTGCCATCTGCTCACATCTTTACCCACGGAGCAATTCACTTTTGAAAAAACAGCAAACATCCATTCCATATTTTGAACTATTTCAGTGAATATTTGCAAACACACAGCCACTATCTCACATTGAGGTCCTCACTAAGAAAACTACACATAGAAAATGGTAAATCCAACAGTTTATATGCAGCATCAACAACATGAAGTTCTGGACAGACTTGGAAAATTGTCTTCATCTCACTGTCTTAAAAAGAAGTTTTTGAAACTTGAATTTTCGTCTCTGAAAATGTGAACAGGAGGATCCTGCACATACAGAATTTTGTGCTCTAATATGCCTATACAATCACAAAATAGAGCATGACAACATACCAGGTAGAATTTTGCAATGTGGGGTGTACTACTACTAGCAGATAGAAAAATCAAACACGTCGATCTTTACATGGCAGTACTACTAGTAGTAATAAGAACAGTATCAATTTGAGTACAACAGCATGTAAAAATAGTAACAGTGATTGAGCATTTTCTTGCTCTCAACAGTGCTAATCAAAACAGTTGGGTAAGCCCTAAATAAATACGCAATTAGTGATGTTATGAGATATTGAGCAGATGGCACACCTGCTTATTGTGTATCGTATGTGGAGCAAAAAACTCTGTCTACAACTGCCTTATGCCCAAATTGGGTAGATGCACATTGCACATCAATGAAAAACAATTCAATACATGGACTAAAAGACTGAGCTCATGAGAGACGTCTGTTGAGAAATAAACACATTCCATTCCAGTAGGCCAGGGATTCCCAACCTTTTTTTTACGATCTCGTACCACTTGGGCACCCCCGTATTGTCAACACGTACCACTTCTTCCAGAACAATTAATTGGGCCGAATCTTAGTTTCTTCAGAAGAATAATATACATTAAAATAACAAGAAAAGAACGCAACTAATTTTAATGAGATATTTGTTTTTGCTTACCTTCCACCAATTGGCCAATGCGTGGCGTAAATATGCTAACAGCGCATCAAAAGTCATAATGTTACGATGGAATAGCCTACGAATAGCAGGCTGTAGGAAAATTTGTGTATTTAGAAAGAAAGCCCGATACGTAAACTAGAAAGTTGTGAATCCAGGTTTTTGGGAAAAATGGAATGGATACTCGCGTACCACCTAGAAGACCTGTGGTTGGGAACCCCTGTAGTAGGCTAAGCGTAAAATCCAGCAGTTTGCATGTGTTTTTACGTGGGAATATCTCCGCCAACAAAATAATTGATTCATCCCATAAGTAGATAATTATTTTTTTTATTTTAGGCCATAACTTTTGAACCAGAAATGTTAGAAAGTCGATCGAGGTCTCAAAAGACTCGGATTCTAGCCCAGTTTCCATTGAAAACTATATCGAAATATTTCCATTTAGCAGTTGGGCCCAGGTCAGGTACCAGCAGCCAAAAATGGCTAAAAAACTACCTCACTTATGATGTCACTCACAAAAAAACCAAAACCAAAAAAAAATTATTTCATTGCAGACTCGAAGACGTTCATCTCTCACTTTTGCAAAATATGATCAAGCTGGCGTTAGTCTTTTAATTTTACAAAAAAGTATTCGTCTAAACTAGCCACAATTTGAATTATCAGAGAACGGTGCGAAGCTTTGCGCACATGCCGCTCGGGATTTCCGATCGCAAAAATATCAGTTAACAGTAACATTAAAAAATGCATGCATCCCACCGGTGTGCATATGCACATATTGCGCAACGCGGTTGAAAAACACGCTCGGGCATTCTATCTCAAATGATACCATTGACACAACTTTTTTAGTCTAACGCTGCCAAGCTTCAGCTCTGCTGAACACACATGTGTCGCTACCTTTTTCCTTAGATGGCCAAATGAATATGTTACAAGAAAGCTCTTGTAGTTTACAGGTCAAAATCCACGAATTACTCACCGATAAAGAAAGTAAAACAAATTACTTTACTTTTAGCTTAACCACTTGGGAGCATTTACTATTCTCTTCATTATTGTTGCGATCGGAAGTCCCGAGCGGCATGTGCGCAAAGGTTCGCACCGTGGCTGCAAGCAACAATAGAGATCATGCTCGCAATCTCTCTTACAATTGCTTGCTCGCGCTACATATATAATGGTGTTATTCTTCACGAACATCCCGTTCGTGGTGAATCACACAATCAACGCAACACCACCGGAGAGGTTGCAACATTATCTAAACACTTCATACTACCCTGCCTTCAATTAGGCACAACAAACTTGCAAGGTTTAAGAATTAATCAACATGGATTTTTTAATACAAAAAAGTTGCGATAGAACGGCAGAACTCGACATGAACTACTGTTACAAAAATTACTACAGTTTAACTTCAAAGCAACTGCAACTGGAATGCATGACAAAAGAACCAAAACTCATTTGTACGTTTAAAGAAATATTTGTTTCTTTTAAGCAGGGCCTACGAGAGGTACATAGTAGCCCTACCCGGGCCCGGAAGGTGCAGGGGCCCGGGAAAGTTAAAGTACGCACAATCAGTTTTTCTGTAATCAAACCTAAAATTATTAGTGTGAGCCAACTGCCAGTATAAGAATTAATCTATTTGTAAATCTTAGCATGACAACTCATTCTGATCACTATGCTAAAAAGCTGTACAAGTTTCGACGAGGGCCAAAGCAAATAAGAGGGCCCAGTGTCAGTCTTTGTACCCCCTGATAAAATTTCTCTCGGAGGCCCTGGTTTTATTTGGTACGTTTAATGCTTTAAGGAAGTTTGCTACTATACGTAGAGGACCAAGCGAAGCAACTGTGTTGTTTCAATTAATTGGATAAAAACGTTGCAAAGCAGTGGGAGAAGAATGACCAGAAACCAGAAGTGGGTAACAGCTACTTTATTAATAGCGTCGCTACCGCTGCCGCTATTTGTTAAATTTAATAGCGGCGCTACCTCAGCCATTCCTGAAAAAAAATAGTAGCGAGCTATGGCTGCCGCTATTCGCTACCGCTCCTTTTGCTGCACTTAAAAAAACTTGGTCTTGGTTTACAGACGTAGGATCTATTTTGAAAAACCTTACCTTGAAATGTTTTTCTGTAAAAAGTTGTTGAAGTTGTAGAAATTTTACATAACAATGGAAAAGGTAAAATACTTGTAGATGTGTCTTACACATCGTCGCGTTTAAAAGTAAAATACAGTTGTGGATCCATCGAACTGAGAATGGAAAAATATCTACGTTTTGAGCAACAAACGCATTTGAAGAGGAAGAAATTTATTTGCGCTGCATTTGTCAAATCTTGCTTGTGCGCCTTACTACATCTTTTGGAGATGGATAGATATATCCCTTCTCACAATTACATCAAAAACATTTAACTAGGTGCGAAGCCCTGTTGAGGCGCCAGAGTTGCAAGTTCATTGCGACGTGGATTGCATTGCTGAACAGCAGATTGAGCTACAAAGCCGACAGATGTAGAGTCTGACTCAATTTTGAGTGGATGTCCAGAGCGTGGAACCAAATCTCCCAAACGTTGTTTTTTTACAACTACATATCGTTGTGAAGCTGTTTTTCAAACGATATTTTCAAAACCAGGCACTGATACCTACTTCAACCAGAAGACGACATCAGGTGTGTCTTGAAGAAAACAGGCCCTTATTTCGACAAACTTGTGAAACAAACTCAGAGTCAAGATTCTCATTGAATTTTGTGAATGTGGGCGATGAACCGAATTTGCTAAAATTTGTGTTTGTATCATTCTCGTGGTGTTGCTCTATCTTGAGTCCGTTAAGATTTATACTGGTCCGAAAACAGTCCATGTCTTAAAAAAGTTTAGAAACACTGCTGTAGTTCCTCCAGAACGTTTGGTTTTCAAATCGGGGCCGCGATTGTACACAAAACGCGAGTTTTAGAGTAGAACAAGTTTTGGTGTTTGGCAAAGTAGCCTTATTTGATTTTTGCTGAACAGCAGAACTTTGAATGAGTAGCAGAAAACTACAATAATGCGCTTTCGGTGCCTCGTTTAGTGAAAGTGTAAAATTCTTCAACGAAAATAGTTTCACACAGGAGACATATTTTTTTTAGTGAGTAGGGAAAATTACTGATTTGGAGTACCAGGGAATATCTCAAATTAAGTCCGATGTCTATCAGTATTCCTTTTACAACACAAAGTAACGCAGATGTTTCGAAATGTTTCAAGTTAAGAAAGAGGGAGCAAACAAAATATATTCGTGGGTGATTTCAGGAAAATGTTTTCAAGACAAATATCAAAAGTACAACTTCATCGGCCAAGCTTGCAAAGCAAAGTGCGCAGAAACGTGAAAGTTGGTGCACAACGTTAAAAGCGTGACAACAACATTTGAATGTAAATTTATTATGCGCATTGGATTCATTGTAAAGGCTTCCCGCTCGATGTCCAGTGTTGGTTTGATACACGGTAATTAACACGAGATGTTTCGGTACAAAAAATAACCGCAACCATTTAGTAGGTTTGGTTACAAGCAGTGCAGCGCATGGAATATAAAGAAGCTTTCCTTTCTGTGCGCGTAAATGTTAAGCCGTAAAAAAATTGCATTTTCAACTTGGTCGGTTTTGAAAAGCATTTTCCGAGGTGCTTAGGTATATAACAGCTTCGTTGCAAGTAGGAGAGTAGCCCAGCGAGACCGTTGAATTGTAACATTGTATCAAAAACATTTTGATATGAGCAAAACACGTAGCGCAACAACTGATTATGTTACTTTAAATGCAACAGTGGATGTTTGTAATCGCACAGATTGTGTTGCTCATGATTGACATCGCTTAGTAGACAAACTGGCGATTTTTATTCAACGTTGCTGTGCATTTTTTGTTCAGCGAAACGTTTGGTTTTCACAGGTGCAAAATTTTGTTGCTGGGCTTGTGAACGTTGTAAGCATCTACGAAAATGCAAATGATAATGAAAACAGACAACGCTATTATTAAGGTGGAGTAATAACAACGTCATTCACAGTTCTCAAAGACGGTATGTATTTTATAAGAATAAACTCGTCAGATTAGAAAAAAGGGGATTATGTAGTTGTTTTGAGTTTAGTTAGCACAATCCGAGGCACGAAGCTCAAAGGGAAGACCCCTGCGACCACGCTTACAACAACAGTGTTTCCACAAATTAACTGCAATGTGAAAGAAACGCTGTGACGCCCGCAAGAAAAAGAACGTGCGATGTAACAAAAAAGCGACATTTCATTACAAAGGTAAGTTACAAGAAGTTTTTCTGCTGGTTTGAACGAAAATTAAATACAAGTACGTAGATTCCAAAGAGCATTTTTATCTACAGTATCATGCTGCAGCAACAGACATGAAAGCACTTTGCAAAAACAAACGACACTTCAAACAGTGGGGTACTTGGGGTTTACCGCGCCTGGGGACAAACTCGGTTCAAGCGCTCCCCAACCCGTTCGTGGCAGCATAAAATAAACGAAACACTGCAATCTGATGCTTCACTTGTAATTACCTAATTCCAAGGACCAAGTTTTCTTGCTTTTGCTGCTGAAAATCTATCGATTATTTTGTCAAAAAGCTGACAAGATTTAAATGTGTTACATATTCACCCACATATTTCACATATTGTAAGAAGTTTTGCAAGCAATTTTGTGATCTGAATTTTGACATTCACGTCTGTGGAGATGCTCAGTTTATAGATGAAATTACATAAAACACAGGTAGCAGCCGAAGCAGTGGTAGGCAGGGATCAGTAAAGGTATTGAGAGATATGCAAACTTACAAAAATCAAAAAATTATTCACCAATACACTTGTTTCTGTTCAGCAAAAATGTTGACCTCAAAAATAATAACAGAGAGTGTAGAAAACCATTCTGAATGTTGTGGGTGCGTGAATAGCTGCAATAAATTTGTTTCAACTAGATCTT
>JGI24159J19872_10010154_pt1 | contig 12351 bp, 8 predicted proteins | sample Ectturendosymbi4_FD_19872 | JGI IMG/M metagenome (IMG submission 19872)
AAACATCTTATGCCTTCCCAAACTATATAGCTTTTCAGTAGGCAAATTCATGCACTCTTATCATAACAAACTGCTTCCAAACCATCTTGATGAAGATTTTATTCCACTCAGCTCAATTCATTATCACTCCACAACACTAGCAACCTCTAGAAACCTGTTTTCACCGAGAGTTGTTCTCTTAAATTTTGTTGGCCCAAAAGTATGGTCTTCAATACTAGACGATATTACATTTTCAACAACCTTTACCTTTAAATGGAAACTTAAGAAACACCTCCTACATGAAAAAATTCCCAATTTTGAACTTCAGCAACATTTCACCTGTCCAGAACAAAATACTGTGTATTCTAGTATTCTATACCTCTTTTTCGCATTTTCTGTGTGCCTACTCTTTACTTTCCGGCATGAAGTACAATTTTTGTTTTCTTCTTTTCTGCTTTGTTTTCTTTTGTACCTCATTATTTAGTTTTTGTAACTTTTTTCCTTTTTTGTTACTACTTTTTCATCTCTTTGTATTGCTAAAAATACTTTAAGCACACCAAATTCCTTCACTTAAATTCGATCCACTCATCTGTGTACATAGGCATGCGGTTTCACCTGTACATTTTCTTCACCATGTTCTGGGTTCATTCGTTTTTTGTTTTTCTTCTCATTATGCCTATTCGATCACCAACTGTTGTTTCTCAACACTTGTCAAAAAGTGATAAACGTGGTTGGTTGACCAGATGACCGCCACGGTCTTTCGCCAATCCTANATGACACAGCTCCCCTCTTTGTTTACACTGATCAACTATTGTGCCATTGTGTTTTCATTTGCTCTAATGTTTGCTAATGGTTGGTTTACTTCATGCGATGGCTTTTATGGTGCTTCTGCTTGTTGGCTGAGTCATATGAAACAATTAACCATTACCATTACCACAGGCCAGAGGTACAACGACTCGCCGCAAGCAGCCCTGACATCCACAGCTACGGCAGTGGCTTGAAAAGCAGCGAGGCGTGACGTCCCCTGAGATTTACCTTCGTTGAAAAGCAGCCAAGCGTTGCACGGATGATTGAACACCAGTAGCTTTGACCGTGGGCGGAATACGAAGCAAGCGATGCGTGACTGCGTGATCAGCTCGGCAACCGCACATGACTGACGGTAACTAACTCGTTTGAAGCAATTATACGGTTGATATTTGGCGATGGAACAAACAATCCACCCACGCTTTCCAAGGAAGCGAAAACGGTCAACTTGAAACGTTTCTGAGAGGGAGGAAAAGAGCGACTTTATTTGCAATAATTTCCCAGCAGCCAAAAGCAATCAAAACATTCGCTTTTAACCGGCAGACGTTCCCAAGTCGGGTTTTCTGAGTTTAAACAACCCAGTATTTTGATAACGCACATAAGTTTACGAGGACAAGAAATTACGCCGCGGTTGGACAACAACATCGCAGTCTGGGAAGATGTGCGCGGGTTCCATGCGATGTGTGGTGAACAAACAGACAGATGGCGCATCGCCATCTCCGGGGCTTACCTGCAAACATCGGAGGCCGATCCCAGCAGCAGAGACCGTAATTTTGAAAATATTTAACAGGTCCAACCTTTCCGAGGAAGGAACAAGTCGTTACATAGAACTGGCTGTAGAGGGATTGAAAGTTCCTTGAATCGAGGAAACGCGCGCTTCGAAAATGTGAAGTAGACCTCCACCGAATGGTAAATATGTGTGTAAGCTCAGGCAAACTAAAATCGTTGAGTTAAAATAAAGCAAAAAACAAGAGTTGTGTTAAAATCGGAAGAAACACGTCAAAAAATACGATAGAAGATTGGTGGATGAGACACGACGTATCATAAAAATCAAAAATCTGCGTAAATCCAGAATGGAGCGAACCGACCTTTGCAATTGTTGTATATAAACATTCCCTTAAACCTCAGTTGAAGCGGTTGAGCGATTATCTAGAACATTTCGCGCTATGGATTTTTAATGGTGCTCGAAAAATCTTATTCCCATTCGCCTGTTCAACTGTTGAAAACGTCAGGCGTTATTTGGTGAAGATCTCACCATTTCCACCCCGAAGAGCGCACAGTACCTATGCGGGGTGGGTTCGTATCACAAACCTTGATCAGTTTTGGTTTTCTTTGTCTGCAGGGACACGTCGTGCGCCATCAACATCGAAAGGAAGTACTGGATCGATTAACAACGAACACATGACTTGATTTCTAACGCGTTTGCGAGGCAGAGCAACTACCTGGTTCAAAATTGCTATAAATCCTTTGGAGAAAGCGCGATATGCTAACGTTCTGATCGTGTTAGTTTAAAAGTGAAATTGAAATACACTTCAAGTAAGGATGAAGTCGGGAGTTACCAGATACAGGTGAACCAGAATTGACGTGTCACAGATTGACTTGACGCGGCGTATCATGTCAGAGCCTGGATGACATACCATGGGAGATGACAACAAACTTATATCTCGTTGACCAACATCGCTGCTTTAAAGATAAGAGCAGGGGTTGCTACACTATGCAAACACTCAGCCCAGTTCAACATTTCACAGCCGCTCTTCTCCGCGGCGAAGCCACCGAGTGCTGCTTGTGTATAACACTGGCCTTAACAAGATCAACATTTGAACAGATCATTTGTGTCTCAGTCATAACTCTTCGGGATAAACAATGCAGTGGACAGGAAATAAGGTATTAACTACTCTTTTGTGGACATGCAACAGAACACCCACAACAGTTTTCCAGGGCACAGAGATTTCAAGCGCTAAAAGACATGAAACACAGTCTGTTCTGCTCGATTCAATTAATGCGCTTGCTTGTTTACTCGTTCCTCGCAACCAGTATTGTGCGAGAAAAACTTTTAAGAGTATTGTTAAAATCATCTCCAAGCGATCAATCAAGATATTTATGTGACCATGTAAGCGTCTCAGCGTATGACGCTCTCGACAGGAGTTCCACTAGCGCAGCGCAGTATTTTTATGATCGTCGTGTCACAACATTGGATTTTACAGGAGGTACAGATGCTAATCAGGTGTTTGTCACGAGGCAACCAAATTTGGCCGCACGCCTCATAAACATGGAGCGATGCCTGAGTGAGCCCCACTGATAGAAGTTGGAAAGAAACCGTGAAATATTCACAAAAGGAAGGGTTGTGCAAGAAAAACGCCTAAACGACGAAACAGGCTACGTGATTTACAGCCCAGTAGCGGTGATGAGCAGTTCTTAGCTGGACAAACCACAAGGGCCGAACATTGTTTATTTGATTCATCCCCGTGTTGCTTGAAGCTTGCCGAGCCATGGCTGTCGTTAGTTTTGCTTTCGGTGATAACAGCATTATGCTCATAGCGTGCGTTTGAAGCTACGGTTCGCGTGCTTTCTCTAAATCTTGCTTTGGTTCTTCATCGTTTCACCCGTCAGCTTTTCCTTGCAATTTTCAGGACTGACGATGTGTACATGACAGGAAATCGATTTCCCAGCAAAACACGTAGCGACCAGATTCAGCTGCGTCGCTATTGTGGTGTCTTGATGCTGGAATATGGATACGTGCACTGTGCAGTCGGAATCATCGCGAAGTTTTAAAAGCAGAGCGGTGCAGATAAATTTCTCGAAGCATCAACAGCAAACTTGGAGATTTCAATTCTCAAAAGATAGACATGTTGTTCCAATGAAGAATTTTCTTCAACCTAAGGCTTTTAACCATGACAGTGCAGTTGCCCTTACACTTAAGATCTCACAACAGATTTCGAAGCTACAAAATGACTGATTTTTCTCCAACGGCTCGGCAAGCACTTTAGCTTGAAATCAATTGCTCTGAAGACAACAGATTTTTATTACTTCATCTGAAAAACAGTTGAAGATCCCTGCGCAGTACTCAGTTGGTGAAATATACACTCGGCAAAAAACACTGTTTGATACATTGCTGAGGAAAGATTTCTTCTAATAGATATTCCTACAAAGAGAATGGGATTTATTTTATTTATAAAGAGAACAAACAGCAGGTTGCACACAAGTGCTCGTTTCCACATTGGAACATCTTCCCTATCCGTGCCACCGGGATTCTGTGACAGGCCACAAGCTTTACTGACTTTATAAAAATAAACTTACGAAGAGTCGAAAAACTTCAAACTTTTTTCATCGTGCCTATGCTGCTGATGCTTTTGTTTTTCTTTTGAAAATTTCTCAACTAGTTCCTTCAAAACCTGAGCCATGCTTAAATAGCACGCGTCGTTGGGATTCTGCTTATATTTAATTGTGAAGCGCTGAGATGCTTCCTCCCTTCACTCCCCAGTGCATTCAAGCTTTCGATATCGTGGTGGTTGAAATGGGAAGTTCTACCTCAGCTACCGATACGTATAGGACAGGGATTCCCAACCCACTAGGTACACGAAAGTCTTCCAGGTAGTACGCGAGTAACTTCCAATTTTTCACAAAAACCTGGATTCACAGCTTTCTAGTTTACGTATTGGGCTTTGTTTCTAAGTAAATAAAATTTCCTGTAGCCTTCTTTCCTATTGTATCGCAACAGTACGACTTTCGATGCGCTGTTTGCAAATTTGCGCCACGCATCGACCAATTGGCGAAAAGCAAACGAAAACAAAAATCTCATGAAATTTAGTTGTGGTCTTTTCTTGTTATTTCAATCTATATTACTCTTCTGAAGAAACTAAGATTCGATCAAATTAGTTGTTCTGGAAGAAGTGGTACGCGTTGACAANACTGGGTACCTAAGTGGTACGAGATCGTGAAAAGGTTGGGAACTCCTGGTNTNGGAACATGTTTGTTGGACGTTTAGACTAGCGCCTGACCAGCTGTGCCGTCACAGATATCATAAGGTCATGCTGGTTTAATCCCAACAACATAAGACAACAGAGATTTTCTATTGATGATGCGTTGAAAACACTTATTGTCATCGATCATAGCGCGAAGAGGACTGTTGCAATTCCTTGCTTCATCGCCCGTTTGCGAAGGGCTCAGATTTCAGTTGCTCGTCAAGCTATTCAAAACCACGGTCTACTCACTGGCAACATTAAAAATCTATGTGCTCTTTTTGACATCTGTTTTGTCAACTGCTTCGTCATGCAATGCAACCGTCACCAGCTGTGACGTGCAGGTCACTTGAAAGTCATCATCGCAATCGTTTCTGACTCAGCAGATTGCATGGTCTGATTCATGTCAGCATAAGCACTGAGAGTGTCGAGCAAATACCTTTCGAAACGCTTTTCGTTCAAGGTAGCAGGGTTTTGTTTAGGATGATACGGAGGTTGCTTATTTAAGACAGACTTGAGAGAAGCTCGTACAACAAGTGCAGCAAAACACACAACAAAGTTCGACCGTTCAAGGACCAGAGTAAATGAGCGAGGCTGGCAACCAACTTTAAGTGAAGCGCCTGGCAGCGGGGATGGGTCGCCGGTCGGTTTGTTCAAACGCACAGCGCAACGCAGAAAATGACTGTGTCAGTGACTCAGTCTTTAGAATAGTTCGCAATCCATCGCTGCCCGTACGCGGGCGATCACGCATAACGACACCAGTGCTTACAAATAAAAGCTCTACCTTTTTTTTAGGCTTTCGAGGAATCAGCCGACTGGGCTCTGCTTTCATGTTTTTGCAATTATTCAAACTTGCGCATATCTGTATTCAAGTAGCTTCACTCCACAGATGACACAAGCAAGGAATCAATCGCGAATTTTGAATAGGAAAGCGATTTCAAGTAACACTACGCATCGTCAAACCTATCAACTCTAAGTTGACAGTCGGAAGTACCCACTGTTTGCGTGTCATCTCTTATTTGGTCAACGTTTGCAACACATTCGACCTGGTCATGTCATGCCAAGTAACGAACTGACGATGCCTTCTGCTACAATCGCCACGGGCTTTCCCGACCAAGAACGACTGCAAATCAGTGCCAACAGCTGTTTGAAGCATAACTGAGAACGTCACTGCAACAGTGGCGTAGCCAGCCCCAAATTTGGGGGGTAAAATGTTTGAGTTTAGGTTAGAACAGTATTTTTATTCGGGATGCCGCTTCGCAAAGCACAAAATGACTTGACATGCTAAAAATTTGGTGGGGGCCATAGCCCTCTGCCCCCCCCAGCTACGCCTGTGTACTGGAACCGGCCATTGTTGAAAGCACGCGCCGTCACGATATTTGCTAACAGTCGTCTGCGTGCAAGACGCACGCAGCGTCCACGTTTCTGAGAGACCGTGAAACGAACAGGACCGGAGTGCGGCGTAACTTTTGCCAACATGAGTCCCGCGACACGGACTGTCGGGAGGACGAAACACCCGGCTCGTTGCAACTGAAAACGGTATCCCGTCGGAAGCAACTTTGCAAATCCGCGGTATGTTGTTCCCGGGGTTTTCCCAGCATTACACACTGCTGTCGTTTCAGTCTTAACTTGTATTCGAGAGGTCGTACTCGACTGCTTGGTCATTTATTTTTAAGGAGCCTACACCAAACCGTCACCACGTACACGACAACAGCTGAAACACGAGACAGATGACGACCATGTCACAATGAGGCACGACTGCTTTTTGCCCAAGTCACGTCATGATCCCGATTTCTGCGGTGAGGCACCAACAGACTGTCTCCCTTCCCGTACGCATTATGTAAATTAAATGTTGGACGCGACGAATTCACTCAAAAGCAATTTTACTTTTGATAAAGAAAAGTTATGCAAAACTTTTCTCTGATTGTGCAAGTCCACTTAAAGACTGCAAAGCCAGTTTCGTGCTTGAAGTAGTGTTTTCGCCATTAGCCCAGAGTCAATGACTTCATGCCTTTTAACATTTAACTAAATTACTGGCCAGTTTATCTTGTGGACTGTGGAGGCCACTTCATAGCCCTGTAAAACCAGTTACTTCACTAAAACCTTTCCTGGTGTTACGAGGGCGCTTCAACCAGTGCCTTGCGCTTAATCCTAATAAATTGCATGTCTTGCTTTTCCTCTTTGTTCAACCCTTCACTAAACATGCAACTGTGACACTGTCTTGAAGCAAACAATCCAGTTTGCTTCGGCAAACTCGGACTCCTTCCAGCAGCATCAGATGAACGATGCCGTGTATGTGGAACTTTGGCACGCCTTGAATGACTGCACACAAGCAGTCACCATACAAACTGCGCGCTCTCAAGTCTCTCGTACACTTTCTGTGCTAAACAAGACCGAGAGAGACTTCGACATTTCCTGACGAAATTAAAGCGGCTGCTGTCTTGCTGGTACCTCGCTAACACGACATGCAGACGACGACAGACCAGCGAAACGGTCTCGCAGTAAGACACATGATTCATTAATCATTGCTGAAGCTCTTGCCTGGCAGACCGTCATCATCAGCCATGTGGCCACGACGATGGTACAACCACAGCAGCAACAACTGTTCGTCTTTTCAGCTGATTCTTGCGCGCGCAGCAAGCCAATTTCCTGGCACAGGTCGGTTGTGCGCAGTCGCGTACGAACAGCACGTCATGTTAGTTAGACGCACAACAACAACGCGCCAGGCCGAAGATTCGAGCGAGCAGTGTTTGGTTACTGCCAGCGCCGTCTCCTTCACAGAGAGGAAGTCATGCGTGGTCGCGTCACGGTCGAGCGCACGCCGAGTCGTTTGACTGTGTTGTGCGACGTGTTAAATGACGCGTGAACGTACGCGCCGGAGCGTTGAAAAATAACAGAGTGACGATTTTTTTGCTGTTCATGATGTTCTTCAAATCTATGACTGCGGGCACTTGAGGCCGATGCTGACACGAACACCACCTGGTGATAAAATCAGACCTTCCGGCTACAGAAAGCTGTTTTGTCAAAAAAGACTGCTCTAATTCGTGTTTTTTCTTACTCAAAAGCAACAACAAAGCAAATACTTCTTTTTCTATACAATGGTTGATTAAGATTTAATGACTGACGTTGTGTAGTGTTGCGTGAACTCGACTTCCTGTTAGAAACTTGCCGATAGATTTCGTGAGCGAATCGCAAATATTTGTATGCAATGTTTTATTTCATCCTGCTTTTGTTTGCGCGTTGAAAGTTCATGAAAAAACAACAGACAAAACATACCGCATTTTTCGACAGTAAGAAATTTTGCCTTCATTAAACTAGTTTCCCTTGNGAATAAAGAACCTGGTTGGTAAGAAATGTATTCCAGAAAAGTAAAAACATCGATTTGACAAAGTAAATTTNAAAAAATACATGTGTTTTCACCACCTGATTGTCAACCCAAGACCAACACATGTGGCGTACGTTAGCCCGGAAAAATTAATTGGCACAATTTGTTCAACGCATTTTCTGCAGAAGGTATGATCAGCAACTGAAATCACGTTTTTGTCTAGTAACAATTAAAAGTGAAAAGAAAATGAAAGAAAATTGCATTCAAACGCTCAATTTTGATGAGGTTCAGTTTGAAATTTCATATCCACAGCAGGAAAAAAATACATTCCTCCCACATCTCGGCAAAAAGCTTATGAATGAAGTAGAAAAGAGAAACGTTCCACACAGACCTTTAACCACGTGCGGGGAGCAGCGGCAAACGATTAGAAAATGAAATCGTCAAACAGCAGCAGAAACGTTTCTTGCAGGAAGAACAAGCACAAGAGAGTAACATTTTTTTATTGAGGCCAGAAGAAAAAAGAAATTGCTGTTGGGCTGTTTTCTTTTTCGCTCTACTGTTTCGTCACAATGATCTGCATGTGGCATGTCTGCTACTGCAGTTGCAATTAACAAATATTTCATTGCTTACATTGTAATGTATCGAAAACTGGTACCAACGTGAGATTGCGTATTTCGTGCCCTGGCCGCCTGAAGCACGTTGTGCGACCGGATTGCAACTGATGAATAATGTCACGCGTTGCGTTATCGCGTTGTGGCCAGCAATGGTGGCATGCTGGCAAAACGTAAGCAGCCAATATTTCCGGGCAATTAGTTTTCGACGGTATGCAATCAGAAGGAGCACCATACATGAAAAATATAGCAACAGACACAGCTAACATTTTTAACTGCATTCATTTATTTGCCTGACTCACATTTGCAGGTTAATTTTCGAATCATGAAATATCGGGCATATCCAAGTCGATTCATTCCCGACGTACACGAAATGTCGTGATAGATTTAAAGCGAAAGGTTGAATTTCGCATTCCAACTGTTATTGCAGTTTATCGCTTGATCGTGTAGAGCAGGGGTCAACAAACTTTCTGAAACTGCGATCTACTTCTTGTCTGCCGATTAATGCGAAGGGCTACTGGTTTGATACACACTTCTGAAATAAAATTTTTGCTTAATTTACTTTCAATTACTTTAGTATTGATATTCGTTAATGTGAAGACATTGATCATGTTAGTGTTATTCTTCGAACAGTCCCGCGGGTGACTGACATGGTCCTTGCGNGNGACCTGGTTCTCGCGGACACCACGTTGGTGACCCCAGGTGTAGCCTTGGCGTATGACGCAAACTNGCTTACGACGCAAACTGGCAAAACCCAACCGCAGCGAATAAGACTCGTTTTTCGACTCCGAACTGCCCGGCAACCCCTTGATGGTGATCAGATATGACAAGGCAAAATTTTAAAAACGCCGTAAATGGTGATCAATCAGATATGTCAAGACAAAATTTAGCAAAAAAACATGTCTTCAATTTACTCATACATTTTTGACAAGACCAACACCTGGCCTCAAAGTTCCGACTATTACAATCATCTCTTTAAACATCCACTTTGCTTTTTGGTTCCCTCCCAAACTACAGTGCACTGAACGCCGATTTTTAAACTGAAGTTAAATGGTTGATCAGTACGCGTGACCCGTTGTTATAGGATAATTTTTACTTTGCCAATACACTGCTAACTTTATCTTTCATTTCTTACATTCGACGTAAAAGACAACAGATACAGATCTGCGAGTTTCCTAGCATCGCTACTGTGTAACAGCAGCTGTTGCTAGGTTCGTACATGGGGCGGAAAAAGCATGCAAGGCACCACTTCGCCAACAAATCAGTGTCAGATCCAATCGCGAGAAGGAAGCAACCGCCATGACCAAGCTCCATCCACACGTTGATCTTTGGAAAGCAAATAAAAGATTGAGAGTACACGGAACGCCACCGGCAATGACCCGGATGTGCGCCGGTGCTTTCAGACTTCAATGACTGTTGCCGTGACAACAGGTCTTGGGAGAGAAATGTTTCGTAGCCACGCCCAGCAGCTAACACTCCCCCCCCCGTGCAAGCAAAGCATTTTTTGCCCTAATTTCCAGACATGTTCCTCGTATGATTGATGCACCCTCTGCAAACCTGTGTACACAGAAACCAACACTGCCATTCGACCTTGACAGTTACTCGCTTCGCTACTTCGGCAACACGTAAGTTGAATCACTGTCAGTCAAGCGTGGACCGAACGTGAAGGTCAGTCCATCAAGAACTATCAGGAAGTGACGTATGAGAACATCGTAAACAAGGTTGGCATGCAGTCAGCGAGTGGTGTGCATGTGTATGTGTCTGAGTTAAATTCCAGTTAAAGCCGCCGGCGGGTCAGGTTTAAAGATTAATCAAACTGACTCATCAGCGGGGAAAGCGCACATTGTAACAAGACATCAAAACCACTGCGAGATGCAACGAAATTTTGGCGATACTTCCATGGTAGCTTTGCATACGTTTTGTGGTATTTCGATAACAGTAATGGTGAAAAATCCGGTTGGATTTCGTGACAAAACACGTTACGAACGCCATTGTGAAAAAATAATTTGAAAAAACAATTGGCTCGCAAGACAAACATGTATTTAAAAATTTGGAAAAGATTGGACGCAAGAAACCTTGTCTCCGGCGCTTTCCAGCCTGGAATCCCATGAAGATAAAACCATATGTTCTTTAGAACACACCACCAGGTTAAAGGTCATTAACAGCTATCAGTCAAAATCAGGTTGCGGAGGAGTAATGCATGAGGGGGTCTTGGTCCAACGACAGCAGATTACGGGGGCGTGCTACATAAGAAACTTAAATACGGTATTTGATTAGCGGTTCACATTTCCAAAGTGACGTTGGGTGACTTTCCTTATGGCTCGCTTGCAGATGATTCAATTGGTGACATCAAGTTGTCATCTTTTACTTTGTGTGAACTGTCCCGTAGAGACAGGACACGACCACACGTTCCATATTTGTCGCGAAGTTGCAATGTTGTTTCAACGAACCCCACGGTCAAATTCAACTTACCCCAACCTCCCCTAATCACTGCAGCAAGCCAGTATCTAAACTCTTGAAACTTCACTCGCAGCAAGAAATGGGAGTCGGAAAGATTTTTAGTGAATTTTTTCATGGGCAGCCAAAAGGATTTTTCCAGGGGGGGTAAAAGCGCTGCAATTTCATTTTACCAACTCGAAACTAAGAACACAACCTTCATTTGCTAAACATCCCCCCCTTCAGAGGCCCATGGCAACAAGTAGCTGTTTCTCTGCTCTCTAGCTTCAGAGTAACCGCGGTGCTGAGTGACTGAGTAACCTTGGTAACTATGACTAAGCCCGATTATTACGTCACAATGGGAGTTCACGAGAGGCTGGTGAATACCTCGCCATTGTAAGACAGCGCGCTACTGCGCCGCCTTCCTTTCCTCCGTTTCTTGGCTTCACCGAAGTGAGGTGAACGCCTTGCGATGATTCAAACCAGTTGAAACCGGTCAGGCGCGTAATCCAGTTGTTTAACTACGACACGGGCGCTTAAATCAAGGCAGAGATTTCTTGGAAGATGAATAAATATAATCAGTGTCAAGTTCTTTGTCATAGCATTTGGAAATATGTTCAGCACAAAACGCAAGTCGTTCAGTGAACACCTTGAATGCCTGAAAGATACGCTATTGGTGCTGTTGCGATCGGAAATCCAGAGCGGCACGTGCGCAAAGCTTCGCACCGTGGCAGCAAGCAACAATAGAGTTCATGCGTCGCAATCTCTCTTACTATTGCTTGCTCGCGCTACATATATGACGGTGTTATTCTTCGTGCACATCCCGTTCGTGGTGAATTACACAATCAACGCAACACCACCGGAGAGGTCGCAACAGTGCCTAGACAAAAAATTTACACCGTGTTTTGAATCTTTTATCGCTTTCCCGTAACTTTGCAAAGCTGCAATTTCACTGTAAGCACCCGCCTTCCACGTTACCTTCAATTTCCCTTATGTTTTCGTCAGCGCCTCGACTATGCTTGTCGGCAAGGTATGATCTCAAACAGATTTTCAAATCAGCCTATTTATCTGCAGCAAGACCTATCTTAGCATCAAAGTCGCGCAGCAAGACGCGATGAAGTCTGTGTTCGCGACAGCGCGAATGGACTGGAGGACGGGCTTTCGAACAAGACTGCCTCCGGGCGCGAAAGGTCATCAAAAATTAATGCAAAACTTGTTGCTTTCTCAGCGGAGCAGC
>JGI24159J19872_10010156_pt1 | contig 12350 bp, 9 predicted proteins | sample Ectturendosymbi4_FD_19872 | JGI IMG/M metagenome (IMG submission 19872)
ACCGATATTTCCATAATTTTTAAATCTTGTTTTCTTCTTCATTATCAAAAATACAATGTATTTTGTATTTTATGCCTTACGTTATTTTTCATAAACTAAATTTTATGAGTGAGCTGAATTTAATTAAATGCACAATTTTGTGTAATTGTAACAGTCAGTAGACTAATTGAGACCTTTTGATTTAGTGCAACTGTAATTTGCTAAAAATTCCACCCAATTAAATCTTTAACTACACAAGACAATATAATATGTTTTGAGCTGCGACCGTTGCGAAGTCACTTGGTCATTTGTTAAAAGTTTCAGTGACCGGTAAACAAACACAGGCGTTTCTGTTTTCTTTGTCTCTGATTTGCAAATGAGTTGCACAATGTCTATGGTTGGCACTGCAACAGATTTTCTGGGCATTTTCACTGTGTGTAAGTTTGAGTTTGTGATCAGTGTTTTTTTGTGAATCTAGTGTTTTTTTATCATGAAATCTAGTACTTTTCCGTAACAACAGAGTGGCAACAGTGGTGACAACTGGTCATAAAAAATGTCAAACATGAAACATTATGTTGCTAAAGTTCACGATTTGATATAATTGTTCACCAAGTTCGTTTGCTTTTAAAATGGTTAGTGAAGGTGGAAGGGGTAGTTTGCTCGATGCATTTTATTGATCCAAAGAAATACCTTACTATCCAGCTCTGTTAATCTGCGGACAGACGCACTGACTTTTTTGTGTGTGTGTGTCTTCAACATTAGGGCAAATAACGTTTGCACATAACTTCCCGCTTCGCACAGACTTTCCTACAGCAGCCTCTGTACTGTTGTGCAATGTTTCGTTTACTTGGATCAGTTGGATGATTTGACTCAAAATGACTCAATTGAACGCTTGACTTTGCCTAACATTTTTTGTGAAGTGAATAGCATAATGTAAGTGAATACTATATGCTTTGCTGAAAAGAATAGTTAGCTTCAGTCAAAGCATCAATCAGTCTCAAAACATTAGCCCTAATGATCAGCATCTGTTTGCTAAGGCTGTTAAAGGCACAACTGCTAAGTTTGCACCTGCCACATAAGTTCGCACAAACAGCTCAGATTTAAGTTGCGAACATAAACGGGAGATTGCTGTGCTTTCAAACTGTTACCATTTTAGTAGACAGCAGCCAGGTTTGATAAGTCAACCTCTGATAAAATCGGTAAGCTGCACGATGACTTGGTCTTCTATGAAGAACACCATGGATGCCAGTTATGCTTTATCTCATTCTCTCCCACTACTCATATCGCACGTTCATTCAGACTTGTAGTGCAACTTCACCATTTAATCCACATTGGGAAATGGACAAAACTTTTTCGCCAAGTTACTCTTCAAGTCAAATAACCTATGCGGAAGCGGTAGAATTTTCGCGCTTCCGCTTTCACAGAAAAAGGACCGCTTCCACATCCCTGCTTTGCGCACATGCTGCTCGGGCTTTTCCGATCGCAACAAAATGGTTCTTTGACCAGCATCTGAAGGTCGTGCTGAGTTCAGCCTTCACACAAAGAACGTGCGATCGGTGTGGTTCATTGTAAAAATGAGGGGATGTTGTTGCAACCTCTCAGGTGGTGTTGTGTTGAATGTGTGATTCACCACATACGGGATGTGCGCGAAGAACAACAACATATATACGTGGCGCGAACAAGCAATAATAGAGTGATTGCGGCGCATGAACTCTATTGTTGCTTACTGCCGTTGTGTGAAGCTTTGCGCACATGCCGCTCGGGCTTTTCCAGTCACAACACCTGACATGGAATGACCCTTAATTGATGTTGCGAAGTGGTTCATACTCAGTAAGTAGTAGTGCCTGATAAAAAAACTCCTTGGTGGTGAGCGAAAGCCATTGCCGAAATTTTTGACAGACAGGTGCAGTTGTAAGATTCAGTATAAAATTTGGCTAAAAAAAGGTAAGGCGTAGAAAACATATTTTTAATAATGAAACAGAGAACACGATTTAAAGATTTTGGAAACATCAGTATCGGCTATCGGTCCATAATTGACCGATATATCAGCATTGATATCGACCCCAAAAAAGCCATGTTGGTCGATCTCTAGTAAGAGTGCTGCTTATAAAAAACTACCAGATTAAATTACTCTAAAAAGTTTAGTATATTCTCTAAGTTTTGTGTAGCCTACTTCATATGTTTCATTTTCTATTCAACTTGAGGCACACCAAGACAAATGAAAATATTAATGTGTGAAAACCAACAGAAGCAAGAGGCCAAGCCATGAAAAAAGAGAGCTCCAGAGCCACACTCATAAAAACCAAGAGCACCGGAGTCACGTTCATGAACAGAAGAGCACTTGGAGTCGGAGCTGTGTCATTTGTATGACAGCTGCTAAGCCCTGATTTTAACATATGTTTGAGTTGGAGCAGGAGTTTTTAAGCCACAATCAGGAGAGGAGTTGCAGTCTAAAAAAGTGACTCTGCTCATCTCTGACCAACAGAATGAACAATTGTTTCTAAGTTGAGTTTCTTATTATTTTCACTCCCGTGCTGTTTGTTGCTGCCATGTTGGGGTTTGCGAACAGAGTCCTAATCCAGCATAAAAACCAACATATTAGTAATATATCTACCAGGCAGTGCAGACACTCATCAGTAGTGAGAGGTTGTTACTGTAGTTACATGGCAGTACTGAAAATAATTACAGAATGCGAATTAGTCCTAGATAAAATTATGCTTTAAGATCTTTAGCAGGCTCACTTTATCAACCAAATTTTTTTTGGCATACCTGCTTGACTGGGTTGTAATGTTTTATAGTTTTGGATATTGTTTGATTGATACTTACATTAAATGAGAAACATTAAATAAGAAGATTAATTTATGAGAGTTGTTTGTTTGTATTGAAGTCTTTTGTTATACTGGCAGTGGCTACAGATCTTCATATTAAAAACCTTATTGGACTGCCACCTGTAACGTGACAGTAACGCACGACAAGAGTGCAATAGGCTTTGCAGAAACCAGGGTTGCAGAGTGGTAAGGAGTCAGAGGTTTTTGGGTGGAGTCTGAGTCAGATTCCTAACAACACTAGGACTTGGATTTTTTTGTTTGACTCTGACTTCATGTGGTTCAAAATTAAGGGCATCTTACATATTTTTCTTCCCTTAACCGAAAGGTCTAAATAACACTTAGCTTTCCTTGCAGGGTTGCAGAGTCACAAGGAGTCAGAGGTTTTTGAGTGGAATTGGATTCCTAACAACACTATGAGTCGGAGTCAGATTTTTTTGTCCCACTCCGAAGTCCAATTGGATCATTTTTCACATCACACTCCTAAGTTAGGAATTCCTGTGGAAATGGTACAATTTTTTTTGAAACTTTTGTTGAAACAGCTTTCTTGCTGTGCACCACACTTTCCATTGATTTTAACAGCCAAACTCTATTCCCTTTATGTCAAAGAGTCCGAGTCAGAAATTTTGGAAAGGTTACAGTCAGAGTTTGAAATTTTGGAAAGGTCGGAGTCAGATATTTTACCTCCGACTCTGCAACCCTGGTAGAAATGTACTGAATGTAAAAGGTAAACCCTAAACCTAACAGTAAGCCTAATCCTCACCCCTAAACCTACACACTGAAAATTTTTTTTTAAGTAAAGAAAAAAATAGCCACATCCTTAAAGATTTCTGCTTATAAGCAAGCACTTTTTCAAATTAATTCAAGTAATTATACTACTTCAAAGCTCATGAAAGTAGTAAAGAATGCCATTAGATACATTATTGCTATCACCACCCACACTAGGTGAAAGATCATATCACTTTCAGTGGTAGCAATTTGAAGTATTGTACACCAGAAATAACTCTGATATTACTGATGACTTTATTTGTAGAAATGGTGTCATGATTCTTAGAGTGCTTGAAAAACAACATGCCATGTTGTGTGTATCAAGATGCCATGCGTCAGCTTCTTCATGGTGAAAACCACTCATGCATGTTACACCAAAAACGTTTTGCATCACGCATGGTATGTCATCGATTGTTGCCACAGATTGTCTGAATTTTAGGCCAATCAGCACATTATGCATGTTACACCAAAATCGTTCTGCATCAGGCATGATATGTCATCGATTTTTGCCACAGATTGTCTGAATTGTAGGCCAATCAGCACATTTATCCTAAACCATTCAGTGTTTATAATTCATAGAAATAACCTTGAAAATGAGGTATGTTACACCTTTCAAATTTTTTGGATTTTTTTGGGGGGAAAATCAGAGAAATTGGGTCCCTACAGGTTCATATTGGGTACCTAACATTTTCCTTAAAACTCTGGGGTAGAACACCTCGATTATTTGTTAATTACAAGTTTGTTGTTTCACATTTTAAGCCAGTGTCATCTGTATTATAGAATGTTGTGGTGCAGTCTTTCAATTTAAAACACAGATATATTTAAGGGGGTCATATGTGCTATTGAGGACAGTTCAGATCATGGAACTCAGACCCTTGTTTTGCATGGTTCACAAAGTTTAAGATGAATGCTTTGGTCAAGAAGTTTTATATAGAATTCCAGGTAAAGAACTGGTTGCATTTGGAGTGTAATGACAACTGGCTGACCTTACAGTTTTGTTTTATGACCACGATAAGATTTGTGAAAAAAAAAATTTAATTATTGCACGATTAGCTGCTCTTGGCAAGATCGTCAATCATTAATGGTAGAGCTGATAATTTATGAATGGTAAAATTCAACATGGTGTATTTGCTGTGCTTTGATCTCATTGTTGAACATATGAGAACCAATAAAGATACAAAGGCAAAAAAGCATTCAAACTGATATAAATCACTCAGTCCATATTCAAAGGTCTGACAAAAAACTACATGTTGGTTTGCATGTACAAAAACAAAAATACAGTAGCTTGATTCTAATGCAGTTATTGTAAAACTTAAAACACTTCAAGTGCAAGTATAGACCAGGGGTCACCAGCCTTGTGAAACTGAGAGCTACTTCTTGGGTGTTGACTAACTATGCGAAGGGCTACCAGTTTTATACAAACTTCTGAAATAAAAAAATTTCTCAATTTGTCATTAATTCTGCTGTCATTAATAAAATTAATGATATTCATCTATGCAAAAAACAATAATTATGTTAATGCTACTTTTAGATCAAGCCCACAGACAACCCATGTCCTTTGTGAGTGACCTGGTGCCTGCGGGTTCCATGTTGCTGACCCCTGGTGCAGACAGCCTCAGCTTACCATGTCAATTCAGTTTTTATTGTATTTCTGATAATCAAGCAGCCACAATCAACATATAGAAAAACTACTTTGGTCCGAAAAAAAGTTTGTTTCAAAGAATTCACATGTGACATGGCTTTGTAGTTTATCATAGCACAAAATAAAAATGCTTGCAATATCAAATACTAGCTTGACAGCTGGAACGTGCCTTGAAGTGTGCATTGTGCCTTACTTGGATCTTTGCCATGTTTAGTCTTGCAAGTGTTAGACTGATAGTAAATCGGTTTGTCTGTGACACGTGCAACATGGGACGTCGAGCAACTTCGACCACCAAGGGTGGGAAGTTCATGAACCCGACAGACCAAGCCAGGAAAGAAGCCAGACGTCGCGAACTGAAGAAGAACAAGAAGCAGAGGCTCGCTGTGCGCCAAGCAGTGATCAAAACAAAAGACCCACAGTTAATGATCACCGAGCTGGAGGCCCTCGATGATATGGAGCTGGACCCTACCAGCGATATGCAGTACAATGAAAAGGTTTGTTTCTTCCAATGTACTTGTTTCTTGGCTTGCAGACGCGAATGTTCTTGATGTGATTTATTATTTGACCACGGCAAGATTAGAGTTGTTATAAGAATTGTTATATAACCAAAATAAGATTTCCCATTACAGGTTTGCGATTGATTCCTTGCTTGTTTCACCTGTAGAGTGAAGTTACTTGTTCTTGATGTGATTTCTTTCTTATGGAAGTTTGATGTATAGAAATAACTTTAACGTGACTTTTACATAATACTGTACAGACACTTTTAACTTTTACGTAGCAACGTTTAACTTAGTGCGTAATAACTTTTTACTTTCGCGTAATAACTTCTAATTTTTACGTAACAACTGTTAGTTTTTACGCAATAACTTTTTTCCTACAGGTCGTACGGGACAAGCGAAGAAAACTCTTGGAGACCCTGATAAGGGTCGTCGATTTCTACTTCAAAGAAGAGCCGAGCCGCGGCCGGGAGTTCAAGCTGATGATCGAGGCTTACAAGCAAAACCGCAAGAAGAAGGAAATGTACTACGAGTCGGTTAAGAACGCACAGAAGGTCGAGATCGCCGCCATTCCTCTCCCGGAAACGCCCTTCGCCACCCCGCAGCTCGGGGACATCCCCTTGCCGGGAAAACAGCCTCAAAGCATCCTGAAGAAAATTCCCCCCGGTCCCCCCAGCGGAGCACCACCGGGTTTGCGCGTGGAAGGTAGTCCCCCGGGACCCCCACCTGGTTACCCCCCGTCAAAAAAAGTGTAAGTCGATCGCTAAGACTGTTATCCTTAAATAACAACAGCAAAGACACAGAGGAGATTTTAGTTTACCCGTTGGAAATGTGCTTCAGACCTCCGTAAACGTTGCAGCAAGATTTTTTCTGAAAGCAAAGTAAGAAATACAGACTTCGTGGTGACTACAGAAGTGTAGTTCGGAATCTTTGGACGCCGGCGCGTTTCATGTTTGATTTGTGTGCACGGGCAAGTTCAGTATTTACGAATGCGCATTGAAACTGGTTTAGGTAAAAACTGTATTGGGTTGGTTTTAACGAAAAACTAACCTTCTCAACCAGGTTGGTTTTGAATGCTGAACCTCACCAAACGCAAACGACAGAAGAAAATCGTTTACAAAAGCATTTAAAAGACTGCGAAAGCCACTGTGGCTGTCATTTTGAGGCATAACTCACCGTCCCATAGAGCTAGAGAGTCAATCAAGACATAAGATGCGCAGTTTCGTGTACTTACAAACAGAACGTGTGGATTGCAGGGTTGCGGTGTCGGTGGTTAAATGTCCAACTCCGACTCCTTAAAGTAACGTAAATGAAATTGGGTTTTCAACAGTGGCAAAGAGAGAAGCTAAATTATTTTAGAAATTTTAGCATTTTCTTACTGTCACTAGATACATGACTTAAGGCTTTGAATTAATCTATTTCTTTGAAGAATATTTAATAATCATAAAAATTCATTCTGTTTACTATGAGTAGCTACTATAACATGAATGAATTAAACAATAACCACATTAACATATGAACTACATTCAAGAAACCTTTGTCAGCGGCATATAGCGAGAGCGAGAAACTAACTTTAGGACTACTCTATATTTGATAACTTTTACATTTTCTCAATATAAAACAACAAATTCTTAAGATTTATTTTAGCTTGTGATCTTAATAGTACCTACTGTTACCACTCGCATTGTATTACTGACGAAACCAACAAATTAATTCGCATAACGTTCCTATGGACAGTATCTTTGCAGCTATTGTTGGTTTTCCTATTGCGCAAAATCGTGGTGCGCAGCAAACATTGTCTGTTTCAATAAAAGTTTCAAAAAAATTTTACCATTTGAACAGGAATGAGTTAGGACTCCTACGTCCTATAACTTAGGAGTGCGACGTATAAAATGATTCAATCGCCCTTCCGGAGTAATATAAAAAAATCCGACTCCGCAGCCATGATAAAGTCGACCTGGTGACGTCACACTGCGCCAGAAAATCTCAACTGCCGATTTACCCAATTTTCTTTGAAAGCACGAAAAAAATCCGCAATCTTATTGGCTTTCTAGCGCGATTGGTCGGTGAGGTACGAATGAGATTGCCTGAAAGTCATTGCATCGGCTTTTCGAAGCGGTCCCTTGAAAAGAGTACTTGATGTTAAACTTCGGCCATCTCGAGTGAACGTGGCGACGCAGAGCTGCCGACAGTATTGGCGCGTGCATTGCTTTTAAACACATACTGCGGGAAATGTCATCCACCATTTGTGCGCGGTTTCGGAACGGCTGTAACCAGCCCTTTGAAGGTACTGGTCTTTGGAACAATACGGTTGAGCTTGGCTTTCCACTATTATCGTGGTTCATAACGGGGTCTCCCGGTGAAAAAAACTTCGGTCCCCAGAGTGTTTTCTTTTCACCCTCAGATGCACACTCAACGACCACCGTTACGAACCGGTTGCAAGTTCTACATTTTCTGGTCATGGTTCGATCTGGCCAAGTTTTGATCATTCGACCTATCCACCAGGCAACGAAACTCCAGTTTGACGTTTCGGTTAAAGTTTACTGATAAATTAATCTCCCTATGTCCTTCCAGTATCGACTCAAAGCAATCTATATCAGATGGTAAAAACGTTTGCACCTCTGTGCTCTGACTACTAGAAATCTCACCCTATATGCCGTCTGGAGCAGACTTCAAGAAGCCAGTTACAAATATGAGAAAAGTTGCTCATAAACAATGTAACGCACCCCTTATATACCACAAGATCATTTGGAACACCTGCATAATGACGACTAAGATCGCGAATGTTGATAAGATAAATCTTGGATCGCTAATCGCTACAAAATTTCAGTCAGCAGCTCTTTGACTAAAAGTAAATTAGAATTTTTTGCTGTGGTCTTCATGATTAGTGGCGGGAAAGTTTCCAATGCTTATTATGAAGTAAATGTTTTGTACTTATAAAGGTCTTAGCCTTTCGTCGCATGTTGGCCATGCTTTTTGTTTCACTAATTACTTGTTTTTGTTGCAACTTGATAGTATGTTCTTGTCCCTCGCGCGTGGTGCCGTGTGCAACTAGTGGCACCTTTCAGTCCGTTCGTTTTTCACAACTTTTTATCTTTCTGCATTCTGGCCTTCATTACTAGTCACGCTACCGGAAATAAAACGATATTGCGGTGTATGCTGCCAGCCCCACATTGTGCCGGACAAGTCCTAAACGCATTGAACCTCGCAAACTGTTGAAACTCAGGTGAAAGCAATGTTGTTTTGCTTCCTCCCATCTGGCATTCCAGTTCTAAATAAGTTTGTGTGCAGTGGCCACAAGTTGCTTATCTGTTCGTATCACATTGTTTACGAGAAGCCAAGTCGTCTTTGAGGTGTCTCAGACCCTAAGACTGTCATCCAATTTAATTTTTTGTGTGCCTCAGGCCGGGTGTAGTTGCCCTCCTGTTCTGACTCGTGAGGTATTGCAAGGACTAGACCAGGGGTCACCAACTTTTTTGAAACTGAGAGTTACTTCTTTGTACAGAGTCATGCGAAGGGCTACCAGTTTGTTGCACACACTTCCGAAACAAAAATTTAATCAACTTGTCTTCTATTATGTTATCAATAAAAATTAAAGATATTCATCAATGTCGAGACACTAAACATGTTTATGCTATTGTCAGAACAAGCCCACGGGCGACACACGTGGTCCGTGTGGGCGACCTGGTGCCCGCGGGCACCATGTTGGTGACCCCTGTGCTAGACAATGCAGTAATGGGTACCTGACAAATTCTGGTGGTCACTGAAATACAGAACACCTGCGTTTTTACTTCCCTACCCATCAACAAAAAGCCCAACCTCTATTCGTCGGTTAGCGTTTGGTGTAGGTCTGCCGCTCCAGTAAGCCGTCGCGCGTGCATGTCTGGGCTTTTCAGTGTGTAGCTGGATCGTTATACTCGCTTTTCTGTGTTTAGATTCGTCAGAGGAGTAAAACCTGGAGTGATACCAGGCATACCAGTCAGAGCACTTCCGCCAAGAACTGTCGGTCTGATCGGTAAGATCCACTCACTTGCCCCTCGAAGTGTCTGTCGTCATGTGCGTCGGAAGTTTTTCTAGGGGGGGAAATAGTGGATTTTTCCAAGGGGACCAACACTAGTGAAATTGCATTTCATCAACTCGAAACCAAGATAAAAACGTTTTCTACTGAAAAGATAGCAGGAAAATAACAAATTCAAATGCTTGGGGACTCGCTCCCCTTCCGACGTCCATGACTGTCGTGTTTTAGTGCCTCGCTTCATCATACCGCTTCTTTGTCGTCACAAAACACAGCACCTGTGTCGTCACAAAGCACTGCTCCTGTGTCGCTCAGATCGAGCTCCTCCGGCTGCTCTTGGGAAAGAAGAAGATATCGATGACGATGAAGACCCGTATGACCCGGAAGAGGGCCCGGAACTACTTGAAAAGGCCGAGGACGCCCATCAGAACCTCCCTGACGCTATGGACGATGACGACGACGACGAATTCCATCACAGAGATGACGACGACGACAAAGGTAAACTTCGTGTTTGTCAGGGTTTGCATTAACTGGCATCGATTAAGTAGGTTAGAATTATAACTTCAAGCATTTGGCGCCAGTTCCTGCCTGACCAGCGCACTCGGCAGGATTTGTTGTTGTATTTTTTTTCTGAAATACGCTTCTGTCAACTAAAGCTGTAGAAAATACGTGAAAACCAAGAACTTTAAATTGGTTTCGTTAAAAATCCTGTAATGGAAATCTGCTCTGAGCGAACTTAATTAGTTACGTCACTGTTGAGCGAATCTTCTTCTTTAATTTACCGGTTACATCCGAAGTGCTGTTCTCGAAACGTCGACAACAACTAGACTTGTCGTGAACCATGTTTTTTATATTAGTACGTTGCTGATGCTCTAAGGCACAGTGTTTCTTTAGCCTGTGGGCAATTACCACCAAAGGGTGTAATTTTACTAGAGATCGACCGATATGACTTTTTGGGGGCCGATACCGATATTTCCAAAATTTTAGATCTTGTTTTTTGATTCATTATAAAAAATATAATGTATTCTACGCCTTACCTTTTTTTGAAAAACTTCAAAAATCAGGGTTTATGAGCCAAAATTTTGTAAATTGCAGCAATTTCAATATTTTCCTATGATTTTTGATGAATCTGATTAATGGTGATACTTTCGTTTCGGTTGCGACGGTCGACGCGTGCTCCATGGTTCATCTTGTCTGCTAGTTTATGAAAGCGCACCTGCTAGCTTTGTTGCAAGATACAGTAACTTTCCTGACTTGCTTCGTTGTGCATTCTTGCGCAAGTTGTCTGCATGGGTGAGGAATGTAACAGCGTTTTGTTAATACCTACCGAAGCCGATAAAATCGGCCGTTTTGGCCGATACGGATATATCGGTGAAACCCAAATATCGGACCGATATGTCGGTCTATCTCTAAATTTTGCCTTCTTAGGGGTACCTTTGATTGTTGTTTTTTGAAAAGCGGTTAATTGCAATTGATGAGGCTTTTCTCAGTGGGTGGCGGTAATAAAAAGGGTATAAGAACCACTGCTCAATAAGAGACGCCCTTGACCAGCGCTGTTCCTTATCCCAGTGGTCGAGAGTCCCATTCCCTTGAGCAAAGAACCGCTCCGTTAGCACACTGCTGCAGGCCTGCCAGCATCGTTGTCGAGGCACTTGCGCATGTGTCGTCATGTGCGTGTACCGGACCGTGTCGGGTGCGTGCGCTGGACCGTGTCGTTTGCGTCTGCTCAAGGCCTTCTAAAGAGAACAGAAGGCCTTGTTCTCTCTTGAAGGCCTTGGTCTGCTGGACCCTGTCGTGTTGATCAACGCGATGTGCGCCACTGTGACGTGTTGCATCGCAAACAAAGCGCGTTGCTTGGGGAGTAACCTCCATCCGAAAGCGAAAGACGCGTTTGACTGTGTCTTAAATATCGAGTCCAGCAAGAGTGCGTAATGGCAGGGGTCCGGTTCGCTTTCAACATGTTCAAAGCTTGTTCCTTGGGTTATTTGTTCGCGGGTCTCTGTTTTTTTTGCGCTGAAATATTTCGGTCATTTTTGGTTGAGACATTTTGGTCACTGAAACATTTCGGTCATTTGTCTCACAGTTGTATTAAAACTCGCCATAAAAGTGTTCATTAGCCTATATTTTCAAACATTCTGACCGAAATTACTTGATTTTTTTCGGTCATTTCAAAAGCGTTTAGGTCTGTGACCGAAAAAAACCCAAGTGGATCTTATTGCTGATTTATTTTATTCCGACGGCTGCAGATCCAGACTCGGGTTCAGACGACGACGGTTACGTCGACAAGCAACGGTCCGTGCGCTTCGCCGGCGACGATGACGACGACAAACCGGAAGCTCTGCCCCCCCACATCACCCCCGTCCAGGCCATGATGCTTAAGCTTGCCGGCCAAGCGGTGCCGCCGGCCCCACAGGCCCAAGTCAACGAAGACGAAGAAAATGAGCCCAACAGAGAGGATATGGATGAAAAACGCGAGGACCTTGTTCGACCGCCCGGCCCCCCTCCAGGTATGCCCCCGGGACCACCCCCTGGAATGCCCCCGGGCATTATGCAACCGCCTGCCGGGATGCTTCCCCCTGGACCTCCTCCTGGTCGCCCTCCAACCTTGCCTCCAGGACCCCCGC
>JGI24159J19872_10010157_pt1 | contig 12349 bp, 6 predicted proteins | sample Ectturendosymbi4_FD_19872 | JGI IMG/M metagenome (IMG submission 19872)
AGTTTTGTGATGTCACACGAGTCGTTTTGAAATGTTTCTATTCCATTTACAATAGTTTTCTGTTGCAACGAATGAGGAAATTTTTTTCGACATTGCTAATGGATTAATTGTTTTTTTAGTATATTTCCGATAATCAGTCAATCTTTGTTGGATTTACAGCTAATGGTTAACTATATTGTTGTACTGTCAATGTAGCCAAAGCTCATTCGATAAAATTTATTGACTCCCAACTCCATCTACTGGACCCAAAATTTTAGATTTGGACGCCCGATTCTGTGCAGGATTTTTTTAGTTGTTTGGCAAGCATTCCACAGTTTTATTTTCAATTTCTGGCAAATCAATATAGGCTAGCTCTGGAATACCTGAAGTTAAAAGCGGGCTTCATCTTTCCTTCCATCTCTATCAGGAGGTGNATTATTTATTAAGCTTTNCACTCATCCTGAAAACNTCAGAATCATTTCCTATAATTTACATTTTTNTTTTTGAGGTCAAAATTGTTGCAACACATGCAATTGCCACCANNACCTTCAGTATGACGGGGCTTTTGCGCTGAACCCAATTACAGTAAACTGTTTGAAAGTCGTGACTCATAAAAACATAACAATGCTCTGTTATGAAAATGGTCTGTTTAGAATGGGAACTATTCAAAATGAGTTCCCATTCTAAACAGACCATTCAAAACAGACCACTTTCATAATAGACCATGTTAATAACAGACCATAACAAAATTATTTCATGTGACCCAACAATTCACTGATTCGTTTGTTTTCTGTAGTAGGATGTCTTGTTTTATTTTTGCAGACCAGTGAGTGTTTTCGTTGAGTGTCGCTGACTTCTAACCATTCGGTAGTTGCAACAGTTTGTTGAAACGCCGTAACCTCTGTGAAAAACATAAGCAGTTGTGGACCTCAAAAGTCAACTGTGATTGTTTCATTTTTGTGGTTTACGGTTCGGTGTTTACTACACACAGATCACAACAAAAAAAGTGAAGCTTCCCGTAAGTCACTCGCCGATCTCTAAGGAAACAGTTTTTAGAATAATTCATTTTATCTTAGCCCATGCAGAAACCATCATTAAACGTTTCTCAACAGGAGTTATGTACCTCCTGTGTTGCATGTTTTTGCTTCAATACTGCAAAGCGACCACTACGGTAAATCTATGCACAGGACTATAACCGCAATCAGTCATTGCCAGCATTCGCACAACGTAATTCATTCCTTTCGGTCTTCAACAAAGTAGAAAACACTGTGCTGCTTAATTTTTGCTCAGCAATGTGTGCAGTATTTTCGACGTTTTACGAATAGAATGTTGATCTTGTCACAACGTGCACAAATAAAATCTGTAAAACAGATGAAATTGTTGTCTAAGCAGACGCAAAATAAGATGGAAATTTGTAATTGCAACTGTAGGGGGTTTGCAAATTGTGACGTTATATTTCAATGGGGGTTAAATACTTGTGACGAAATGTGACAAGGGGAGAGGGAGTATATTTTTGCCCAAAATAGTGTGACGTCATTTATGGACGGCCCCTATAAGCACGATGCTACAGCTTGTTGTGTGCATCTGGCAAAACCTCAGTAACGTTTTGCTCCACACTCATGTTGCTGAATTTTGTCACAATTGGAAGCAAGGTATCAGAATTCTCTTCCGGCCACTGCGTTGTCCTTCTGCAATCCGTTGTTTGCTGCAGAACTTAAGCTGCCGTTTCATTTTGAGGCAGCTAATGAGTTGCTTTCAAGCTGATCTTAGAGACTATTTCATCACCCAAAAGAAATTTTGGCGATGTTCATGGTCGTATTCACCTTAAAACTGATAACAGCCAGATCAAGCTACTCATTTTGCGTGTAATATAACCTGGGTGTTAACTGCAACCTTACTGGCTGATGACATGCCGACCTACCTTGGCCTTTTATCATTGAGAAATACCGGATAAGTTACAGTGTGGCAAGACTGGTTGACAGTATGCTGTTTGCCGCTGTAAACAAACCCTGTGTTTGAAACGAGCAGAGAAGTAAGATTTTAATAATAAGTCAAAGTAAGATATCCAAACGTATGTGTATTTGAATTGTCTTGCCCAATCCTGTTTGGCTTTTTCAAGGGGGTGCACATGCCTGTTTCGCCTCTCCCTGTCGACGCCCTTGCAGTATCCGCGAAGAAGATCAAATGAAATCGAGTTCAGTTTTCAGAGCAGCTCATTAATGTGGGTTATAACCTGGCGCACATTAGAGAGCAATGTTAGCGACGGTTTTCTTCGAATAAGCATCAGATTGCTCCAAGCTAACAACGGCTTTATATCCTGATACATCTGTCGCATTCTGCCTCTGTTTTTCCTGGAGACTTGCCTTTTCAAAACCGTAGATTATGACTGTAGTGAAAATTACTGACAATAGCTTCTTCATAAATTTTATACAAGAAAAAAATTGCAAAACCTAAGTTTTTCTTGATTGAATGACCAACCCTATTGCTGGCCACAATCTTGAGAAAAAGGCAGTAACTTACCTATATTAACGTTGGAATGTGTTGATCTTATTCCTGTGTTAAGTCCTTCATTCATTCATTCAGTCAAGTCATTTATTCCATCATCCTCTCAATTCCTCTCGGGTCGTTGGTGGCACTCGTTCTATGCACGTCCCGGCAACAGAAAATGATACAGTCGCATATAGCCTGCTATGACGTCTAGCCCACGTCATAATCGGATGCGTCGAACAACGCGTCATGTGCAGTTCAACTATCGCACCCAGGGTTTCTCTTTTACTTTTCAGTACTACACGAACGCCCGAAGGTTGGCGATCGAGCGGACCCACCCCGAGTATCTTGAAAAGCAGCGATCAGTTTCGCCGGTGAGTTTCTTGTAGCTGACTGACAGCTCGTGGTCGTTTGCGAAAAAATGCAGTTGGCAACACTGCAGGATTCAGACGGAGCGAGAAAAATGCAGTTGGCAACACTGCAAGATTTCATGGCAACATGTCGGTTCGCAGCGCAGTCCAAAGCAATTAAAATGCATAAAAATGACGATTTCCACAAAACTGGGAATGTGTTCGTTTGGAAAAACGATGGGCGCATGACCGGAAAGTAGGTCTTTGACAGACGTTGTGCTGCTTCGTCAACAACATAATCGCCCGTAATTTGTCTGAATCTTGCCAAGTGTTTCGTTCCATTAGTTCCTCGATCATCTCGATTGTTTTTTGAAGTTTTACAAACGATAAAAGCTGCTAGAAAATGTTCGCTCTTTCCATCAAAAAAGTTTGATTAGCAACCGTTTTTTTTCAATTTTGCTTTGTCGCTTGTTACGTCACAGACGGCTTCAGTCCGGCTGCCGCGGCCGTATTCGGCGCCCAGTTCCCCATTCGGGTCAAGGGTCGCGTCCCCGTTCCCGTCCGACGATGAAGAAAGCAAGGTGAGCGTCCTCGTTGCAAACCTTTGTAAAGCGCCTGACGCGGGTTCATCTTCGGGGCAGAGCCCCCCAAATTCTTTTGTGCGCCCCAAATGTAGTTGTGTCCAGAAAAACTTGTTTCAAACATATAAAAGAAAAAAATATCTCCCCCCAAACAATGTATTCCCCCCAACCTTAAAACCTGGCTACGGACCTGGGTACCGCTATACTGGGGGTGCCAGACATACCCCCGGGCTCCTTTTGTGGCGTTTTTTGAACTGATTTCGTTTGATGGTTATTTTTTAATTTTATCTGTAAATACAAAAGTTCTGAAAAAAGCTGGCTGACTTAGCGGTTTGGCGTATTATTAATATCTTGTCAGCACAAATTCTGTTGTTGTTGTTGTTGGAATGTCCGATCTATTCCTTATCAACGCTTTGTTCCCGCCAAAGATTTAATGAAAGTTCCAGCTTTTTCTGCAGAAGACCATGTTGTTCTTTCACCGACGCGACATAACCCTCGAAAATTAACCGCGAAACACATCCATTGCTGTAAAAGTTCAAACTGCATGCGCAGGCAGTGAAGCGTATCGATCACGTGACAATCGACGTGTTCATTTTAGTTCTGCAGTAGTAATGTTCAGTGACGTGACAATGTTCTTTAATCTCGCTTCCAGTACGACGACGACGACGGCGACAGCGGTCTCCACACCGGTAATCTCGTTTCCACAGACACAGACAGCGTCTTATGAGAAAGAACTGTGACACGACTGCGTTTGGCTTCAGCACTGCTTATCGTTGAATAAACTTGTGGCCGGTCTTTTTTCTAATGAAGATCTTCCAACAACAGCCTGCAAGCAGAATCGAAAAACAACATCTTATCGAAAAACAACTCTATATAATTGTTATTGCCATTGTCAAAATCCCACGTCATAGTTCGATGTATCGATTTCGCAAGGTGATAGCGTTGGATGCGTTTGAGTGTTTCTTAAGCGACGTTCACTAGATGACGTTTTTTGCATGGTGCGTCATTTAGTGTTTACGTTTCGACCAGTGACGTAAAATGTGCGTCAAATGTGTTCGTTTTCATCTGAGCAAAGATGCATGACTGCACCTGGTGTTCATGATCATGTGATCACGATCCTTGTCATGTGATGTGTCGTAGCTCGTGAACACCACGTGAGAGCTCACGTGAGATGCGTGGTGAGATTTCACGAGTTTTGAGAAGTATTTGAAATCTTTGTTTAAACAACAAAGTTTGTCCAGCGTCGAAAATCTGTATTTGCTTCAAGGCATCATGTCACAGGAGCAGATGTAGTTTTCGACGAAAAATACCCTCATCTGCGTTTTCTTTGTGATAATGCGAAATATACAATTATATCTTTGCGTGTAAGTGAGACGTGCGATCTTCAGATGAAATGATTGTGTTTTGAAAGTTTAGTGAAAAAAAATCGTTTTCTCGTTTCCTTCTTTTTTCTCTCCTAATCGTGATGACGTCACATGCCTCTCTCATTCAGTAAAACTGTGCGAAAAGGTTCTTCAAAACTGACGCACATCGTGAATTAAAAAGAAAAAAGTGTACTGGCGAAATACGAGAACAGCCGATTGAAGAACAACGGAGAAATTTTATCTTTTTTTTATCATGACGACTTTTCCCGACGCGAGCGAAGTAGTGTTTGCAGCGTTTCGTCACTTTTGCGAAGAGGCTCTGGTTGGAACATTCAAAAATAAACAACAAATACGCACCGGTTTGTAAAATCTGGAGCAATAGCAGTAATGGAGTGCACCAGGTGTAAGATATTTGTCTCATACACCTGGGGTCTTTCAACTACGGCCTGCGAAGACATTTTGTCAATAACGAAAAAATAACGGTATTTGCGGAAAAATTTGTTGATTTGATAGAATGTAACATATCCCGAAACAATCACATCACGTGAGATGTCCTGCCCTCTCGCTGTTGTGTAACAGCTTATCTGGCCCTCGCCAAGAGAGTTGAGAACCCTCTCTGTCTTACGCAGTAATTTGCAAACGGGATACACAGTTTAAAACTTACCTAATAATGAATCTAGCTTGCAGGTGTTTTTGTTTTTTTTTAATTTCGAAGGAAACCTTTGCTACCTTTGCATCACCAGTTGGTGAGCTTAGTGTTGCTGTTGTTTCAAAAACTTAAATTGTGAAGAATCCATCTTCGTCATGTGACTTGAATCTACGTAATTTATCACGTGACCAATTAAAATCGATCGTCGATTGCGTCGCATAACCTTTCCAAACAATGGCGACAGTTGACTTGCCAGCCTCGTTTACTTGTTGCCAGTGTTCTGTTCTACGATCTCGTTGCATGAACGTCGGAAGGATATTTTCCGGGGGAGGNGCCAGACAATNGTCAAGTTTCATTTTACCAACCTCCAAGTAAGAACTAAGAGAAATACATTTTTCTGCAACAAACAGCAAAATATATCACATTTCAAAATCCAGGGTGGCTTGGACCCTCCCCACCCACGTCCCGACGCCCATGTCTCGTTCCTTGTGCCACTGTGCACCATGCGACACAGTGCTGTGCACCATGCGACACAGTGCTCTTTCTTTGCGTTTTCCATCACTGGGCCTCGGACCGCTTGTTTGGGTTGCCAGAGGAGTTTACGTCACAGGATTTTCGGTCGCCCTTGTGGCTGAAAACCTGCTTTTCACTGTAAGTTCATAAGGATTTGGGTGAAATCTGATTTTATAAACATCCAAGAGGTGAAAGCACGTTGTCTTTTAATTGGCTCTTACTGTGATCTATAACTGGAATGAATCTATATTGAAAGCAAACAGTTCGGAAATATACTGAAAGAAATGACCCCAGGAGCTCCATTTACCAATACCGTTGTATTTGAGACACATTCCAGCCATTACAGTGCAATGTATCACAATACAAGGACGAAAATACCGTCCGCATTTTTGAGAAAGGTGACGGCGCAAATGTGGTAGTGATTCCGTGTGTCTGCGTTTACGTTTAACACCAATAATGCGAGGCCTACCGGAAAAGATGTGCCCATATCAACGTCTTCCCCCAGTACCCCTGATATAGCGAACGTTACTGTGTGAATGGCGCGACTGGCCTGTCTGATGTCATAATTTGAGACGCTACCACCACGAATTTCGCATAATCAATACCATCGCGCATCGGCCGCCGCGCGCTTGACAGAGGACCACGCTCAGGCATGGAGACAGGGGAATCTTGAGAAAAATTCGCGGCAGACCCTACCAGTTATCTGCGGTTGGGTTAATACCCGCTTTGCGAGTGACTGAGTGTATTAAACTACAACAAAAGTATGCTCCAAACCATTGGGAAAAATGTTTTGGAATTATCAACTGGAAAATGCTGTTTCATCAATTTTTTAGACAAAATCGTCATTTCCGTTGACGCGGTTCCTTTCCACTCTTCTTCATGTCTCAATTAACTTAAATCTACAGCTGCTTAGCAATAACCTGCGCTTGCTTCTCAACCAGAAAACAAATCATGTACCAGATTGTGTTATGTGAGCAAAAATCATGTATCAAAACACGCATGTACAGTACTTATAGCCAATTATGAAAAACGCGTTTTTGCAGCAAAAATGTTAATGCTATAGGATATGCTGATAAATAGTTTGCCCAAATTCGATAAAAAGTCATGTGAATGAGCTCATTCTGATCCTGATGTGAACACGGAAGAAAAGTTGTGAAAAGTAAACTATTGATAAACTTGGTATGCAGCGGTGTAGCAGGCGGGTGTGCCAGCGCACGCCCACAAAAGTTTTGATTTATCAAAAATCCGGGCAATATCCCCGCAAACCTGAGCAAAAATGGCGCGCAAAGTTGTTTGATTTCAAAAAATGTCTCCCTACGTTTCCAGAAAAACATAAAGACCTTTTTCGGAAGGTCACACTAAGGAAAGGTCTCCATGATCTTTGTGGGAGAAGGCAAAAGTCGCACAAAACTTTTCGAGCAAGTTTGGGGAAATTCGGGAAAAAATCCTTTGCACCCCCAAAAATGTGCCTGCTCTACACCTACGCTGGTATTTTTCACCTGCAACCAATCCTATTCAAAATGATGTATCAAAAGATTTTATTGGTAAAAATGTGTATCTTTTTTTACCTCACTATAGCCGACGTGCCCGTGTTTTCAGACGACGTCACTGGGGTTACGGTAAAATATATTAAAGTTCTTGTTGTGCTTCAAACGCAAACACTCTTTTGAAGTTGTGTTGTCGATGTGGGCAACTAATCGCTTTGTCTAAAAAAACTCTTACGAAAAGTTGATGGCAAAAACGTAAAAAAGAAAAACAGCGAACTTCCGCTAAAAAATTGATAAAAAATGGTTGACTTTTGGCAAGAAACGTCCACCCGAAAAAACAGGAGGGGATCAAGTCACTCGACATCGACACACATTTGAGCCGCTCGGAACACGAAGAAAAGCGAAATTTTTATCTGCAAACTTAGACTTAAGCAGCAAAAAAGTAAATTTAAACAATCTGCTCATTCTCCTCCCCTTGATATCCGATTTTTTCAGATGTTAAATAAAAACATCTGTCTGCGCATGAAAAAACAGTAAAGATTCAGCATTTTTTACTCGGGTGAAGACAATCTTCTGCTAGGACGATTAAAAAAACAGATATTCACTTTGAATTTAAGGCATTTGAAAACTGACGCCAATACATCCTTAATTTGGTTTTACGATACCAACCAGAGGGGAACAACCGGAAATTGCCTCCCTTTTGTTGCAATCATTTTGCCCCCCCCACAGGAAATAGTGCAACAATTTATAATTACTTTTCCCCCTTCAAAAAAATCAACTGATTGCGGCTTTGCGTCTATTACTGGAAAGCACAAGCGACACCATCAAAGTTACTATTCGCGAAAACGAGTTCTGCGAGTCCCAGCAGTCGGTGTGAATATTAGTTATTCAGTTACGTCTTACCCACAGTCACCTGGCCTTGTTATCCGGGATTGCATGTAACGAATAAATAACAAAATGTATCTCCCGCCACGGTTTTGAATTGTTTTTGTCAAACAAATTTGTGTCTCTGTGACGTCGCAAACGGATTTCCTACCCCCACCAGCAGTGGCAACATGCAGTTCGAAACTGACGCTGTCGTTCCGAGACTTTTTTCCGGCGAAAGCCAAAGCACCGAAAATGATCATGGGGCTAGAAGCATTGCTTGACACCTGTCCAGCTATCTCGTGCTCTGAAAGAGTGGAACTTTCAAAGACGTTTTTCTCAGGCGTTTGGTTCATTGAAGAAACGTTCTTAAATTGATTTGTATGGTGTTTTTTTGATGGCGTTTTATACGTACAGTGGTTTTGCAGCGCCACGACTGAGTTTGTACAAGGTGTGGCATCATTTGACTCGGTTTGTTTTTGCGTTCTGGACAGTGCCTGCAGCTCTGAAACTGTAGCATTGACCACATTGGTATGGATCGCCATGAGGTGATCGAATACGTGATTGGCAAAAGGCAAGTTTTGCCCTCAGATGCACAGAGCCTGCATTGATTACAGCGGATTTCCAAACAGTTAATCCCGTGTGGCACCAATGAAATTCCAAGCAATAGACCCAACAGCAATGGCGATCACTTGCCACACGCATTGCTGACATGATGTTTCCCATTGTTATATACCAGTTTATGAATTTATACTTTTGGTTGTGGTGACTAGCACAGTGGCTTTTACTCTTTAAAGCACCATCTACCGGTGATCAACTTTAAACATGCGCTGCCATCTCACGGCCGCTGCAGTAAAACCGAAAGCCCTTGCAGAGAGTTCTTTAGCAGTAAACTTTGGTCAGGGCTCTGTGTTGAAGAACCGAAGAAAATATGATTATCTCTACTCACAAAGTCCAATTTTCAGTAAACATTCAGGAAATGTTGGGCGTTTTGTGGTTTTCATCGGACAACTTTCTTCTTTTTCTTATATTAATATTTGTTTGAAAGCTCCTTGTTGTTCAACATGCTGAACCAAGACGAATGTGCTAAATAGCTACGATTATAGGTAGGTTTCGCTAAATTTTTCCTTTTGGTGAAATGCGATGCAGCTCTACCATTTTTCCGAACTCTTTCCACTTTTTGTTTTCTCAAAAAGCAAAAGGTATTTGTGCTCTTCAACTTGAGTATTGTTTTTAAATGTCAAAGTACCAGACGTGCTACGCTAACAACGTTGTTTGATAAGCAAGTGCCCTTGCGCTTATTGTGCTGGCAGGAGCGCATCGAAGTTAGATGGCGCCCAGGGCAAGAAACAAGTTTGGCGTCCCAAGTTCGAACCTAAGGTCTTTTGGGAATAAATGTACTGCATTGAAGAAAGTACTTGCGACACTGTTGAGACTTTTTGGCGTCCCCCAGTGTTTTCGGAGCCCGGCTCATTGTCAGGCCCGTAACCAGGGGGGGGCGCAGTTAGGCGAAGTCTCCCCCTACAAAATTGTTCTCCCCCCTGGAAAAATGTGTTGAGCACAGGTCAAAACTATTGGACATAGTTTAAAAAATTTGGGCCCCTCTCAGAAAACTCTTCGCCACCCCTGGTGTCCCAAGCTGGTTACGGGCCTGGTCATTGTGCCCCCCTTGCCCCCTCCCCGTTACGCTCCTGGGTGGTGGCAGTATTGAAGGAATTTTATAGAAAGATTTTAACCAACAACGTTAGAAGTATGCTTTCGTTGCAAGAAAATTATATATGACCTACTTGCCGGGCAAAAAATTGTGCAAAAAATCAAAATCTTTGAACGTCTTCCTGTCTTGCTATACCATGCGGAAGTAATTTCAGTAAAACCGTGGATAGTATCCTCACGCACTACATATCCTTGAATTGTAGCCACTATAGTTTCAAGGACACCAGCCGATTGAAATAAATCCCATATCACCAGAAGATGCAGGCTTGCTATTTCAGGAAGTATTCAAGCAAGGCTGGACTATGTAAAATATATTGCACAGTGTAGACAGTGTCACAGAGGGTTACAATGCTGTGAAAGGACTGATTTGCTGAAAATGACGCGGTTGTCATTTATTTCTCACGGTTTTATCACTGCCCTACAGACATAGGCGTATCCAGGTGGGCCATTCCCCACACGTTTCTGACCTTTCTTATCGTTTCATGCTTTGAGAGGCGGTGTCCCAAACAAAATAAAGTTCTTCGCTTGAAAACAAAATGTTTGCCCCTCCCAAAATTTCGGGCTGGCTACGCTACTGCCCAAAGAGACTGGCACCAAATGGTAAAGTCATATTTCTACCACTTCCCAAAATACAACGTTTGATCGCCAGCGAATGTCAAACAATAGAAGCACCTAAAAACTCAGTTAAGGTTAGAAATGACTCCAAAAATCGTCGAATGCCTCATCTAACTGAGCGTCAGCTTCTATTTCTTTATTTGTTTTATTGAGTGCATGGAGAGAAACGTGTGAAGGATGCTGACGATGTATCACGTGATCATCCGCAGATGACTCGTCTAATTAGACTGAGTGGTCCGCGGAAAGTGTCCTTTGACCGTTTGCACTCGCCGAAGGCTCTGAGCTTTCCTCATCGTTCTGGAATCCTTCGTTCTCTTGAACGTTCATCGGATCAAAGTTGCTCCTGTGAGAAAGAAGCTTTGGGCCAAACAAGCTGATGCCAAACGCACCAACAGGAGCTGTGATGAGTGTGGCAATCACTGCGAGTTCCAAGATCTGAAATGGTAGCAAAATGTCAATGTTTTGAACAATGCGTAAGATTCTAACAGCTTTCAATCGAATAATGAAAAACGGGCAAGAGTAGATGTCAGCACTGGACACAATTGTGGCGAAAGTAACAGAAACAAGATGCAAGACCATCAAACGCACTTGTAGGAAACAGGGTCATCATTATTCAGTGAGGTGAATGTTTCGCTAATTAACTGTGGTCACTAAAATGCTGTTAATGTTTATGACACTCATCAAGAATGATAATTAAGTTAATCAATTAACTGCATTAAGCAATTGTTTTTACGATTTTCTTTACAAACTTATTGCCAAAATTATAACAGCTTGCTGCATCTGCATACAAGTGCTTCATTTGATCAAACAAAGATACGTAGTTACCATTTAGCTACCAACAACTTGCTTCTTGAAATACAAAAGAACCTTCGCCAACTAAAAATGTTTTTATCGTACATTAAGCACTCAGCTAGGGTCAAGCCAGCTTGGACAGCCAAACATTTGTAAGTTTGTAAAGCGTCGTAGATCATAGTAGAGATGTTGTTTTTCATGGAATAATAATTACGAAAATTGAAACCAGAAGAAAACGATATATTTCATTACTTTCCACAATGTTTTCAAGCTCAGGTCTTTTTCTTATGTGTTCGATCGTATTGTTTCAGACGCTGTGCGTTTCTACATTTTTCTGAAAGCTCAATGATCTTGGTTTCATACTTATATCCGTTGTTTTGTTTCCAGCTCATTATAGCAGACAAGTTGCGTTTTTACTTTTCTTCAACATCCTGTGTCCCGACATGTTTTTCATTGACAGGTTGCACAATTGCGGCAGACTATTAATCAACATCCTCCAAACCCACACATCTTACTTGAATTCCTCGAAAGACTTCGTTTTCTGCACGATCAAGCTCTCTAGCCCGATCGTAAGCTGCAGATCCCAAGGCAGCCTAAAAAAAGATTTGAATGAAGATGTTGACGACCTTTCGAGCGATAATGAAAACATAACTTTGATTTTGGGCTCACGTCAGTTTAAAAAGAAAAGGACGAAACTGATAATGACAAAAAAGTTTTTGCATAAGAATATCAAGACAGCTACATTGCCCCAATCCATACAAAATTGGATGTATGATTTGAATAATTACCTTTTATGGCACAAGCGGCAGTTTTCTTACAGAAAAATCCCTTTCTTTTTATATATCTTTTTATTGCTTGAACTCAATTGCAGATCAGTACTTTGGAGCATTTATTAAAGTGTACATGATGGTATCAATGCAGTGTGTATCCAAAGAAGAAGTGAGTTTGAACTTTT
>JGI24159J19872_10010158_pt1 | contig 12348 bp, 10 predicted proteins | sample Ectturendosymbi4_FD_19872 | JGI IMG/M metagenome (IMG submission 19872)
AAAAAAAAAAATAGAACACTAAATTAAATGAAAAAACACTAAATCTATTGGAAAAACACTAGGAGTGGCACTACTGATTATGAGTTGTAGGCAAATTATTTTTAGCCCTCTCTACGTTCGTTCAAAAGGAACTTGATCACTCCTTAGCCGAGCACTTTTAAACACCGGTGAACACCAGCACTTTTAAACACCAAATAACGTAAATGTTAATTATTTCAAAATCCCTGTACAGCATCGCGGTTCGCACAAAACGCCCTCGCGGGCCAGATGCGGACCACGGGCCGCTTGTTTGAGACCCCTAGTTTAAAGTGTGGGTGAGCCGTTATAGGAACAAGAAGTTGTGTTCTGGAAGTTGGCTGTGGATTGAATGCTCAATCACAGATGTCCCCAAACGCTAGGAACAGAAGTCAGCCTAGTCGTTGTATGATCACTGGTCTTATCTCCCGCCTAATCGACCTCACATTTTAAGTTGCCAAATCGAAACAAGGCTGATGTAAGGCTCTCACCACTCGTTTACAGATTTTGCAGTTTCGCAAAACGTTATTTACGGAGGCTTTGCTAGAACAGCAGATCGACAGCAGCGCGGTAACACAAAACACACGATCTGCACGTCAGCAGTGCAAACTCTCAACTGAACGAAACGAGGTCGAAGTCCGTTGCGCACGCATACAAACGCAAGAAATAGGAATGAGTCTTTCTATGCACGGAGTGCGCTGTTTTACGAAACAGCAGCTCAAGAAAGAAGAAACTCAGCTTGTTCAGAAAAGCAAAAACGAAACCTTAATGTGCATGAAAATGCAAATTTCTTTAAATACGTCCACCATACTGCTACAAACAATTTGAATTTACGAGAACAGGATTGGTACTAATTTTCAAAGAACAGCATTTACTTTGTGATTTTGAATTATCAAACAATTGTATTTTCGTAGTGAAGCAAAAATGAGTAACTTTTAAAGATTTTAGAGTTTTACAATAGGCCTACTACTAACGAAAAATACTTTGTCTTCACGCTTTGAACGTGGAGGCAGTTCTCATTTTATGAGCAAATTCCGTCTTTTGGGACGGATATTTTAATCAATGGTGAAAGAAAATATGCTTTGAAACGATAACAAAATTTTAGAGATTTCAATCCCACAAACTTTCAGCGGGATAACATACTGGAAGAAGAGGAGACACAGTCCTGGTGAGGACCTCACAAGAAACCGACAGGAGTATTTGATCACTTCAACTAAACAACAAATGGGGGAAGGGCGGATCCACTGGTCCCAGGCCTGGCTATAGACGATCCAGCCCTGGCTATGATAGTACAGCGAAGAACTATACTCTCACTGCTGACGCTATGCGATTGTTATGTTCAATTCACGCATAAACAACTCAGCACTTTCCTGTTGTACAAGCTGGCAACATGTTTAAATGCGTTAACTGGCTCGGGTTAGGTAAGTTTGGCCAGGGTGGATTGCTACTGTACAATTCAAGCAGGTGCACAACTAGCTCTTCATTTCGGAGGGGGAGCAATTTTCATTAAATTTCATTTGATAACGCCATCGTGCCTATTCAACCGTAGTACAACATTCAAATAGAACTTTTTGGTACAAATTCAAGTGAAACTTCTTAAAAATTATTAGAATACAAAATTTCATCTTTATTCTTTCAAAATTGCTGCACAATGTTTTGAAATTTTGGGGGGGCAATGCCCCTAATGCCCCCATAGTTGCACACCTGAATTCAAGCAGGCCAAGAACTAATTGCTGAAAATATGCCGCGACAGTTTCGACATCGCTTCGAGTTTACACCTGTCCCGCTTCAAAGAGTACGCAGTTACGAATTCGAAGAGAAACTTTTTTCACTTCAAATAAATGCCATTGTAATTTGTAGAAGAATAGATGCGAAAATTCGGCTTTATCAATGTTGTCCCCCGTGTACAAACTGCCCGGGACGCTTTCGTTTGAAAATGCTGCCATGTAATGTTGCAAGACACAAGCACACATATACAATTTAATTCGTTTCTCCTTGTGAGATTATGTAGGCCTGTAGGACCTGTCTCTTTTAGTCTCTGTGCAGTTCAGCAGCGTGCTATACTCGGTTTCAGTACTCCTTCCGGAGTGTCACGAGTGGTCAGCGCAGTGTCGCCAGATTTCAAAAACCTTTAGAGCCAAATTTCACAAAACAATTGCCAAAAGTAGCCAAAATTGACAAACACCTACACACAAAATATCCAAGTCTAAAAGCACCAAAAAAATTCACAGTCACTATAAAGTGCGGTTTGGCAATTTCCTAAAGCAGTGAACTGTAAAAATTACTTTCCGGCACATTCAAGGGCCATGAAATCCTTGTAAAACCATTTTGTAAAAGCAGTGGCTGCAGATACTGCACGTATTACGACACTTTACATAAAAATTGTAACATGTAGCCATAGCCTTCGCAATTTACAAATTTATTTACAAATGCGAAACAAAACAACTAATTACTGCGGTCAAAACTTTTATGAAAACTAAAGTTTAACAAGTAATTCCCAAGGCTACCCCACTGTGTAACAAGGGGGGGGTTGGGGTTAAGGGGGGTTTTGGGGTTAGAGGGGGGTTGGGGTTAAACTCCCCCTTTAGTTTGATATACTGCAAAAACTTCATTGCTGCGCAAAGGAGATTAATTGTTTTCGCATACTTTCTGCATGTTAATTTGTCGACTCAATGTAAAATTGCAGTTGCAAATGCTCTGACGTAGTGATGAGTGTGTTTTGCTCCCCTGTTACGCTCAGCCTGATATCGTTGCAGTTATGAACTGCTGTGTCGTAGCGTTGAGTGTATTTTCCTCCGACATCCTAACTTGGAGCGCTGATAGTTTATATTCAGTGCAGTAACACATAAAACAAGGAGAATGTGTGTGGAAGAATATACATCTTGTGTCAGCAAACTTCGCCAAAACGTTGGTTTGGAAACATGAATTTACCCCAAACTTGCCCAAATTTCCCCTTACTTGCATGAAGAGAACTAAATAAAAACTTGTTCTCCAAAAAAAATCGGGTCTCATTTTTGTAAAATCAATGCGCATACAGCGATTTTGCGAAGGTATTCACAAATTTTGCCCAAATTTCCACAGATTTTGTCTGGATTTTAAGGGATTTTGCCCAGATTTTCACCAAATCAAAAGTTTTGGGGTGCGCTTGCACCCCCTGCACCCCGCCTCCTACACCAGTGCACTAGGCTTACTCAGCATTACTACGCACTTCTTAATTAAATCAATGGTTCAAACCTTAAAACCGTTCTCTTTCTCCCAGTCAGCACAATATCTTCTTGTGTAGGCCTGCTGCGACGACGATTCATGACGATTTATCTATTTATTTACTTTTTTGGAACACATATTTTATAATGCCGAATGTCAACTCAATCTTACAACAGAAATAATAACAAAAGCACTAAAGATGAACACTCACTACGATTCTCTAACACAGTGTTTCCCAACATTTTTACTTACGTGGCTCAGACCCCAGATAACTTTTGATGAAAAGGCCCACTACCTTGTTAACAAACGCTATGATTTTACACGCTTAAATAAAACGCACATCATTCTAAAGCAGGGGTCTCCAAACTACGGCCCGCGGGCCAGATGCGGCCCGCGAAGCCATTTCATCCAGCCCGCGAAGCCATTTTGTCAATAATGAAAAATAATATACAGTACTTACGAAAAATTTGTTGATTTGGTAGAATATAACATATCCCGCAACAATCACATTGCGCAAGATGTCCGGCCCTCGACATGTTCTGTATTACCTTATGTGGCCCTCGATCAAAACAGTTTGGAGACCCCTGTTCTGAAGTATAGCGAATTGATTCCTGCGAGCATTACAGTGAGAATCTTGCTGCTGAACGCAATCAATGTGTTCCCGCGCTGTAGTGATTGATTTGTCTAGATCATGGTCTCCAAACGACGGTCCGCGGGCCAAATCCGGCCGGCGAAGCCATTTCATCCGGCCCGCAAAGGCATTTTGCCAATAAGGAAAAATAATATAACTACGGAAAATTTGTTGATTTGGTAGAATGTAGCATATCCCTAAACAATCACATTGTGTAAGATGCCTGGCCCTCGGACTGTTGAGTAATAGCTTATGTGGCCCTCGGACAAAAAATTTGGTGACCCCTGGTCTAGATAACTTTATTCTAACATAGTAGGTAGATCCATGCAGTCCAGCATGCGTCTGCTACATTGATCTGTCACGGGACGAGCTGATCACTGAAGCCTAACGAAATACAGAATTTCCACTGGACTGAAACAGGCGGCAGTGCAACAAAAGACACTTACAAAAAGGTAAAAATGAATTTGGCCGCAGTATTTTCACAACATTTTTATGAACTGAACCAAACACTTGTCTAAATCTAATACAAAAATCCGCCGAAATATTGCGAAAATAACGTAAAAATCCGCCACCTGCCAAATACAAAATATACCCGCCAGCCAATTTAAAAAATAGTCAAATTTGGCGGAAAAATAGCACATCTGGCAACATGGGTCTGCGGCTCCAATCCCCGCTTGCTTGTGTCGTGGACCACGCGGTTGCTTTAGCAGTGAATGCTGCACTGGTGGCGAGTCAACGGCACCATCGCGCGTGAACCGTCGCCGACTGCACCTACCCATCACCCGAGCACGAGACTGGACAGACGGCAAGAACCGTCTTTGAAGTCTTCGGTATGACCTGACCGGGAATCAAACCTACCAGCTTTGGTGGCGCTTGCTCAACCAACAGCACCCTTGGACAATTAGTTGATTATTCCAAGCAACCAGTTGCAAATTAGAGGTTTTGACATGGTTCATATGTCTCAGGCAGGGACGCCAGAACAATGGTAGGGCAGGGGGGCAGGAAAAAAGTTGAGGGTTGGAAACTTGTAAAAAACAAAAAAATCGTTACCAATTAAGCTTGTTTTTGCAGCAACAACGTTGACCTCAAAAATAATAGCACAATTATGGAAAATCATTCCGAATTTTATGGGTGCGCGAAAAGCTGCAACCAATTTATTTCAAGTTGATCTTGATAAATCATAAAATTACTTATGATTCTGTTCTGAAAGACACCTCCGCCCACGTTTCCCCCTTTTAAAAGGGCAGGGGGAAATATCCCCGTCATTTCACACCACACTCTGGTGTCCCTGAAATTACCTATGATGCTATTATGTAAGGGCACCTGTGCCCCCGTTGCCCCCCCCCTTTCAAAGGGCAGGGGGCTGTCTCCCAGTCCTGCACCCCCGTTCCAGCTTCCCTGGTCTCAGGTAAGCAGGGGCGGGTCGAGCTAGAAAGTTAAGGGTGCAATTTCAGTAATATTTAGTAGTACAGTAGAATTAGTGGAAGTAGTTTTTACTTTTGACCAGCGAAATATAGAAACCTTAGCATTAAATCATAGAATGAGGTGCTTGCGAGATCCTTCAAAACCGCCAATAGCAAACAAGCTGCAAAACTTACCAAATAGTCCCTTTTTTGCCATGAGAACACACCAACCACGCGAATTTATCCAAATGGTACTGGTTCAAGTATCTTTTTATATCCTTTTTTGTGATGAGAAGAAAATGGCAGATAAAAAACACGCGTAGGTCTCACATTTTAAGTCATCAATATTGGAAATCGAATCAATGTGACATCCAGCGTCACTTTATCGATTAATACAAGTCCTGTCCATAACACTGACATCAGCAGTGAAGCGCAACATTCCCCAATGTTAACAAAACCAGCATCAAATCCATGCTCTACCTGTTCTTTCGAAACACAACTGCGTCCTTTCATTTTGCTGTCAAACTTTCAATGCATGTCTAGTACGCTACTGCAATATTCTCTTAACTGGGGCAACCAAAAGTCAATAAAGTCAAATTTTTTCTGCCTTTTTCGAAGTTTTTGAAACGTCCACAAACTAAATTTCACGCTCATACCATGGGTGACTCCCAAGTTATTAGGTCAAAAAATGTCAAAATTTATCATTAGGTCAAAATTTATCGTTTAAAGGTCAAACTTCCCTTGCAGCGCATTTTTTTCACTTCATCGCCTTTTTATTGAAACCACAACAACAGATATTGATGTGCTTTTGCAAGTTAGTTGTAATTCTGTAATAATAGCGGGTTTGTTGCGACTTCTGGCGTAATAATATTGTTTTTCCCACTACCGGACGATTAAATATTATGTAAGTTGTAGCAGGGATGGATTTAGGGAGGCGGGGCAGTTTTTTGCATGCAGATATGACCTACTTGGCCATTTGTCCGAAAAGCGTGAAAGTATGCCCCTCTTATGTATAATGCCCCTTCAAAAATATATCTTTTGTGGTGCCGACTTTGGTTCCACGATTGCCTTAGATCTTCAACAGAAATCAAAGCCTTTCCTACATTCCTCAATCTGCTTTTCATCGGAGCTCTCTGCCAGATACTGCAGAACTCCGGGGAAAAGCAGTTTTGTCATTCTCATATTGCGTAGCAAACAATATTATCGTGTTGTTACGGCATTGATAAAAGTCCAGACGTTTGCATATTTGGTCGTTTCACAGTGTATTGTGAAGTTATGCCTCTGCGCGGATTCACAAATTTTAAGTTAATGAGTCGTCATAGGAAGGAGTCGCGCGGGGCCCCAAAAGCGCGGGCCCTAGGCCATGGTCTATGCATAAATCCGTCACTGGGTTGCTGGTAAAGCAAAAAAGTGGTCTCACAATACATGGTTTGATAATTGCTCAATCCATGATGTATATAGTGTTTTAACTTTATGATGTTCTCAGGTTTGACTCTACTGTAGTTATTTAATGTACTTATCACCCCTAAAGTTAAGCAACCAAAATTTTTTTAATTTCGACGTATACAGTGCATGAATATGCTTCTGAGTTACCTAACACCTAGCTCAACACCTAAGGTTGAATTATTTTGCAGTTGCAAACGTAGGAAATAGGTCAAAATAAAGTCAAAATTTGAAGCTTTCAGGTCAAAAAATTAGTTTCCCTGCTCATAACGGCTTCGATCCATGTGGGAGAGATGAAGCACGCATTACAATCCTATTGTGACAAAACAAAGGACGATAGAATGAGCTCTTATCGCGAACAGTGAGAATTCAATCATGGCGAAAACTTAAAATTGGTTTTGATATGTTGCTTTCAAGTTGTACAAACACATAGTGCGTATGGTTACTTTCTTAGGTTTTACGGGAAGCGGTCGTCCCAATCGCCCCCTGCATATGGATCCGCCCTTGCCGGTAAGTGAGGCGAAACTCGCCTATCCGCAATTGAAATATAGGCATGTCGCCAGGTTTTCGGTAGCTAGGGTGCCAAATAGAAAAACGGGAGACAACATTCATAAACCCAATCCATTCAAGTGAAACAAAACTTATAGGAGAAACAACAAAGAGATTGAGACAATTTAATTTTTCCCAAAGCTCTCTCAAATTTTCACCTGATGACTCAACCATAGCGAAGCATCAGAGAAGTAAAAATATTTCCACAAAAATCTCCAAATTTCGCCAAAAACTTTATTTTTGGACCAACACGCCAAGCCTTTGTTGGGGGCAGCAACTGCAAATGGGGAGCCAGCACCACCAATCCACCACTGAAGACGCTACTGAAATAACGTCAAGTTTATCACAGGTTTCACAGCCTCATAAAAGCTTCTTACCATGCTTCTCGCAACTAGTCAGTTGATACAGCACTTTGCAGGGTGTAGCATTGTTTGTTTCAGTGCAAAATGCGAATACAAAGGTTTTAGATCAGGTTTTCCGAAAGTTTAGACTGAACGTCATCTTGCCTAGCAATAATTACTTTTCCAAAATTTTAAGGAGCGTTTGTGCTGGTTCAGTAAGGTACCAACACTACCAAGCACGAGTTGAGTTTATCAATATTGGAGTCATTAACTGAGACATTGGTAAGCGTGCTGAAATTTAAACAACAAGATTCCAATTTGCAACCAACACAATGGTTTTGAATGGGATGCCTTCGGTTAACCTCTTTTGAAAACCGTTAGTGAGCGCTGCTTGTTAGACATCTTTCCACAACCTTACAATAGATTTAATCATTTCCTCCACGAAAAACGAAACAAGGCCCTCATTTTCCGAGAAATGTTGCAAAGCTAGAAAACGAAAGACCGTCAATTTGTAGCATACACTTATTCAAATAAATTATAAGCAAATATGCTTTGAAACAATAATGAAATTTTTGGTATTTCAGATTTCTTAGCACCACCACAAACTTTCAGCGAGATAGCATGCTGAAAGAAGAGGAGACACTTGGTCCACACTGTTGCAGTCAACCGCCCTATAAGTGAGGGCCTCACAAGAAACTGACAGGAGCGTTTGGTTACTTCAACTAAACAACAAATGGGGGAAGGACGGATACACTGGTCCAGGTCCCACGAGAGGGGCTGCAGCTGGTGCGCCGCACCGGGGCCCATAAGAGTCTAGGGAGCCCATGAACTTCAAAGTTCAAAATTGAAACGGGCAATCATGCACAAATTTTTTATTTTTATAACTTTGTTCATACAATCATGTGAAAAGTAATTGACTGAAATTGTTGTTTAAGTGTTTACGAACGAGGCTGTTTCCTCGGGCCCTCCTTTTTCAAGAGATGCCGTTGGGCTCCTCTTTGATTGTTTCACACTTATTTTTTGCATTATTTTGTTTAAAAGCTGATGAAGCACTCTAGAGCCACGTTTCATAAGCTCTGAAGCAAGTTTTTCATCATAAAGCAAAAATTATGTGCAAATGTGCCAAAGGATCCCCTAAACAACTTCAGTGTGTAGACAAAGAACAATGTAAAAGCAAATCACTTCAAACAATTTACAATGTGAAATGGACTTTCACGCAGAAGCAAATTCCCAGACAAAACGAAATATTTATCTTGCTTGCAGCAAATAAAATTTTGCATAACATAAGCAAGATGTAGGGGCACCTTTTCTGATATAACATGAACAAATATTGGGGTCAGGGGCCCCTTTTTAGGACCACGTATTGTATACGTGAGATATCACAAATTGTGCAATATCTTGGGGCAGCTTTCGAAATTTTTCTCTGGCGCTAAATTCTAATATCTACCCCTGGTTGGGAGTTGTACATGGAATTTCTGTGATTTTTAATGGAAGATATCAAACCTAGGAAGCGGTGTTGCATTGTTTCGCTTCCGTAACGCTGAAACTATACCCGATCAGCCATTGCAAAAGGTATGCAAAGAAGATGAGTTTTGATTTACAGGATTTGATGCATGCTGGGGTTCACATAAGCTCAAGTGCAGTGCGACACCGCCCCCTGGAGGGTGACATAAAGACTAAGAAACCGCTTAAAAAGCAGCTTCTTCGGGGACGCCGGAATAGCGGTATGGCAGGAGGGGCAGCAAAAGAGTTGAGGGCAATGCAAATTTATAAAAAACAAAACAATCATTACTAATTATGCTTGCTTCTGTTCACAACAATGTTGATCTCAAAAATATATTAAATTTGTTAAATTGGCGTTGCTAGTGAGAATTGCTATAGCTTACTATTAATGTTAATTTGACGTATAGGCCTAGATGTGCATTCTTTGAGATCAGCCTGAGTCATAGGTGTATGAGCAGGCAAATTTTTGGGGTTGCGAAGATTTTTGCCCAAATTTTCCCAAACTTGCCCAAAAAAATTTAGGGTAACTTTTTGTGCGAATAGTTTCTTATGATAACCATTTTTGGGCTGACCTCCAAAAAAAGGTCTTCATGTGATTGTGCACACGTTGGGCGCCATTTTTTTCAAATCAAAGTACGTTGGAGGCATCCAATTTTTTGACCTAAAAAGGTAAACTATTGAATTATAATTTACACGTTTTGACTATATTTTGACCTATCAATTTCTTGCGTTAAAATCTGAAATGTGGAATACAAAACATACAAAACATGTATCAGAAGTCAAACCAGCAAATTAAAAATCGTTTTTCTGTTGAAATGAAACAAAAATCAAGGTGAGAAAGAGCCAACGAAGCCAGAGTTTGAAAGACATGGACGAAAATCAACCCGAAAGCGCAAGAGAAACACGCAGTGTCATAAAAATTCCTGAAGCCACTTCGACGGTTCTGCAATGCTATACTTCAACACCAAGTACTGCTTCACATTATTGTCTTAAAAGTTTCTATATGCATTAATAGATGAGCATTTACCAAATACTATAAGACCAATCGTCCAGTAAAAAACAACATTATTAAGTCAGAAGTCGCAAAAAAACATTATATTTCAGAATTGCAATTAAACTTGCAAATGCACATCAATATGTGTTGTTGCAGCATTAATAAAATATTGATAAAGAGAAAAACTCTGCTTCAAGAAAATTTTGACCTAACGATAAATTTGGACTATTTTTGGCCTAATAACTTTGCAGTTGCTCATGGAATCAGTGTGAAATTTGGTTTGTGGACGTTTCATAAAATTTAAAACAGGCAGAAAAATTTGACTTCTTTTGACTTTTGGTAATTTGGTTGTCTTAGTTATAATGTAAAATAACAAATAAAGCATATCATTTTCTAGTCATAGTATTGAAAAGCTAATGAAGCTCTTAATCAGTTACGATTTATAATTTATAAGGATGCCCAAAACAGTTCTCGCACCAGCAGATTTTTTCCTCTCAAGGGCCTTGCACTGGTTCTAGCCCTGGCCATAAACGACGATCCACCCCTGGCTACAGTGGTATGGCAAAGAACTACCTTCACTGCTTACACTGCGCGATTGTTGTATCCATGTATAAACAAAACTCAACACTCTTTCCTGCTGTACCTAAGCTGGCAATGAGTAATCTGAAGTACGTCATTTGCAGCAGGATGTGTAACTCAAGGATACGCATCAATCGTTTTCACCACAAGCAGTGGTTGATGAGATCAAAGAATTAAACATCGACTGATTAAAAGCTCCGCGGAAATCAATTTTCTCTACCTGTGTGTTCACAGTAAATCCTCTGAAGCAGTTATTGATAGCAACTTACTTGTCGTGAGCGATGAAATCAGAAAGGATTTCCCAAATAGGGGTATTTACAAATTAGACTAAAAAGTCTGGAGTTTTTTCTTTATTCAGTGGAACAATTAGTGAACATCAATCATATTTTCTCCACAAATGTTTCAGCTTCAATTTTTCTATGATATGAACACATTTTCTCGAGAATTTTTCGTTAAAAACAAAATCCTTCCCGACAACAACTGAGCATTTATTATCTGAAAGAAGTGCAAGTGTGTGTGATAAGCGCATTTCCAGGCGAAGCCTTGGTTCCATCGTAAAATATAAATCCTGATTTTACCAGATATGTTCAAAAGACCCAAGGTATCTAGCGCTCTCCCGCAACGGTTTTCGAATCACCCAATTATAATCACGATATATTCGCCTTACTATAAAGTTTACTTGCTTGTTTCATCTTTTGATCTTCACTTTGTTTTGAGGGTGAAGTAAAAGTTTTGAACGGAGTGAGGGCAGATGGCTATCAGATTATGCGTGCTTCCAGTGGATCCAAGTCTTTTATCACATCGGGATTAAACGGTTCGGGTCCAGTTTACAAATTCATTAAAAAACAGAGTTCGAAACGTATGCGCTGTGACTAGACATTTTGTTATGAAATCGCAAATTTCTGTGCATTTTATCTAAGAAAAACTTTGCCAAACAAAATGGCAAATCATCAAGAAACAGTTTTAATTAAAACATAAAATACGGCTTTTCATAGTTAAAATCTGGTGTCATACCACGCCGTATTTATTCGATTGTAAGCCGCGGGTTATAGCTTGATGTTTTTTTCATCATTTCGTGCGGCTTGCAGTCAACGGCGGCTTACATATTTTCTGCACCTCATAGAAAGATCTAGACAGCGCTTTCCTTGGCTACGTTTTGTCGACCAAACTCTCTGTTCTGTTTCTCTTTACACTTTTCAGCATCACGTGCACACTCCTCACCAGGGCCGGATTTAACAGATCTGAGGCCCGAGGCTAATCCACTTGTGAGGTCCCCTCTCCCATTGTTGGAGGAAAAAATGGAAAGCGTCATCAATTTGCGAAAATCCGAAAATGACGCTCTGAAAGTACGGTCGGTAAGAAATTATAAACCATTACTGGAGTGCCCACGATCACTGCGCTTGTTGCTGTCTTTGACGCAAAAGCTTTCAGTTGCACAGATCTGTTGAAACCCGACATAGCTGGCGAGAACAGGATTTTAACTGCTACAAGCAAACCAACCGAAATCGCCACAATTGAAATATTTGATAAAACACATGGCCTGCGTTTTTTAGAAGAATCACATCTATTTTTTCTTATCTGTGTTAAAAAAACAAACACACTGCACCGCACCTATGTAGTATGTGTGGCGGCTTAAGACTTTAAAGCACAACGTGAGGACCACGTTGCAACTCGCTTACCACGGCT
>JGI24159J19872_10010159_pt1 | contig 12347 bp, 12 predicted proteins | sample Ectturendosymbi4_FD_19872 | JGI IMG/M metagenome (IMG submission 19872)
GTAAGAGAGATTGCGAGCATGATCTCTATTGTTGCTTGCTGCCACGGTGCGAAGCTTTGCGCACATGCCGCTCGGGATTTCCGATCGCAACAGTACTTACGACGTGATTAATTTCTTTAATTTCAAGGGGGCGATAAAACTCCACTGATTTATAATGTTTCATCGTTCAATTCGGGGGGCTTGGTGCTTTCTTTTGTGGGGAAAAGTCATCCGTGGCCACTGGACTGAGTTATACGTATGTCGTTTTGAAACGACCTACATGCAAATAAGCATTTTCGCCCATGAAATTGATTAAAAGCAAAACGAGGTCGCGCCTGACTGATTCAAAATTGAAGAATTTACTGCTGCTCTCAGTAACAAATTTAACTCCAAACATTGAAAAACTGGTGAAATGTTTCATAAGTCTCATTAAAAAGTAAGTAAATTTGAAGTGTATTTACTAGTTTACCAGACATTTAATTTGTGTTTGATTATATTACCTGGTAAATAACTAATGATGTGAAGTAACATTGCTACAAGAAATATCCGACGGTATGGCGCATCTCTACTCACGTTTCGAAAATTTGGCGCATGGCGTGCGAAAGGTTGGCCACCCCTGGGCTACAGTTTCCCAATCTTATTTCTAGAGTTGTTTTGAGAGCAACATAAGTCACTCTTTGCTTTGTCCTTGCAGATGATTTACAATGTTAATATACTTAAATTTGTTGCTGGACACGGTACTGTAGTTCAGCCCGCTTGCATTAATATCGTATTTGGATGCAAAGAAGCACAGCAATGTGGTAGAACACTTAATTTGGGTTTGATCAGACTTGTCAGATGGAGTGCCCAAAATGCTGAACCGCACTGGTCGCACGTGCATATCACTCTTACAGTAGAACACTTCCGTTTTCATGCATTTTATAAGAAGTGTGGGTTACATTACAACGCGATTTGATGTCTTGTTCAAGTCGCTTAACGTTACAAAGACGATAAATATTTTTCTTGCACATTTCCGTTTTTTGAAAAAGCAACAAATCTTTTTAAATGCTGCTGGGCATAATGCATGCAGCCCCACCACTACCAAAATCACCATTGATATCCTCTTACCAGTAGCAAAAACAAATGGCCAAAAATTAGCGCAGCCTACTTCACAAAATGATTTCAATCTGTTTTTACTGTTGTTGGGTGGAGGATGTATCTTCTCAATCTCCCCTTGTTGGCCTCTGCATACATACCCACAGAGAGTTGTAAAATGGCCTTATTTTGAAGCCTGAGCCACGCACGAGCCGAAATCACAAGCCCGAACCTGGCTTGAGCCCGACATTTATTTTTGAAGCCCGATTTGGGCCTGAAAGCCAAATCAACCGAGGGGGTCAGATATGCGCAACTGCGGAGTAACAAAAAACGTTGTGTGCAGGTGTAATTGCAGGTAGCCTACACGGTTTATCACACCGAAAATAGCAACCACCTTGGCCAAAATATTGGCATAATCTGGCACAGACGTAGCATGTTAGTCAACGATAATACTGCGGAATATAATATTTCTCAAGAAAAATAGAAACTATCACGAAAGTATCTACGATGGCGCTATAGGCATAAAAGAAACTTTCTGGATAGCTCTATAGATATGAAAAGTGGACTTGTAGACTTCTTAAAACAAGCCTAGAATAGCGTGAGTGATTGATCTTTTTGACGCAACGCCATCGCGTGCTAATTCCCTCACCGCTGTTGCCTTCTCAAAAACACTGTGAGACTAATCCCAGCAGAGAATAAAAGAACACAGCTGGGTTTGCAAACAGAATTAGCTGAAAAAAAACACAAACACTTCTCTCACAGAAGCTACAGCGGTGAGCACAACAAATCTAAGTCACGAAAGAAAAAAGTTGTTACTCTTAATGTTATAAAAAGTTTTGCATGCAGGCCCGAAATTGGCTCGAAATATTTTGAGAAACTTAAGCTTGAGCCCGGCCCGACGCGGTCCGGCCGAAAAAAAACAACCAGACGTATCACTTTGCACCATGTCGAAACCATGGGCGTCGGAAGGGGGGGCAGAGGGCCTTGGACTCCCTGGATTTAGAAATTATTAGCAAATAAAGGTTGTTTCGCCGTCACGCATATGGCAAAATATAAGCTTAACAAGAGAAGGCACGCACATCAAGCAAGCGCCACAAGGAGTGCCTCCGGAAAAGTGTGGCAACCCATAAGCGCAAATCACCGCACGAACAAACACAGCTGTCGTACGTCGTTACATCTTTGACGAATTTTCTCCGGTACCAAACATGCTACGCTATCATCTAACACAACGTGAATACTTCATTCGACCAGCAAGATTTAATTGAAAATAGGTTTTCTTTGGATTACCGCAAACCACTGGCGCAGCATGGGGGAAGGAGGCTTGGAGCCGCGGGCCACGGGCGGCACTTTTTAGGGGAGGCGCTTTGCTGATTAAAAATTAATTTTCGAAAGGAATTTAAAAGTTCTAATTTTTTGTTATTATTTTTAAATAAAATTTTAAAAGTTTTAAAAGTCCTAACTCTTTCTAAGTCTTGTGATTAGAAGGCCTATACTGGTAGGTTAACCTAAAAACACGACATGTGGCTGTGGAGTGAGCAAATTGATGAAATGTTCATTCAAAATCTGGGTCTAATCCAATGTGCACTTTTGTCCCAGTCCTTACACCTTCCTCACCGGGCAAAGCCATTTCCGCTATCTCAGTCATAAGTCCTTTGAACAAAGGAAATAGATGACATTTGACCGTGGACTAGCAAACACTAGTGCTCCGGTTGTTCGCGGTACGTATTATCCCTCTATATCTGATGTAAAAGGCTTCGCATGAACTCCCAGTAAGCAGCCAAGGGTAGCTTAATCCTTTTTCTCGTATCGCTGGTTCGTCAGTAACGCCCCAACGGCACGTCATCACACCAACTGACACCTATGTGGGGATTTCTGTGGGGCGGCGATAGCTCAGTGGTAGAGTGTCCGCCTCACAATTGGAAGGTTGTTTGTCCGATTCACCGACACTGAGTGAATCGCCGTAGAGTTCCTTGGGCAAGATCGTTCGCCTCAACTGACCCGGAAAGAAGCATATTTCAGGCGTTGGCATGCCGCTAGCGGATCCCTTTCAAAACAGGCGTGTTCATGACAGACCACGTTCATAACAGACCACGTTCATAACAGACCCGTTCACAACAGACAACCTTCATAATGGGTCTGTTATGAATGTAGTGTATTATGAACGTGGTCTGTTATGAACGTGGTCTGTTATGAGTGGTCTGTTATGAACAGGTCTGTTTTGAACGGACACCGCCTCTAACTGCCGTCGCCAAAATTAAAAAAAACATTTCTTGGCACATCTCATGCTATTTTTTATGTTCTGTGGGATATTTTCAATAAATGCCATATACTATAGTCTAGTCATTAGATGGGTTTATCAACACTGAATTTTAGCGGTTGAAGTGAAAAACTCTGCAAAGATAACTTTGTTCAGTTTGAATACAACGGCTGTTTTTCGACATGACGTAATGGTGTCGGCAAATGACGTTCTTGAAGTAGGGTACTGCACAGTCCCGTCGTCATGGGGGGCTTTGGTGGGCTTAGTCCCCCCAAACAAAGCTCCAAGATCCCCATATTGAGATACGAAACACTGTACATTGATGGAACTTTTGTCAAATTTGAATGTCAAGCCCCACTGCACGAACGTAAAGCCCCCCACACAAACGTAAAGCCCCCCTATTGACCACTTTCTGGCGACGGTTCTGATAGTGCAGTTGGTGTGTTTTCCGAGGTAACTTTGAGCTCATATTGTCAATTTGAACTGCAAGTAGAGGGAATCAGAGCTAGCCAATAGCCAGCGTGAATTTCGTAAAAGTCTCCTTTGTTCAACGGTATACTTAACATTTTCAGTCATAGAAAAATTCATTTCAACAAGAAAAGCTTAGAAAAGGTGTTGCTCTCATTGTGATGAATTTAACGCAAAAACCTTAGTCTGAAAATCGAACGCAAGAGTAAATAATATGTTTAGATATGATTTTGGTGCAGGATTTTATTAAAAAGGGGCGTCAATCAAAACAGCTGTACAACTTAGCAATGGCTGTACCGAATAAAGTTGTTCAACGCACCTATCGTCGAACGTACTGTAAGACCTTGTAATCACTGCTGAGCATTAAAAAAAGCCCATGTCCCGCCTGGCATGGTTTGGCAATACAGTTTCCGAAAAAGACGTCTGCTGGTGACCAATCCAGTCGCCACAGAGAATTTGGTGGCTGAGACCCTTAAAGTGAAATGTGAAACACTATAAATCAGTGGATTTTTGTCAAATTTCAAAATGTCAATTCCCCCTGCGCAAACGTAAAGTCCATCAACAAAAAACCTTCTGGCGATTCTATTCGTAACGAACAAAGTCAAACACTATGCGCATGTAACTGGAAGAGGTCCAACCCAACAGCTAGACCACGTGTGCAAGTCACGATGAAGGCTGCAAACCAGCGCTTCTCAACCATAGCCGGTTTTGATATTTTTTCAAAATAGGTCCCCGCGCTTATAGAAGGCTCCGCTCAAGTGTCGACAGAGTTAACGTTTGAAACCTTTTATGCATGGCCTACTGAGAGGATTAAATCAGTACTGAAACGTGAAGTGAACAATCAAACGTTGTTTAAATCACATATTATATGATTTATTATTATACCCTGCTATATGCAGTATATGTACTATTTCTAGTTAAAGATGGGGATACTACACGAAATTTTAACATACATAATGTTTGCATCTGTAAAGTAGGTACGTCGCCATCACATCCCTTAAATTTTTCATTTGATCCCTTGGAATGAGTAAACTATTGAAGAGTCGTGCAGTGGGTTTATCAGAGATTAAAAACCAACAGGGAAGAAAATTTGACGAAACATGCTGGGTTACTATATATGCCTATGTAAAGAAAGCAAAAAACAGAAAAATTAATGATAAGAAATGTGGCGACAAGCAGAAAAAGTAAGACTCATAATCGACAATGAAAAACAAGACATATTTCAGTTTGTGAGTATTTGATTGCGATTTTCAAGATGTTTTATTAATCCTTTTATCTTCAAAATAAGCACGAAACATGATCTTCTTTCAGTTAAATTTTTTGTAAGTAAATTTGAGGGGTGGAAAGGGCGGCACTTTTATGGTCGGCCCCGGGCGGCACTTAGCCTTGCTACGCCACTGCATGCGCTAGTGGGTTCCTTTGACGTTAGGAAACTTTTTCCGACGTTTGTATCGTTCTCGTTTTTACTTTTTTTTGTCAGTCTGGATGAAGCTATAAGAACGTCGCTCGACCTGTAGTGCATCATTTGCAGGGATCTGTGCTCTGAACAAATTTTTAGCATCACCCTCAGCTGCATACTTCACAGCAGGGTAAACAAAACTTTAATCTTTTTCATCTTTTACTTGAAACAAGCAATACATTTGCAGGTATTACAGCGTGTGTTCATTTGCAGTACTTGCACGGTTGAGGTTTTCGAGAGCTACATTTACAGTAATATTTTTTTTAAATGTTGTTATGCAACAGGTTGTGGTTGTCTTGGAAATTAAACAAATGCAATCATTGTATTTTGTTCAGATTGCTAGATTCTGCGTTTGAAGTTGCACTGCAGTTTGGGCAGGTCTATATATTTTACTAAACGTTACGTTTTACGTCGAACACACCTAAAAAATGTGGTTGGGATTGTTTTGCACCGTTGCGACTAAAACTGACTTACTGGAGTGGCAACGTAACTTTACTTATATGTTGCAGGAAACATTGGGTTATAGTGAATGCATGCAAACTGTGCCGAATGGACAAAAAAATACTTGCGTTAACTTTTCGAAACATTTTCATCGCACTTTCAAATATATCTTTGCTTGGCAAAACAATCTAGCAGAAAGACTTTCTTCAGTTCAGTTTGTTCGCCTTTTGTATACCTTTCAAGCTTGCGCCGGGTAAATCCTGCATTGATTCCTCGTATCCATCCATTAAAAGCCAACCACGAGGCAGTACAAGACGAATCTACATTTGATCAAGTCTGTGGCATGACCCGACCGGCAATCGAACCCACCCTACCAGCTTTGACCGCGCATGTTCAACCAACTGCACCGCTTAGCCATTGCATAAACTTTTTGTTTTAATAGGTAGTTGATCTTGGACCAATTGTCAATGAATTGATAGTTCTGATTTTTCCAATATTAATATATTTTTACGCAGATGAACAAGTTGATGTTACTGGGTGTATTGATTGTTCTTGTGCTTTTATCCACTGATGGAGAGGCTGCAACGTCCAAACCTTATTATCGGCGTCGTCGTTTATGCTATTTCAGACGAATCTGCAAATATATTTGGTGGAATGGAGATGGTAGGTTTGTTCTCTGCACGCTGACGAGATTATCGAAGGTTTTACTTGGATGTTAAACGTTTACAAATAAAAGTTTTTGTGTTAGGCTGTTTGTAACTATTTTCCCCAACATTTTGATTTTTGCATAGAAAACATTGTTGAAAGCCGCAAGCCGATGATGGAGGAAGACGTTGGAGACGAGTTTGAACCTGACTGGTGAAAGGTACATTGATTTTAACTTTTTTGTCAGGAAAAGTACTTTAGAGAAAAATCGAAGCAGAAAAATTGAAAGCGATAATGCAATTTATAAACATACCGTAACCCTTGGTTCGATTTTTATTTATGATTAGTCAAAGACCATTTGCAATAAAAGAAACGCTTATCAAAATGGACACAAAGAGTAGTTTGCACTGAAGCTGTTTAGACATGACATGCCACTAAATGCCACCAATTTTGCAATAGCTTTTATTCAACTGTTGCCGCTTGCAGCACAAGATCTCGGTGTGAAAAAAATGAAAAGGTTCACATTCATTATCAAAAGTTTAAAGCTGTTATATTTTGCAGATTGCATTCACTGATGAAGACGAAGAGAGACGTAATTTGCGTATAAATATGTTAAATCATTGTTTTTAAATGAGTAACAGCGTACCCAGTCTAAGCTTCTCGAACTGCTTCGTGAATTTAGAATTAGCCAAAACCGATGCATTTTGTTTTGGTCGCAAACCGTTCGTTGAAATTTGTTTTAACCCCTTCGCCTCAATTCATCAGACATACCGCAACGTTTTCATTAAAGCAAATTACTGTAGATATGAAAATGTAACTACGGTATCTTCACCAAAAAAGTACGCAGGATGTAACCTCATGATAGGCGTAGGGGAATGCATTTTACTGGTGGGTGGGGGAGGAAAAATTTGCCCTGAAAATAACAATTGCCCTAGAAATAAACAATTTGCCCTGAAACTAACTTTTTTAGTTTAATCCGAATGGAGGCTGAAACCTGTTGTAAATCTGTTCTATACAGCTGAATTTCGTTTATAACAGCTTCGTCTGTAACGTCAAATCGCCTATAATGTTACATTTTATTCAGTACCGATGGCATTTTTCACATGCATTTCAATTTGCTTGCAACGTCAATTCGGCAATAACGTTTTTTATGCAATCCCCTAGAGGTGCCGTTATTGGCAAATTCTGTAGTTAGCTTGCTTGTTAACTCAAGGGGGTGAAGTTCCTTGCGTGTTGTGTTCTCTCAGACAAGAAACTTCACGGGAATTGCCTTTAATGATGCAAATATGTACGCGACTTCGATGTCACAACGGAATGGTTAAAAGCAACGGTTCCGGATCGAAGGGTCTGACTCTCTACAACTGCCTGTGTTATCGTTGCTGTGCCCTTGAGCAAGGTACATAAAGACGCGCACTCAAAGGGGCCACGCAATCTGCACGTTCGTGTGGCCCGCTTCTGCTGAAGGTGACAACTCGGGAAATAAAACACGCCCTCAAAAAGCATGTGCCAGTGTGCCTATACGTATTTATCGTCTTCGTATGTCGTGATTGCACCATGTACAGTATTGTACGATGTTCTGTCGTAAGATTGTTACTATTCGAATAAAGAAACCATGTGCAATCGTTTAATAAACTGGAAAGTGTATTCAATATACTTTTACATGCAGGAATTTTGAGCAACTTGCACTTGTCCTGAAAAACAGAGTGTGCCCTGAATTCACTGTATTGAATATATATTTTTGTCATTCAGGATTTATGAGCGACTTGGGCTTGCCTTTAAAAACAGAGTTTCCCCTGTAATTTTCACTGTATTGAAATATTTTTTATCATTCCTGATTTTTGAGCAACTTGGGTTGCCCTTAAAAACAGAGTTTCCCCTGAAATTTTCACTGTATTGAAATATTTTTCATCATTCAGGATTTTTGAGCAACTTGCACTTGCCCCGAAATGTTTCACTGTATTGAAATATTTTTTATCATTCAGGATTTTTGAGCAACCTGCGCTTGCTCTGAAAACAAAATTTGCCCTGAAATTTTTCAAGACAGGGGGGCTGCCGCCCAACCGCCCCTCGCCTCGATTCTTTTTCATAGATTATCCCCCATGCTACGCAAAGCATTTAGCACCATGACCGAACAAACGGTTACCACTGGAAAAATTATCCCAGTCGCCATCTGCGCTAGCTCTAAATACAATTAACAATCAATTTGTGAACAAATATTCAAACTAACCGTGTGCCTATTTTTACCCTGGCATACTGTTCGTCGAAGTCATCACTGATGGCAAACGCTGATTGATCGTGGATTTTTGCAAACAACTTTAAGCTTGACTATCAAAACGGGAAATCTTGTATAACTTGGCATGAATTTATTTTATTGAGACAAGACCCAAGTTTTCATCAAAAAAAGCAACGATAGCTTAAACATCCTAATAACATTTCTACTACATAAAAGTAAGAAACTTGTTTCGACTCCCGTCTAAATTTTCGTGAAAGTCACCCAACTTGCTTGGTGCAACCTTCACAAGCAATCTAAACAATAACATTGCATGATTTTCCACAAAGATTTTCTCATGAACGTGAGTCATCATCAGCCGGATGCATGATCAATCACACGCTCTAATTCTAGCATCAACTTTTCATGTCACGAAACTCTCGTAAAATTACAAACATGAATTCGCAGTCTATTTTCTGCACGAAAATATAAAGTTAATGACAAATCAAACTTTTAATCATTTGCATGCAGTCATTCACCACGATGAAAAGTTCGTTGCAAATATCACGCTCTCGCACGCGTGCGACCTGACCGTGCAACGAAATTGTTTTCATTGCGCTGTTGTCTGCAGTTGCAACATAAAGTACAGCACACCAACTTTAAAGACTAGCAATAGCTAAAACTCTTTGTCTTCAAGACCACAGTTACTAATGATTAACCTTTCCAAAGATTACAAGTCTCAAAAGCTCTAACTGTTTCTTATGCTCAGGTAAATAAAACTATGTCGTGACAGCGACCACAAAAACGACCGCATTGCTGATCAGAAATCATGCTAAAGATATATTTAAAATATCACAAGAGAGTCACTTAAGCTTGGATATTGAAATGCTGATTACGTTGAAATATTAAAAAATGGAGCTACTTTGCAATGAACTATCACAGATAGAATCAAACTCCACTGCTCTGTTCACCTCGAAAGCATTCATGAAACCGCAGCATGTGTATTAATGAGGGTCTCCTTTAGGGAGTTTCATGAGTGGTCTGCGGCGCCCATCTCCGCTTGCTTGCGGCGGGGCTATTTTCGCATAGTGAATGCTGCATTCATGGCGAGTCACTGGCATCACCATACCAGCTTTGGTGGCGTGTGCTCAACCAACTCTATACACTTAAAGCAACATTAATTTGCCTTGCTTTGGCTTGGCAACTTCAAGACGTCGGGTTGCTTAGTTGGGAGACCGACCTGTGCTTCTGTAACAACTAGGTTGACCCCTCAACTAGTAGGGACCTCTGCAATAACCTACAACCTAAGACCCTACACTGGTATAAGCCACCAAAACCCCCTGTGGCGACTGGATTGGTTACCAGCAGACGTCTATTTCGGAAACTGTATTACCAAACCATGCCAGGTGGGACATAGGCTTTTTTTAATGCTCAGTAGTGATTACAAGGTCTTACAGTACGTTCGACGATAGGTGCGTTAAACAGCTTTATTCGTTACAGCCATTGCTAAGTTGTACAACTGTTTTGATTGACACCCCTTTTTAATAAAATCCTGCACCAAAATCATATCTAAACATATTATTTACTCTTGCGTTAGATTTTCAGACTAAGGTTTTTGCGTTAAATTCATCACAATGAGAGCAACACCTATTCGAAGCTTTTCTTTTTGAAATGAAGTTTTCTATGACTGCAAATGTTGAGTATACCGTTGAACAAAGGAGACTTTTACGAAACTCATACTGGCTAGCTCTGATTCACTTTACTTGCAGTTCAAATTGACAATATGAGCTCAAAGTTACCTCGGAAAACACACCAACTGCACTGCTCTACTTCAAGCACGTCATTTTCCAACACCATTACGTCATGTCGAAAAACAGCCGTTGTATTGAAATTGAACAAAGTTATCTTTGCAGAGTTCTTTACTTCAACCGCCTAAATTTAATGTTGATAACCCATCTAATGACTAGGCTACAGTTTATGGCACTTATTGAAAATATCCCAACAGAACATAAAAAATAGCATGAGATGTGCCAAGAAATGATTTTTCAAATTTTGACGACGGCATTTAGCGGCATGCCAACACCTGAAATATGCTTCTTTCTGGGTCAGTTGAAGCGAACGATCTTGCCCAAGGAGCGCTACGGCGATTCACTCAGTGTCGGTGAATCGGAAACACAACCTTCCAATTGTGAGGCGGACACTCTACCACTGGGCTATCGCCGCCCCACAGAAATCCCCGCACAGGTGTTAGGTGGTGTTATGATGTCCCTTTGGGGCGTTACTGAGGAACCAACTACACGAGAAAAAAGATAGCTACCCTTGACTATTTGCTGGGAGTACATGCGAAGCCTTTTATATCAGATATTGAGAAGAGGGGTAATATACAGTAAACCGCGAACAACCGTAGCACTAATGTTTGCTAGTCCACGATCGAATGTCATCTCTTTCCTTCGTTAAAAGGACTTATGACTGAGATAGCGGAAATGGCTTTGCCTGGAGAGGAAGGTGTAGGGACTGGGACACAATTGTCCCGTAAGTAAGTGTGTTGAAAGGCCTTAATTTCATAACAAACACTTGGGTACTTTAGCACATTGGATTAGACCCAGATTTTGAACGAACATTTCATCAGTTTGCTCACTCCACAGCCACATGTCGTGTTTTTAGGTTAACCTACCAGTACAGGCCTTCTAATCACAAAACTTAGAAAGAGTTAGAACTTTTAAAACTTTTAAAATTTTATTTAAAAATAATAACAAAAAATTAGAACTTTTAAACTCCTTTCAAAAATTAATTTTAATCAGCAAAGTGCCTCCCCCAAAAAGTGCCGCCTGTGACCCGCGGCCCTCAGGGCCCCCCTTGCTACCGTCACTGGGCGCATGGCATCCTATTGCTGCACTTCATTTCCATGGCATGCATGGCACTTTAGCTGCGGTGTGCTGGAGCAGCTTTAGCTGCAATGCGCACCAAACTGATGTCAATTCGAGCGAATCTAGTCACATTCTTTTTCACAAGCACACATTGTCGTTCTAAAATAGTGGTTGATTCTCGAACAGAGTGGCGAGCATGACACAAACCCACTGGTTTTTCAAATGCTTTCGCACAGTGCATAGTCACAGACGCATTTTATCTGGTCAGCAGACCTTTTTTTGGTAATTGGTAATGAATTTCTTTTGTAATGCTGCATCCATCATCTTCACCCTGAAATCTAGTCCGCTGTTTACTCTTCGCCACTCACACCACTATTCCATGAAAGCAAGTTGAAAAAAATAAAAACTCAAAAAAGATCTTCACCTTTGGGACGATCTCTCAATTGCACGTTTTCAAGTTGCATTTCCAGGGCACCTCTCCGCTCGACTTTGGTTGAATCAAGCTCTGTTAGGTCGAGGTGAAAAGTGGACCACTGTAGAAACGACTGGCCCAGAAGTGCTAAGGCGTGTATCAAAAGAGACCGTGTCTAAGCGAGTACATTTATAGTCTTTTAACGAATTTACAGAACACAGGTCGGTTGGGCTTGTTTTGAGATTAAGCTGCCTTTGAGCAAAATGATTGATGAGAAATCAGCAGTAAAGTTAGCCCGATTTCTAATCCAACTGCTGAAGAAATGCTGAGCCACAACGGGTTTCCATCTTCTTTCGTATACATTGGACATGAGTATACGTTGGTCAGAATTGTGATTTAACAAGATTTCTGTGGCCTGCCTGAACATCACGCTGAAGACGATGCTGAACAGAGTTGGTGCCAGGACACAACCTTGTTTCACGCCGTTGGTGATGGGAAAGGGTTCAGAGAGGTTGCTGTTCAATGTGACTTGTCCG
>JGI24159J19872_10010162_pt1 | contig 12346 bp, 6 predicted proteins | sample Ectturendosymbi4_FD_19872 | JGI IMG/M metagenome (IMG submission 19872)
TGCAAACGGCTTTCACAAAAAAATTGGATATGAATAATCTGCAATCAAACATGCTGAAACAACACTGAGCACCATTTTGTCACTTATTGGGCAACATGTCAGCATGTTGGTCGCCAATTTATAGCAAAAAAGGAAGCTGCAATAGGTCTGCAGGTGGTGACATGGTTCGAATAAAAAGTTGAGTTTGCTTTGGTACTTTATTGGCACCACCATGGTAGTTCTGCATGTACGTTTACGTCCACTGTGCAAATGGTTTCCAGTTTAACTCTCACCGTGATCAGGTGAATTTCATTTTGGTATAAGCCTATTGGTAACACACTTCATGCAACCTGCTTTTTTTCTTTTCTTTGAAAGTTTCTACAGTTTTGTGTTCAGATTTTCAGCTTGGGTTTTAGGTTTACAGTTTAGGTTTAGGGTTAGGCTTATGTTGAGGGTTAAGTTTAAGGGTTATGTTTAGGTTTTGGGGTTAGATTTAAGGTTTAACTTAGGGGCAAACTTTAAGATAGGGGTTAGATTTAGGGCTTGAGGTTTGGGGTTTAGCATCGCATTATGGACAAATATGTTTATTAATTGAAAGTCTACTGGCGGACCTATAGCTACTGAAGTTCCACTGGCAGACTTATAGCGACTGAAGATCCACTGGTGGACCTATAGCCACTGAAGATCCACTGGTGGACTTGTAACCACTGAACGTCCACTGGCGGACCTATAGCTACTGCAGGTCCACTGGCGGACCTATAGCCACTGAAGGTCCATTGGCGGACCTATAGCCAAATATATGCAGGAAAAGTTTGAAATTTGTATGACTCGACATTGACTCGAGCTTGTAAACCAATGACTCGAAGCGACTCAACCATTCTTGTGACTCGACTCTGATTCTGACTCGATCAAGTCATGACTCGACTTTGATTGGACTCGACAAAATTTCAGATGACTCTGACTCGACTCTGACTCGAAGGGCTCGTGATTCTGACTCGACAAAAATGACTCGGGCACATCACTGATATTTTGCAATATAATCTTTGGGCTGGATTTGAATGTGAAAAAGTTGAATCACTTTACTGGTATCTGGAAAAGACTCAGGTTCACAGTATGAGGCCCACTGCCATAATCACGATATGCAAATACTAAATTAAACCACGATAAGATGACAATATATTGTGCCCTGCTGACCCCTCAGTGAAGGCAAAGTCTCAGGACTCTCTCTCTATGCAAATTTGGGAAACTTGATCAGAATACAGCATAGCACGACTAGGCAGGCAAAACAGAAAATTTCCGCCAACCTTGATCATTACTGAAGCAAGAAATATTCATTTCTTTGTGCGCAAACGAACTGGGTTTGCCCATCAGGAATTCAGAGATATGGTAAAAATGACTCTGACTCGAGTCGATTCATTCTGTGAAAAAGTGAATCGAGTCGAGACGAGTCACCATTTTTCTAAACGTGGCTCGAGTCGAGTCCGAGTCACCAAAAATCGTGACTCGAGTTGAATCATTTAGGCTACTCGAGTCACGCTATCACTGTCATCCACTAATAAAACTTTTCAAAAATGAGACATGCTTCGTCTGAAAAACGACAGGTTTCGTCCTAATAAAACAGCAGAATCATGCTCGTCTTCACACAGTTCCAAACTATGAGTTGCTTGAGAAGTAAGATGTCCACAGTCTGAAAGTTAGGATCCCGATCGGCATAGGTAACATTGCATTTCACCGAGAGAAACTAGAAAAGAAGATTGTTGCTAATGTGATTTCGATATATTATCCTGATATAACTATTGTTCCATATGAAGCTTTTTTGCATGGCCACAAATTTCTTCATTTTGGCAATCCCTTTCCGGATCCAGTTGAATGGGAAACGATATCCAATCCAATCCAAATCCAAAAAAATTTGTAATATCCGACCGGATTGGACTCCAATAAACCGGATCCTGTACACCACTGGTGTCTATCAGAGGTGGAAAAAAATCTGTTTGGAGTTCGCGGAGGCGGACTCTGCATGTTTTTTTTGTGGAGGCGGAGTCCAAGAACCCTGTTTGTTGGCGGAGGGGAGGGCGAAGGAGGAGATAGATTTTTTTCTAATTTTCATTGCTAAGGCATACTCATTACTGTTTTCAAATTTTCTTGAAAAGTTTTGTGGAGTTATTTCAAATATGCGCTTTGCTGACACAGCATTGTTGAGCTTTACTATGTTCAAAGGTGTGTTTTTTCATGTATGCAAATTGCAAAATCTAACATTATTTGGATGTTTAATTCAAGCGTCTCATGCAGGCCTACTCGTCTCTTCTACCCGCCTACGACCTTTTTATAATACATGTGGCTTTGCAATCTGTTTAAAGGCAAGGCTGTCTGTAGGCTACCGGTGGACGATGCGCTCATTTGTGCCTTTGTGGGGTGCTCTGTAAAAGGTGGAGCTTCGTAAAGAGCGGAGCTTGTTTGAGGCGGTTTGATGACGTAACCGGAGTCCCTAAAACCGATCTTTTGCGTTCAGCACTGAAAACTAAATGTTAGTAAAAATAATTGCACTACAAAATGTGATATTACACTACGGTAAAAAAAGTCTATTTTGAAGTTTGAGAATTTTTGGTTATCTGAGTTTCATTTCATAACGGTTCGGGGACAAAAAATACGTTTCAATAGTTGTGAATGTGTAAAATTTTAAACATCCCAAACTTCCATGCATTTCATGTTTGGGGGAAACGCATAGCAAGTTATAATGATCAGGATTGCCAGATTTGCCATTTCATGGCCAATTTTGAAAAACTTGGCCATTTTTATCTGCGCTGGCCATGAAAAAACGCATTTGGTCATTTTGTAACATTTGGCCATTTTTTCAGTTTGTCACTGTAGAATTAAGTCTTCATTAATTGTCTTCTTGTATTTTTTGGACGGTATTCATCTTCAGAAGTTCATGTCCCTCATTCATTGATACAGTAACACCATGACACTTCAACCTTTTATTGCTTTGAAGTGTGTAGTAATGATTTAGCCCTTGCAGTCAGGAGATTTTGTACAGATGTTTTCAGTCAGTGATAATCTTTTAGTTACCATTGGTATCTGCTGCACTCGACTTTTAGTTACCATTGGTCCGCCTTTTACAGGGCACCATTTGTGGTTAACTTGCCTGTTAAATTTTGCAATTGCCAAAAGTCTGTGTCTATTTTGCCTCATGAGGCAAAAGCACTGCTGGAACTATTTTGTCTTCAACCAATCATATTTGGCTAAAGGCAAAATAGCCCTAGAAGTTCTTTTGCCTCATGATGCAAAATAAAAATACATTATTTTACATTGGTGGATCAGGACTGGAATCGGACAAAAAAAATTCACAGTCCGCTCATCTCTATGTGGCACAAATTCGGATGCGTTTTTTTAGCCCTTTGCAAGGGAAAACTAGGTATATTCATTCAGACGCTACCATTAAGAGTTAGAGTAGGCTACTTTAGTCCAAACAAAACCAAAATTTTATACACACTCTTATAGATTCATTTATCATTGTGTTATTTTTGTGACAAGATTCGTTGACTTAATTGCTAAAATAAAACCCATGTAGTTAACTATTTATTGATCCAAGCACTTACCTTAGAATTTTATTGATCGTATGCAATGCGCAAATTTATTTAACGACAGTTGGCGGCAGATCGAAGCCTGAAAATCGCTTTATGTTAGGGTGGTTGCAGTGAACACTCTTGCCCAAGGAGTGCTACAGTGATTCATTAAGTTGCCATGGTTCTTAGAATCACTGGTGCCACGACTCGTGATTTTTCACTAGATCTAATCATTTTTGGACTGACCTAGTGGTCTAGTGAATTTTCATTGCAGTCAATTGATTCTTTGCAAAGTGTGTGTTTGAAGAAGATCAGTTATCTTTTTTCAAACTTTTTAACCTTTTAGCCATTTTTAATCTGTAAACAATTGATTACATGAATTGTTATTGGAAGATTTGCAACAACGGAACAAACAAGTGTTTTTAATTTGAATTTCTCATCGTTTTCACTTAGGTGCTATTTACTGCCGCTTTATTGGCCATAACTGTATATTTATTTCTTAGCAGGAACGCTGGAGTGGAAATAATTAATTCAGTGTTAGGTTGATTGCTCTAAAAGACTCTGTGATTGGTGTCGTTTTGAGCTCTTGAGAAAAACATGAAGATTGTTAGTATGAGGTTTTCTAGGCATCAGCATGATATATTTTAACAAACTTGCAAATTATGTAAAGGTTTTTGGGCAATAAAGAATATATCTATTAAATAATTTCAAGCAAAGCTGCAAAATTCAGTGCAAAAATGTTAAATCTAGTAATTTTTTTTCAAATCTAGCGAATTTTTTTCGTGAATCTAGCGATTTTTGCAGAGAATCCTGTGGCAGCACTGCTTAGAATGGTTTACTTAGAGTGATACCACAGCTGATCAAAAGTAAAGTTAATTTACTGCCTCCTAAGCACTTCATATTCTTTTTATCTTGTTTGTTAAGTCAACTAGTCTGTAGACGAAGTTACTAACTATTTTTCAAATTTTGCTGAGGCGATCAATTTTTGCAATGACATTGTATGAAACATTTTGATTTTGGTCAATTTTTAGTTGAACACCAAGTCACAAAATAACAACAATGAACATGTTGGTAGAATCATTATGATGCACTGACAATGAACATATGCACGAAACCAGTTGGAGGTGAGTATTTACAAAGTTATGTGCAATGAATATGTCACCTGGTATAATGTAGGCCTACCTCCACAAACCATGCACAGCCACAACGTAGCAATGCTTGCGAGAAGTGCTGAGTCATTTCTCAGGTTAAATACTAACCGTAACCTAACTATAAACCCTAATCGTAAGTCCCTAATCCTAAATCCCTAACCCTAAAACTGTAAAGGTAAAACCCTGAACCTAAAATCCTAACCCTAAAACTCTAACTGTAACCCTAAAACCCTAACCCTAAAACTCTAACCATAACCCTAAACCTAAAACCCTAGACTAAAACCTTGCATGACTCAGCATTTCTCACGTAGGTTGCTGCCATGTCAGGTTGAACGGTTCAGGTAGAGTACCTTATGCAAGGTCACATTTTCATTGTGTGTGACTTTGTAAATGCTCACCTCCGACAGCTTCTGTGCATATGTTTGTTGTCAGTGCATCGTAATGAGTCCACCAACATGTTGATTAGTGTTATTTTCTGATTTGGTGTTTAACCAAAGTTTGACAAATTTTTTCTCATTTCCATTTTATAATATGGGCTTGTCTCGAACCTTTAAATTTGTAGTACATCGTTGTATTTAGCACCACTCAATCTTTCATTTCCTGTCAATGTGTTTTAGTTTGTGACTCTTAAATTTGGCTATCATTCTAGCTGGTTGGTTCCAAGAATAGTAAGTGAAAGTACTTTTGACAAACCTTTGTGTTCTTTCTCTAGCCACAGTCATAAAAAGTGCATGAATGATTTCTGGGTTGCTGACATATGACTGCATAATGAGTGTATTACGATTAAGATGCAAAACTGAATCAGGAACTCACCCACTTAAAGCTGCTTTACGTAGCACATCTACAGTGCAGGAGTTAAAGGAAGCAATAATGGAAATTTCTGGTGTAGAATCGAATGAACAGAAAATTATGATTGGCTTTCCCCCAAAACAACTTGATTTATCCGATTCATTAGCCACCCTTGCTGATTTGTGCATAAGATCAGGTGATACATTTACTATAATGAATAAAGTGAGCAACAATCAGGTCAAGGAAAGATCAAAGATTTCCCAACCTATGATGAAGAGAAAAGAAGTGCCTGCAGATAACTCATGCCTATTCTATAGCGTGTTTTTTGGTCTTCGTGGATATCTTTCTGAACTAAACTATGTCGAAGCAAAACTTTTTCGTTCAGACATTGCTAATATTGTTCAGTCAAATCCAGACAAATACACCAAGGCATTTCTTGGAAAATCACCAGAAGATTATGCTGTTTGGATTCAGTGTGACACATCCTGGGGTGGTGGAATTGAGCTTTCTATTTTGTCTAACATCTACCAAATCGAAATAGCTGCCATTGACATACAGACTTTACGAGCTGACATATATGGTCAAGATGAAAATTACCCCTTAAGAATATATTTGCTATATGATGGCATTCATTATGACCCTTTATTTATGGACTCTATAGGTTCTGAATTGCCTGTTGAAACAGTTTTTCAGTCTAGTGATGACGTTGTCCTTGCAAAAGCAATCCAAGTTGCAGATGAAGCAAAAAGAGCTCAACAGTACACTGATACAGCAAACTTTACTTTGAAATGCTTAAGCTGTGGTGAGAAATTAACAGGACAACAGGCAGCTCAAGCTCATGCGCAAAAAACTGGACATGGAAACTTTGGAGAAATTCGGTGACAATGTTGAACCAAGATAACACAAAAGTTTTTTATAATAGTCAATCCTAATATGACTCAGATATGAAGCCCATGTGTAATTGGTGTGTCATGTAATGAAAACATTCTGCTCCATTTGCGTTATTTGTATCATCTTTATCTGATTCTTGTTTAACGTTTTTGAAAAGGAATTTATTATATGTTTTCAACAAAACTGTATTAATACGTTTGAATGGATGTGGATGCCACTGTTTTATATATGATAAATTGTTTAGTTAACATAAATTATTGCAAATTCTGTCTTCATAGCTTACTTTCCTGGTAATTATTTGAATTAACTCACTGTGACAAGGTAACATCCATTGGACTTGTAATGTGACAACCAATGATAACAGACTGAGTGTCAGTCAGGGAACCTTGTTGAAAATCTTGTCCAATGTTCAGGCATGCTTGCTTATCCTGAAACTGATCTCTGTCTAGCCAGCACAAATGGGTATAGCCATGGTAGTTAGAAATGTGTTTGAATTGCTCTCTGAAGGTGTTCAGATGAAATCGATTGCAAACTATTGTCTGCACTCTCTGGTATCATGAATGAACTGCAACAGGTCTCATGTTGTGTTGTTAGCCATATCCTGTACTGTGAATCCAAGTTATCGTAGTAATTGGGAAAAATACTTCCAATTTTTTTGCCACATGAGGAGAGGTGTATTTGTTGGTGGTGATGTGCTTTTGCACATGATGAAGACATCGCATGATGACCCTACTTGTATGATATTATTTATTCAACTAAATTATTTGCCAACTTTTAAGGAATCTAATATGTTTCAGGTAAAAAATTGAGTTTTTCTCTGAAAAAAGTGTTCAACGTCTCCACATAATTTTCTGTTACCTCAAAATTTAAAAGGCCAAGGGTGTTTTTTTTCCTTTCATGTCTTATGAACTCTTGTTTTGATCCTAAAAAGTTACCAGCTCTTCAGGTATTGGCTTGTATCTGGTAGACTCACTCAAATCACTGATGCTGATTCTCCAGCTGGATAGATAACAAAACAATTACAGAATGAAAACTCACAGAATTGTGTGCTCCCCAAGTATTTTGCTGTGACAATACACTTGGTTGGTCTACACTGCAGTTTGAACATTCTCCCGTCACAAGGATCGTATGTTGTACTGTTTCCTAAAACAGCGCACAACAGCAGACAGTTCATGTGCTTTGTTAATTGTTACAGTCAAAAGGCATTCAGTGCTTTCAACTTCAGACTCTGGTCTGCATAATAAAGAAGTTACCATGCAAAGCCATTTTCAAATGTTGAACGGTTTTGTACACTGAACACATTCGGAATTTGCATTTACATCTGGCACTCATGAGTTCATAAAACATGAAAAATTTAACATGATCTTTGGTGTAGGATGTGGAGGTGCAGGGATGATGGGAGTAGTCCTTTCACCACAGGGGGGCTTTGGAGGGGCTCAGCCCCCCAAACGCAGCTCTAAGCCCCTCCAAATTAAAATATGAAACACTATAAATGAGTGGAATTTTGGTTAAATTTGGTTGTCAAGCCCACCCCTGCACGAACATAAACCTCCCCGCACAAACGTAAAGCCCCCTACTGACAACTTTCTGGTGACGGTTCTGGATGGGACCCTCCAACCATTTTATTTTCAGGCAAAAATCATTACAAACAAGGAAAAAATTATCAAAATGTAGTATTTTAAATTTTTTTTGTCAATTAACTCTTTTCCAGTATCAATGGGTTAAAAATTATATTTGATGCAGGTTTTTTTAAGGTGTCTTAGGGACCCGCATCGGGTCCCTAGAATTTCAAATTGGGTTTCTAGAATCAGGGAAAATTGTAATTGGGTCCCTAAAATCAGAGAAAATCGGGTCCCCAGAATCAGAGAAATCGGATCCCTACAGATCCATACCAGGTTCCTAACATTTTCCTTAAAAAAAACTGTTTGATGTGTCTTGTTATTAGAGAAGGCAGATTGCAAAATTTTGTGAAAATCTACCTTTTGGGCAGGAGCATGCCTTTCAGGAAAAATGCCATGGATTTTTTGACCCCCTACACTTACGAGTACAATTACAGGTGATCAGGCTTTGAATATTTTCACTGTAAATGAGGTAGAGCAGCACACTTTGCATCCTTGCTGGAAATCACCCCTTTAAATTACCTTGCTTTCAGAAAGCCCTGAATTTTCTTCCTCAGTCACATATTGTCTTTGCCAAACTCTGTTATCTTCTGGTCAGAGACAGTTTTGTGGAAAACCAATTTTTCTCATTCAGCTCGTTTATAGTTATTTCACATGAAATGGACAAAGGTTGCAAATACGTGTACATTGCCAAGTTTGGAGAGTGTTTTTTTCATCAGGACACCTGCTGAACCGGGCATTAAACCAACTGAAAAATTGATTATTGTCCTTACAAAGTTAACATTACCAGTGAACTCATGACTGGAGCACACGCATTGCGTATATAGTGTTGCAACCTCTCCGGTGGCGTTACGTTGAATGTGTGATTCATCACGAACGGGATGTGCGCGAAGAACAACAATGTATATGCGTGGCGCGAGCAAGCAATAATAAGAGTGATTGCGACGCACGATCTCTATTGTTGCTTGCTGCACATGCCGCTCGGGATTTCCGATCGCAACAAAATGGTGCTGTGACCAGGATGTATGGGTTGTGCCGAGTTCAGCCTTCACACAAAGAACGTGCGATCGGTGTGGTTCGTTGCAAAAACGAGGGGATAGCAACGTCTGCGGTGGCGTTGCGTTGATTGTGTGATTCACCACGAACGGAATGTGCGCGAAGAATGAAAAATATGTATGCGTGGCGCGAGCAAGCAATAATAAGAGAGATTGCGACGCATGAACGAAGCTTTACGCACATGCCGCTCTGGATTTCCGATCGCAACAATAGCCACTTGGACTTTTTCTGTTAGACTATTGATTTTAGGCCACAGGCAAAGACAACTATTGGTTTTGTATGCAATTGGGACCAAATTTGCAGTGTTTTGAGTACTCGGAATCATCTTGTTTCTTATTGGAAGGTGAAGTCCTGGAAACAAAAACACGTTTTCGACTTTGTCAACAGCAAATGTGTTTGCTATGCAATATGTCACAGGTACTCTTTGGTTTGTTTGAAAAACAACAAGATTGTTTTTTAATGTAGAATGACTGGAATTAGTGAAAGATACACATTTGATCTCAACTGGGTTGTGCTTGGCTGTACTCACGGAAAGGTACATATTGAAATATAATAGATCCTGTTGCCTGTGCCAATATGACAATACGAGAAAGTGTCACGAGTAATTTGTTGGTGGTTTCGTCCAGCGAACTTTGCAGCTGAGGATTTTAGAATGTAGTGTGAATTTTTTACCTGGTAGCTTCTTCCGTTGGTCACTTTCTATTTTAGGCGACACCCATCAGTGTTCATCTGACAGGAAACGAGCTTGGCAAAGTGATGGTTGATGGGAATACTATTTCACTGTATGTGAACAAATATTGGTAATTTTTCGGCAGGGTAATTGTTGGTTTCTGCAATGGGTGAACCTTCGCGGCTGAGATGGCGAAGTCATTGAAACGAGTCAACTGAAAGCAGGTGTCAATTCTCTGTAAAATTCTTATTCGATGGGCTCATATTTCGTATTCAAAATTTTCATTCAAAAGTTTGTCGCTTTGGTTTGTGACCTGTCACTTCAGCGGTCAGCAGAAAGCGGAAAAGCAACCCTTTCAAATAAACTACCTCAGCAAAACGTTAATGTGTGCATGCTTGCATAGGTAACGTGCTATTGCCTTCTTCGTATTTTACTCAACAGCATTGTGCTATTTTTTGGAACAACTTGGTGTTTCATGTTTATTTCAAACTTTATGTTGTATTTGGAACAAGTTAGATAAATTTATTTGGCAGTGCAGAGTTCATTGTGCAGGATATACTCTTCAATAAAGCGAACATCGGGGCACTGAAAGAACACAGGTTATCTGTAACGAGCCCTATAAATTAGAGTATGTGGCTAAGAATTGTAAAGCGGGGAGCAAGATGTTGTTAGACTCGAGATGTTTATGTTTGCAACTGTAAGAACACGACATTTAGTCAGGATTGGAGTTGGTATAGTTTTAACTAACTGGTTTTTGGTCTTGCTAGGTTAAGTATACTGTAATTTGAACGTGCTCTTTGAAACAAAAACGCTTTGCACTGTGAAACATTTAGTCATTTTATGTGTGGATCTGCCATTGCTTGGAGCGCATCACTCGCATATCAGTAAAGCCCTGGCGAAACGATGGTGCGTTGTTACCACGCAGCTCGAGAGTATTTTTTCGCCCCTCTTACTGAACGCGACCACTCTCTCGTTGTAACTGTGACCATAGATATTACCGTGCCCGTGTGGTTTGAGAATTGATGTCAATGGCGTAACAAGAGTTTTGAGCCAGTGGGGGAAACTTATCCGAAAAGGGCGAACTGGCCATTCTAGGGGAGACACTGGATAACACTCGGAAAAAACCTGAAAAGTGAATCCAGGTGTGGGTGGATATATTAAAACCATAAATCACCGGAAAATCCTCTGAAAACCAAAAAAAACGGAAAATAAAAATAATACTAAAACTGAAATATAAGCTAGGTGGGGGCGCAGTTTTTACATTTAGCATGCCAGGCGAGCGGTTCGCATACCTTCCCCCCGTCAATTACGCCACTGATGGATGTATGTCAATATATTGGCTTGCAGTAATTCAACTTGTAATGTGTAGAAGCAGGGTTGTCAATTCGGATTTTTTGAAGCCAGGTTTTGAATTTCTGGCTTTTTTTAACAACTTTGGCTTTTTTTGAAAATCAAAAAAAGCCGGACAAAATCTGGCTTTATTTAGTCTGAAAGGCTTGGCTCTGGAAAACACTGTCTGAGCTGCATATTCATTACAGATCTCTTCTGAAAAAAGTCTAAAACCACGCAGGGTGCACAGAATATTGAAAAGATTTTACTGTTGCGCTAAAAGTGATCGATGTTATTGATAAGAAACAAATATACGACAGTGTAATCAGGGCCGGCCCAAGCAGATGCGGGGCCCAATACAAGACCTAAGCGCGGGGCCCCTCTGAGCAGTGATTTTATGACGTTATCGTGTTCAGTCAACCGTGTTACGATCGTGGTAGAGCGCAAATATGTAGTGCAGCACTAACACGATAATTGAGCACGTTTGTTAACGTTCGAGAGGAAATTTGCTAGTTCTGAAGAGAGCGTTCATTGTTAACAATGAAGTTTATATGTCGTTTCTACTGAATTCTCAAGCGCAAGGTGTATCTGGTAAAATGAATAATCTACCCAAACATCATGGCACGGGGCCCCCAAAGGCGCGGGGCCCAATGCAGCTGCATCCGCTTAAGGCCGGCCCCGAGTGGGGAAAAGAAAATGCTTCTAAAGAGTGGAATTGTACGGGGAAAGAAAATGCTTCTAAAGAGTGGAATTGTATTATATCGATGTTTCTAACGAGTTTTAATGTTTGTTTTGTGTTTGGTTATGCATGTTTTATGTGTAGGGGAGATTAGGGACCTATGGCCATGCAGGACCTTTGGACCATGATGTCTTTCTCATAAATGACATATGGTAACGCTTCGTAAATCATGCGTAAAAATGCTTAGCAGACGTCAACTTGCCATGTGTAATGCAGAGAACCTTGGTCCAGTCATTAAGCAGTTACAGTTGAAAATGCATTTTTATGGAGTACAAGTAAATTTTAAAGGGTCTGAACTTCTTGTGATATCCGAGGATAGAAAGTAGATTTCTGTCAGTTCTTTGGTTTGCAAATAGAAGCGACATTTATGTATGGCGTGGCAGCAGAGTTTTTTTTAATTAAGCAAGCAACAATGTTTCAGTAGCAGCAGCATAAAAATGGCCGGATGAAGGACCTTTCGACCATGACCAAAGGTCCTTTGTATGATTGCCCATTTTATAATATTGTAAAAAGGTTCCATAATAATCCATTCCTTACGTTTTCTTCTTTGTCTCATGCGC
>JGI24159J19872_10010164_pt1 | contig 12344 bp, 6 predicted proteins | sample Ectturendosymbi4_FD_19872 | JGI IMG/M metagenome (IMG submission 19872)
GAAATTAATATTAAAAAAATGATTTTGCCCCATACCAAGTAGTTGCGTTTTTGGTCATTGCCTTTTTTCCTGATACGTCATTTCTCGCTCTGCGTTGCGACTTTGGCATTTTCTTATCTAATTCCTGCAGGGATGTAACCTGCTTCCCGATTCCTGACGTTGATATCGTGCTGCACTTCATCGCTAGTGATAGGTCGGTATTTTGCAGTGTGCCGTGAGGCCAACGTTTTGAACACTTTGAGTGATAGCATGCTGACTCGGAACTCTTTGGTTTTTAAGTGACTTACTATTTCAATTCATTGACTTACTATTTTAATTCATTGCCTTGCAGATTTTACGCTTTTACTTTTTTATTCTGTGGAACTGACGATACTCATTCGAGCGAAATTAATATTCCTGTTTTAAAAACTGTGGCCAGATTTTTGTGGAAGACTTCTGTGAACCTTTATGTCTAACGTGATTTCAACTCTTTTGAGTTTTTGTGCTTGGAATCCCTAGTCTGAAAAACTTGGACACGTGGTTTTAGAATGAGCAAATCGATAAAACGATTTCTCCAAAATCTATATCAACTCCAAGCAGCTAGATTACTCCTGTGTTTGCTTGAGGTCAGGGCTTTTTAGCCTACTTATTTGTAGGGCAACTGCCTTCCAGTTTCTGCACCTTCCTACCCGTCCATAACCAAAACCATCCCCCGCCACTGTCAAAAGCCCTCTGAACAAAGGACAGAGATGACATTCAACAGAAGGCCAGCAAACATCACTGCTGCTGTAATTCGAGGTTAACATAGTCCCCCCACTCAAAATCTGATAAAAAAGGCCTTGCTTGAAATCAAGCTAAGCAAAGCTATCATAACCCTTTTTCTCCTATCGTTCTATACTTAGCAACGTCCCCAATAGCACATAATTACATCACCTGGCAGGCACTCAGCAGTATGCAGTATTGGCGACAAACATTTCTTGGCACGTCTCATGCTGCTGTTTTAACGTTCAGTGGGACATTTTCAAATAAACAAGTGCCACAAGCTGCAGTCTGCTCATTAGGTGGGCTTATCAAGATAAAACGTTGGCGGGTAAAGTGAAGAATTCTGCAACGGCAAAGTTGTCAAGTTTCGATAGAACATGTTTTTCTGCATGACCGAAAAGGTATCGGAAAATGACTTTCTTGAATCGAGATAAATCGAGATAGTGCTGTGCGGGCGTAAGTTTATATCTCATATTGTAAGCTTGCTCTCATTGTAGTAAATTAGAGCCGATGAACCTTAGTCCAAAAACCTGAGTCAAAGGCAAATGACATGCTTAAGTTTAGATATGATTGTGACGAAGGCTTTAATTGAAAGGGAATTTTGTCCACACAGTTGTACAATTTGGCATTGTCTGTATTGGATTAAGTTCTTCAGTGCGATTTCCATCAAACTTTAAGACGTTATAATCACTGCTGAACAATAAAAAGGCGGGTGTTCAACAGTGGTAGGGTTGGGTGTATCAATTTTCGTCTAAATCAGTGGTTCTTAACCTGTGGGAATTCCCCACTGGCGGGGAATGGCGGAGATGCCAAGTGGGGAATGACTGGTCGGACAGTAGAACCACTGCTTCAAAATTTAACACATCACATCCAAATGTTGACTTACTTTACAAATCACAATCATTTATGTGGGAAATGGAGAGTTGGCCCACTAAAAAGTGGGGAATTGGAGAAAAAAGGTTAAGAACCGCTGGTCTAAATGAACGTATATAGCTAAAGTCATGAAATATGCTTTATATTAGATTATCAAATCTATATATAACATTCTTTATATTAGATTATGAGATTAGATTATTAAATTTAGTATTACAGCTTACTCTATGCGGTAAATATCCTTTGTTGTAGTTAAAAACGAGGATACTGCAAGAAATATAAACGTGCATAAATATTTACATCTGTGAGTAGGTATCCCCCCATCACGTCCCTATTTGGACCCAAAAAGACGCATTTTTTGTGTTTTTTATCAACTAGAATGAGCAAAAAATTACAGCTAAGTGGTTCGGCTCATCGCAGACTGAAACGCAACAGGGAAGAAAATTTAAAGAAACATGCCGAGTTCACAGATGTGTACGTAAAGAAGGCAGGAAAAACAGAGTCTTGCTTCAGCAACGATAGCACCAGGTTCCTCACTATCGCATACGACCGCTACATCAAACTATGGGATACTGAGACTGGTATCAAATGAGATCTGTTTCATTTTTTGAAAACCCACTACAGCATTCGTTCCGACTGTTTTCTTCTTGTATCGCTGTGATGAGAGACATGAAGCAAAACTTTTTTTTTAATTTTTTTCAAGCAACCTTGACAATGGTCACGCATTCGGTTAAACAATGTGTGATCTTTTTCCTCAGCTTTTTCGAAGTGAACAAAAAGTATTGCCTTATTTTGGTCTCGTCTGAAAATTAAATAAACTGCAAAACTATGGTAACCGGCCAAATGGCCTAATTCATCGTCACACCATAAGATGTTATTTTCGCAGTGCTGCAGTGTAGATCATAAGCCGATTCGACAACGTTCGTTAATTGCTACTACCATCGCAACACAACGCAAAACTTTACATTCGCGCGTGCGTAAAGCGAAGTAGGAAAAAAAGAACAGAAGGGCGACCGGATTGCCTCGATCGTACGCGATGCGGAATTATGCACCTTGCGCAATTGCAATCAAGTCATGAATTGCTTTGTTTTGCGCCGCGTTGGCATGTGGTTGTCTAGAAAACATTCACCTCGACATCCTTACCGGAATTCTGTCTCAAAACAAAAAGTGACGTGCCATGTTGACGAACGATGTAACTTGCAATGCAAAACTTTTGATATAAGAACCTTTGCTTCCGCTGACTATTGCTCAGATGCATTCATTCAGTCAGTTGTTTGGTATGGGTCAACCGGTCATATTGAAGGAATGTTGGTTGATTGCAGTTGCTGCTAAGTTAAACTAAAACCAGAGGGAATTGCTTTCTGGTCACTTTATTAATAAGTTGTGTTTAAATCCTATCTCGCAGTAATTCCATTCTTTTTACCGAATCATCAAATTTGCTGAAAAGTTTTAATTGAAAGGAATGCTGTAGTGCCGACGTTGTTGATAAAGTTTGCAATTTTTAAGGTACCTGTTTCCTTCTTTAACGTCTTACCTGCAACAAGCTGCAAAGTAGGCTAAACGCTTCTGATATTTGGTAAATCAGGCTATGCAACCTTAGAAAACCCAAGCCAGAGAGTTGACACATGTGAATATATGCGTAAGTTCAGTCTAACCTTCCTAAGGTTCGTCAATAAGTGTTTCGCTAAATTAGTGCAAAGCCATTAATTTCCAGGAACAGGCTCTTAAACAAGGGTACCACACACAATAACGAAGTACAGATCTAAACTGATAAACATGAATAGATTTCTTTGCATGTTGGTTGCCACATGCGTCTTAATTGATTCATCCTCTGGTGAGTGAACTGTTACGTCTCTTTTGCCACTGCATAGTCGTTATTTTTGAATGTGTCTGAAAATTTAACTAGTTGAAGAACTAATTGAAAACCAAACGTGATTTTGTTTAAATGTTTTTGTTTTTTTGCATCACGCTTATCTGTTTTCTAACCAATGTGTCTTCTTGTCTCATACGAGAAACATTTATTAATTTTCCCAAGCAGTATGGATTCCATTTGTGTTTGATAGGTAGCTTTTCAGCAGAGAATTCTAGCGTGTTTTCTGCTGGCTTGTCCATGATACACCTTGTTTGCCCCATCCCATGGGATTCTCACGAAGCTAGTGATACGATGAATATTATATCATGCGCATGTCTAATGTCTAGCTTCTGCAGAGTCGTTGCTAAGGCACCCCAAACATTTGGTGATTCTTTTTAGTTGTCACCAAAAAAAGGACCCAACTATCTTTTTTCGGTGGCCTCGAATCACTGCGCCATGGTACTGAGCCTCTACGTCAGCGTTTCTTAAACTTTTTCTACCTCAGCACCTCTTTCTGTCACGCCTGAGCAGTCCAGCACCCATTGCCATCGGCTAACACCTGGTTACTATAAGGATAAAGTAAAGACAATTTTAGTACATCTTGATCATATGCACATGTGACCTTCCCCAGCACCCCCTGAAATTGATTTCAGCACCTCCTGGGGGTGCTAGCACCCCAGGCTAAGAAACCCTGCTCTACGTCTAATACCATCAGGAGTGCAGTGGGGCGGCTTCTTTCATGTTTTCTTGCATCCCTTGGGACAAATAAACTTTATGGACAAGCCTGTTATCCTGTGAGTTTTGGAAGTTAGTACATGTTTGTATGACATGAAAACAATTTATTGTAGTACTCTCTGGTTGGCAAATATAAACTAGGTGAAACTTAAATTATCCCCAAGTAGACAATAGACATTGTACCTCGATATACCAGTTTTCTAAAGAAAAGTCAAAATTGTATGGACCTAAAGAAGGTATTGCTCTATATATGCTATTAGCTAAAACAGCAACTGTTACACCCTTCGTTTTGCAATATCATTGTGCGTTTGGTATGGAGCACTTTTTGAAATGCAATATGCGTTAGGGCATCGTGGAACTTCAGACTTACTTAGTGAATGGCTGGGCCTCATTTAGACTATCCCTTTACCACATCCATTGTGAAGAAAGCTTCTTTTTGGATATTGGTAGTGGCTTCATGCCTGTTTACAAACGATATCACTTTGTTTCTTTGTAATTATCATGTGGTTCATCATGTTTCTTTGCCTACTTTCTTTGTCTTTGCTCGAATTAAAAATAATATATTCTACAGTTTCAGGTAATCCATGTGTGGAGAGCAAAGCAAAATCATGCAGTGACTGCATCGCTCTCCCAAACTGTGCATGGTGTGAATATCCTGTAAGTATGTAATGACGTTATTAAAGTTTTAATACAGCCTTGTGTTTTGATGGAAAGCATACACTTGCTTTCATAATGCAGTTTAAGCTCAATAGAATGTAATAAATTTACTTTACCAAACAATTTGCTTTCTGCAATTTGTTGTACAGTGTGGCAGTGTGCAAGATGATTTGCTTCTGTTAAAAAGTGCTTTAACACCATTTGAGATTTTTCGGTGAGAAGCAGAAACAGCAGGTGTAGGTTGTGCTGCAGATTGTGTTAAGATTTCAGTGAGAATAGGTCAGTTTATAAACTTTGCAACGCACGTAAAAAGTTATGCGATACATTTTGTCCTTCTTTTAACAACAGATATCAAGTGTTTTGCATTTATTGTAGATTTGTGAGCTGAGATTGCTTTGGGTTGCAAACATATAATCTTGTCTGTAATCTGCGAAACCAGTTGTTATCAAAATGAGATTTGCATTTATATTTTGGTATGCGATTGCCTAAAGGCCACTTAAAGAGGCTGACCGGGTTCGATTACGGGTCAGGTTAAATTTGCTCTTGCCAAACACGTGAAAAGCGATGCTTGCGCCCTTGGCGTTACTAAATGGGTGCAAGTAAAAAGTGCAGTGCTGCTATTGATTGCCAACAATGCAGCGCCACTACGCAAGTTGTCGCGTGGCACATCGCATCATCGCATGCCACTCGTGACGTGCCAAAGGGGTACAAAACGAGTATTATGAAATTTTTTCTAACTATAGATTCTTTTGATGCTGGTGTGTCTGCATAATTTTGCAAATGATAAAGGTTTGCTTGTAATCAAGTCTGTGAAAACTATCCCTAAACACAACATTGGTTTACAGGGTTTCGCAAACAATCCCAATGTTGTAATATCACGATGTGACCTTCCAGAAAACCTTTTGGCTGGTGGTTGCCCTGGTACAAGTTTACTTAACCCTCGTTCCAGCTATGAACTTACAAGTAAGTGAGATTGATGGCAGGTAATAATCAACAACAAAAAAAATTATTTTCAACTGCTAAGCGTGTGAAGTGAAAGCATACTAGATTTTTACCTGCTACAGTCTCAGTGTCTAACTAATCATGCTATGGCGTAGCTTATCGCAAGCTTCAAAGGCAGCAAAGAAAAAACGACGATTCATTAATTAATCCCCTAATTAATTCCTAGGAGATAAGCTAATTTATTTGTGTTCTTTTGGCCATAACTTGCCAACCACAAATGCAAGAAGGCCAATCAATGGCTCTAAGAATGGCGATTTTGCCTAGTTTATTTTAAAAGAAACAACAAAGAAATTACCCCTTGTAATTGTTTCTCAGGTCCCGATGACGTCATCCAGAAATCCTCTTGACCCCCACCCACTCACGACATCACTCCACAAACTTCAAAGCCGAAAGTTCCCAATTTTTTTTTAGTTGAACCTAGGAGGCTTTTTGATTCTTTAGAAGGGTTGAACAGCTCTCTAGCTCTATCTGTTGCAAAGTTGTGATTTAAAAAATTCAAAATTACTATAGTGGGTTTGCGGCCTCAAAGGGTTGGAGCTCGGAGCTCTCTATTCTCAAAAAATTGCTGAGTGTACTTAGTTGGTACCAGTGGCGTAACTAGAGATTTAGGCCAGTACGGAGAAACTTAGCTGAAGGGGGCTCATTAACCATTGTAGAGAGCCCACTAGCCAACAGTCAAAAAAAGTTGAGAAATGATAAATGAAACCGGAACGGATGTCTTTAATAAAACCAGAAGTTACAAGAAAACACTCCGAACAACGCACAAAATAACCTACTGAAAACCAAGACAATACTAAATACACAAACACATGCTACGTGGGGTCCCGTTTTTACATTTAGCTTGCCAGGGAGCGGTTTGCACTCCTGCCCCCTTTCAGTTACGCCATTGGTGGGCGCCACTATTAAAATACTTCGTTTGTTAAAGACATTAGCAATACTTAAAATAGATTACCGCAACTTTGACAATGCGCAGATCGTACTGGAATGTGAAATAAAGTTACTCTTCCTTGTGTTCAGTATCAAGAATGGTTTACACTGCACAAATTTGATATCTGTTTCTTATATTATTACACACTTTTGCAAAAAGTTTGGTTATTTCTGCGAAACAGCGCGACTTACAATCAAGGGCGGCTTACAGTTAGTGGCGGCTAACAATCACCCACTTGAACTAAGCTGAATTTAACTCTTTATTTAGAGTACGTTAGGCACAATTACAATGTCTTGTGCATTTCACTAAAATAACAAATTGTGAATACTGCTTACAAAACAAGATACAGGGCAGAAGTATAATTTCCAGTAACCTACCTATAACGAACACGTTTTTCCTACTTTAACAGGCGTATGCAACGGCACTGACATAGCACCACATTCCATCCAACCACCTTCTTCTAAACAGTCTGCACTGAATAGTACACAATCCAATACATGCAAGAGAAAAGAGCCATGACACCAACCTAAAAATCAACCTTTCAAAAGAATTTTTTAATTTGACAAAAGCTATTATCCGGTTCCGGCAAAATCTGGAAATTCCACTCCTGCTCTCGCTCCGGTCCCGGTATTTATATATAATTCCGACTCTGGCTCCTTATCCGGCAAAAAAGTAAACTCCTAACGGAGTCCACTCTGGCTTCGTGATCGCCTCTGGTCTGCGTTATTTGAGGACCTTGTGTGTTTCTCTATGGATTAGTGGCTATCACAAGCGCAAAACTCAGAGGACAAAAACCTAACAAACTAAGAGAATATCTCCAGACAAGGGAAGAACACCAACCCTCCATACAAATGTAGATTTTCACGTGGAATTATTCTAATGTGTAAGTTTGTGGCAATGCGTCCGTGAAGAGTTACATTTCCTTAATCAAGTTTTGGTGACTAAATCGTTGGTAAAACCTTACTAAAAAAAGTCACCTCGTGCTGGTTGTTACTCGTGTGCTGGTTGTTGGTCGCCAGCGCCTTTGATCGGATTCATCCCCCGTAAAGTAGCGTGACCTGAAATATTGGATTATTTTCCTAATAAATCTACCGACAGCTTAAGCCCTGCCCTGCATCCCTGGGCAAAAGTCCAGAAGATGCGGAAAAATCGAGCAAACCACATAACTTCAAAACTATATAACTGCCACTTAAGAGCACTAAAATGTACCAGTACCTCCGACCGTGCGACAGCAGTAAGTTGTGTCACGAAATGGTGAAAGACAAATCTATCCAGGGGCGTAACGAGGTAAGATGGCGCCCGTGGCAAGAAGCAAGTTTGGCGCCCCCATGTTCGAACCTTCGAACCTGTGGTCTCTCGGAAGGAAATGTACTATATTGAAGAAAGATACTTGTGACATTGTTGGGACTTTTCGGCGCCCCCATACTGATTCGGCGCCCGGGGAATTGTGCCTACTTGCCCCCTCGCTACGCCCCTGAATGTATCAGAGTGTTTTGAAAAAAATTGTGCTGGGCCAGGTTGTGAATGATCTGGTGAACGGGAAATTACCCTTCGTGTCAGATAGCGTTGTATCGCTGGCTGGTGTTTGTGAACAGGGACGTATGATGCTCAGTGGCGCCTTGTGCAGCTGCAAAACACACCCGAGTGTAAAGTTGCTTGAAACTCACTGGTTACCTCAGCACAGTTTGTGAAGTAACTTCCAAAATTTCTGCCTTACAAATACGTCAAAATATTATTTTCAAATGTAGGCTAGCAGCGACCGTATTACCCATGGACTGCATGAAGATAATTGCTTCAAGTTTTTGAATTCTTGGTTCGCCAATGCTTACCAAATTGTAAACCTGGTCATTCTCATGACATGACTGCATCAAGTGATGCGTTTTAGCAGCAGGGGCTGCAATTTGCAATGCTTATTTTCAAACTGCTTAATTTTCAATGTTTTTGAGCGTGTGTGTCGATGCTTGTTCGTGTCTGTCTCTGTGTGAGTGTGAACTGCCTGGGAAAATCGATAAACGTCTGAGCTTAATTGGACTTAATTAAGTCAACACAATCCACGGCATGGGTCTTCGAAATTGAAATTGTTGTTGGCATTGCGCAGCCATCAGTACTTGTTATATGCATACCAATGGTCACTCGCATACGAGCTGCAACCCTACTGGAAACCATCTGACTTGCGTTCATGAGCTTACCAGCATCCGTTTTGTTTGTTGCAGAGAACTTACCTGCATCCTTTTGTTTGCTGCAGAGAACCTCGCATTTTCATACGTCTGGGAATCAGCCATAGGGAAAGCTACGCAAATTCGACCACAGGCAATAAGCGCTCAAATAAGAGCAGGTGAGTAGTTTTTAGCTTTGACATTCGTTTCAGGTGAAATTTCCATCAGCAACCCTCAGAACGTTAGAGCCTGTGCACCAGTACCACATGGCATTGCTGTCAATTTGAGATTTTGCTGCGACTGGATGTTCTCTCGCTTGTAGCGTCTTGTCGAAAAGTATTATATCAAACGGACCTGCGATGTGTCCACTGAGGTAATTGCAATTGGACAAAGTTAGCAGAAAGTTTTCCTTGACAAATATTGTCATCTTGAAAAGACGTGCGTGACTCCGACAATCGCTAACACTCAGGAGTGAGATAAGATGATGGAGTTTTAACTGGCCCGCATCTGTTTTTAAACTGATCCTGCTATTTAGAAGTTTGATTGAAGGTGCCGTTTGATACAGTGTTTTATCCAACCGCAAGTGAATGCATTGCCGTTGTTCTTGTGTGAACATTTATAACTTCACCCCTTCGCCCGTATCCAAGTAGATTTAAATCTTCATTTCTTTAGTTGCAGTTGTAATTTCTTCCGTTTCTTGGATTTGAAAGGCTTGCGGTTTGTAATGTCGACGGTATCTTCATATTGTTTCTGTGTTTAGGAAATGTAAACATCTGTGTGCAAATGAGACCCCGAGTCGCGTATACTTCTGCATCATTCATGACGTAGATATAGACGTTACGTTAAGCGCTGCTCTGACGTGTTTCTCCATTGATTCGCTAAGTAAACGTACTAAACTTACGTAACCGCCTTCTGCGAACGGGTAATTTAATCAACAATTTTTTATGTTTTAAGTAGAGCCACAATTGTATACGTATCTATCTATGTTTTTCCAAGATTACAGTTCTGTTTGGTTTAATGCATATAAACTGTGATGAGCACACCATCTGAAAAAAGGAAGGTAGTTGCACCGAAAAACTTGATAGTATTTGTTTTGTTATATTCACTAGAGCAGCGCTCTTCAACCGGTGTGCGCGATGCACCCTAGGGTGTACCAAAATATGCGTGGGATGCACCACTAAGAAAGGGTTCACAAAGGTGCATCACAAACTTGTCACACTAAACAGATAATTTTTACAAAACTTTCTGTTAGCAAACATGAACCATTTAACCAACCAATGACTTTCAGGATTTAACCTAGACTTTGCGAGTTCTAAAGTGTGGTGCGTAGGCATCAGACCATGTCAAGCTAAGTTTTGCAATTAATTGATTGCGTGTGATTCATAAGTGACAGACAATGACCCATAATCAATTGAATTATGTAGTTGAGTTACTGAAATAGGGTACATGCTTATTTACGCCAGGGTACTCACAGGCATGGGCGCAATTAGGTGGGGAACACGGGAGATGTTCCAGAAAATAGGGTGCGTGAGTGTAAATAGGATGCATGAGTTTGTCAAAATATCGTTAAGGGTGCACCACAGTAAGAAAGGTTGAAGAGCACTGCACTAGAGTCAGTAACCGACTGGTATAAGCTGTCAAATAATAACGTTCCAAAACAAGCGAGAACCTTCAACGAATATTTCGCTTCAAACTATGGCAACTAGGTTATGAGAAATTAATTGTGCGAAGTGGGTTTGAACGCTCAGACATTTCGGTTCATGTTTATCTGAGTTCCAGGAAGAATACATTGATTTTAAAGTCTGTGAAAAGCCCTGTCGTAAGCAGTGTTTACTGTTTACTAGGCTGATTAATTGAAATATCTGGCAGCTTCTTTTACTTCTCTTCCAATGTTCTGGCGCTAAATAAGTTGCTTGTAAATTGCAACCTTGATGATTACAAAAATCCGGAGGAACGTTTTCCGCTGAGAGCACTGTTGGTATGTTATTAGTAGTCATTCCGATACAAGCGCCTGCTTCTGTGAAGGATATCGATGATTCTTCGGAGAAAGAACAATGTTTGGTGACAAAAATCGCAGAACTACCTTGCTACAGTTCCTGCAGCATTCATTCTCGTGGGTACTGTTGACTGTGTAAATTTACTTTACTGCTGTCGACGCCATGCGATCTGTCTTCTCAGTTAGAACTTGGTTGCACTTGCAGACGAGCGTTAAAGGCTGTCTCAACGCCTAACATTTCGTGTCATTTTTAAGGAGACCCACTGAAGATCAGATTGGCATTCAAGCAATTGGAAGATTACCCGGTGGATTTATATTACTTGGTTGGCTTGCCTAATTCCATGGGGAACAACCTGCAATCGCTGCGTGCACTTGGCCAAACCTTGGGAGAAAGTATCCAAAGCATTACTAGCGACTTCCGACTGGGATTTGGATCGTTTGTTGACAAAACAGTGATGCCGCACATTTCCCGTTCACGGTAATGATCAGTTTTTTACCTGTAGTTTGTGATTATTTCTTTCATTTTACCTGCATGCGATTGTTGTGATTGGAAGTGTACCGACTCTAGTCGTACGATTTGCTTTGTATTTCAGTTCTATGTTGTCAATGTAATTTTCTTCCATTTTCATATTGCCACGCCAAGGAAAGAAAAGTGAAAGAGCAACACATACGTTAACCTCTTCTTTTCAAGTGTTTTGATTGCTGCATGTCCGGTCATGCAGTAAACACAATGCAATGCCACTCCTACACAACAATGCTGGGCGTCGGAAAGATTTTTTCCAAATGGTGGGCAATAGCAGATTTTTCTAGGGCCGCCAAAAAGTTTTTTCCACGGGGGTACAAAGGTGGTGAAATGGCATTTTACCCATTCTAAAGTAAGAAAACCTTTTTGCTAAACATTTAACAAAAACTGCGAATTTCAAATCCAGTGGGGTAAGGCCCCCCTGCCCCCTTCCGACGCCCATGTACACAATTGCGCCTGTGACAACACTTCATGGCAACCGCTGTTTCGTCAAAGGTTACTGCGCCATTGCCGCGGTCTGCTTGTCCAACCGTAACTCTTGGGCAGTAGCTACCATGAAATACGCAAAAGCAATCGATATTATCGCGCATCGGTCGTCGCGCGCGTCAACAAAACCACGTTCTCGCAGAAGGCAGACGAGCCCGTTTGAAAATCTTGCAGCAGTCTCCCCCATCAGCCGCCCTCAAGTAAAGTGGAGCGCGGAGCATTTGTACACTGGGACACTTGTAGCCAGGGCTGTGGAGTCGGAAGTCCCGTCATCCGACTCCGACTCCGACTCCGGGCAATTTCGATTATCCGACTCCGACTCCAACTCCGACTCCGGACCGACTCCGACCTTCAGCTGTATTAGTTACTTAAAGTGATAATTCTTTTCAGATGAA
>JGI24159J19872_10010167_pt1 | contig 12342 bp, 10 predicted proteins | sample Ectturendosymbi4_FD_19872 | JGI IMG/M metagenome (IMG submission 19872)
GTCTTTCACCAATCCTTTGTGACAAATGAAACAGTAAATGTTAGTTGCTTGTGTAGAGGTTTGCTTTAAATAATGCTATAGTTTCCACATTAGCCTATGCTTTTCGCAATACTGTGTGACCTATTGACTGTGCGAACCGTTGTTTTGTCGCAAAAAAACAATACACTTATTTACTTACTTACTTGTAGGGACCTTTTTTGATATAACGTGAACGCTAAGACCAGGGGCTCCTCTGGCGATGTTTTTGGGGCCCTTTCTGAGAGTTTGCCTCGGGCCCTAAATTGTAATATCCACCCCTAATTAAAAACGTAGAATTGGATATTGACAGATTATGAGAAGCAAGTACTGATGTTCCAATTCAAATGTAATGTGTTAAACCAGGTTTCAGTAATCAAGTAACTTCACTCCACAGGTGAAATAAGCAAGGAATCAATCACAAATTTTAATAGGAAACTGATTTCACGTAAAACTGCGCATCATCAGTCCTTACATCTTGTTCAAATAGAAGATTCTATTGTGCTACATCTTTGTTTTACTCAAAGAAAAATTACCATAATATTCTACGTTACCTTGGCGATGAAATCCAGTTAAATATAGCTATCCTAATCATATGTGACGGATTTATGACTTCGCCGTGGTCTGTGTTGTACGGCAGTACTCAAAGTCTGACTGCATATTGTTGTAGGGTTATGCGACGCAAGTAATTACCACCCAAACCCTGCCTACAGTGACGCTGCTTGAAAAAATTCCAACAACATAAGCTTAACACCGTTAACAAATGCACAAAAAAATGAATGTCCTTCACTCTGATTCTTTATTTTTCATTTTAGGACTGAGGACACGTACTGTTACGTGAAATCGATTTCCTATTTTTACAAATTTGCTGATGGATTCAACTCAGTCGTCTTGGTGGAGACTACTGTATTTATTTGAATACAGACAAGTGGTAGTATGAATCATCGCAAATGAAGAAAGTAGAGCCCAGGTGGCTGATTCCTCGAAAGCTTGCAGCAAACTTTAAGCATTTAAGTGTCGTATTCAGTTCTCTGCACGTCCTCTAGAGTGGCAAGTGTTTCGTAGAGTGGTTTGTATCATTGCTGGTTGTGCTTTCATCAAGCAAACTTGATTGCGATCATTCCTTTTGATTTTCATGTAGACACGATCTTTCAGCGAACTGTAACACACCTACTGTGATGTGGGGCTCACCATTTTTACAACCTGCAAGCAGGGGCGTATTAGGGGGGCAAGGGGCAGGGCCGGATTTAGGGGGGAGCCAAAGGGGCCCGGACCCAGGGCCCCCCACCATGTTCATGGGTTTAGCCATATTTACGACATGCGCGTGCCACTTAGTCATTTTTATTGGCGAGGAAAGTTTGTTTGTAGACGCTAGTATATTATCGGTCGTCCAGACGGCAGTATTTCACTTATATGTTATTTGATAACAACAAATTGCACTTATTGTTTACCTGCAAGTCGGTCAGGTGTCTGAATCTAGTGAATACAAGCCCAGCCACCAGTGTTGCCACTTCTGATGTTTTAACAGCAGATCTGATGTTTTGAGACAAATTTCTGATGTCTGATGTTTTGGCAACAAATCTGATGTTGACTGAGCTGTTGTTTTTTCCCAAATTTTCTATACCTTTTAGGATGAAAAGTTGTTACATTCATAGTTTTCAAGTGCTTTTAGTCAATTTCTCACCCGCAACATCTGTGATTGGGAATTGTTCCAAATTGAACAAGCTCTTTTCATAGCGTTGGGAACAGGTGTAACATATACATTACACATACATAATTGACTTTTCCATTTAAAAATGATAGTTCTTTCTGCTTCATATTCAATGTGGGTTGTTGCACTCGGTTAGGTATTGTTAATAGAAGCATTTAGCTCATATTAAACCGCAATGTAAAAATCTGATGTTATTTGATGTTGAAAAAGGCAACAATCTGATGTTATCGCGACTGACCCCAGTGGCAACACTGCCAGCCACGTGGAATGTAGAACCAGGGACGCCGGAACGTCGATTGAGCTGGGGGTCAGTAAAAAAGATGAGGGCAATGGAAATGGATGAAAAACAAAAAAATCTTTACCAAATATGTTTGCTACTGTTCAACCACAATGTTGACCTCAAAAATAACAAAGCAAACTATGGAAAATTTGTTTCAATTCGATTGTGATAAACCATAAAAAAGCATAAAATAAAATTCAGATGATATTGTTATGAAAAAGACGCCTTTGCCCCAGTTGTCCCTCTTTTGAAAGGTCAGGGGGCAATGCCACCGCTTTCCGGCGTCCATGCTTACCGTTACCGGCAATCACTGTCTCGAAGCATTACCTGCCAAGATGTCTGCGCTCAACAGTCACATGCGGGCGAGGCAAAATGCCTAATATCGTTAGAAGATTTGATGTCATGTTATTGTTACACAACAAACACCAACAGTAAAACAATGCGATCGCAAGTTTGGCAACCTGCCTCTGCACTGCAGCCTGCAGGCAAAGCAGTGGAAATGAGTGAACTGCAAGCTCACCACTGCATGACACCAGATGAACCTGGCTCTAGTGCAGTGTGCGTCTCGTACCGGCTAATAAACTGTCATTGCAATAAATAAATCAATCAATCGGAATTGAGCTGCTGACGTCAAGTTTTTTGAAAGTTTTGGTTCTTAGTCCCAATTTCCAGCTGGGAGGGGAAAATGCCCGTTTCCCTCCTGTGGACGCCCATGGTTTTGACGTACCACGAGTTCAAAACTATTTGCTTGACTTCAGTGTAAAAGCGCTCCCATAATGGTCATTCTTTTCGCATTCATATGTTCAGCAACAATGTTGACTTCGACACTAATAACAGAAATTACAGGAAATCATTCTCAATTTCATGGGTGCGCGAATAGCTGCAGTAAATTTGTTTCAAGTCGATCTTGACAAATCATGAAGTTACATATGAAATCTGTTATGTCAGGGCTCCTGTGCCCCCGTTGCCCCCCCTTTCAAAGGGCAGGGGGGGCGGTGCCCCCGTAATGCACCCCCGTTCCGGCGTCCCTGCGTAGAACGCATTAGCTTACTTCTCTACTTGTTACTGGCAGATATTGCGTCTGCCTCACTCAGATTTGCACAGGTCGCATATGAGTAGCATTGTTAAGTAGGGCTACCATATGTCCTATTTTTGGAGTAAAAGGCCACATTTTTCAAGAAAAATGAAATAATCTCAGAGGACATTCAAAAATGTCAAATTATCCTCCTTTTTACATTTCTTATTTTACATACAGTAGCCACACGAAACAGGACTTTTCGGTCTGGCTGATTCGGTCTGGCCGTTTCGGTCTGAGCCGTTTCGGTCTGGGCCGTTTCGGTCACGGGACATTTCGGTCTGGGTCGTTTTGGTCTGGGGTCATTTCGGTCACGACATTTCTGTACATGAACAACTTATTACATTCGTTTATTTAAAATGATTATAGGTAGGCGAAATGTCACTCTAGCTGGTGTTATACCAACCAGTGGCGTACGCAGAAAATTTTCATGGGGGGTTTCATTCAGTGGCATATGGTGTTCATTTGTGTTTGGTGTGCGCTGTTTGTGTCGTCACAATTTGACGTCATATTCATGTTTCCAAACCAACGTTTTCGCGAAATTTGTTGATACAGTATGCATATTCTTCTACACGCACTGCCCATAATTTATGGTATCATTGCACTGAATATAAACTACCTGCGATCCAAGTTACGATATCGGAGGAAAATAAATTCAACGCTACCACACAGCAGTTCATAATTGCGAAAATATCTGGCTGCACGTTAAAACAAGGGAGTAAAACATACTCATCACTCCGTCAGAGCAATTTACAACCGCAAAATCAGACTACGCTAATGTCTTGTCGAATACGAGCAGTGAAGCATAAAAAGTGTGCTGCTGGACTGTCTAACCTAACGCACACCCCGGTATGCAAGATCGAATCTTGCTTAACTACACAAGAATTGAGAATGCGCATGAAGTATGGAAGAAAACTTTCGATTGTTTGTTATGTATAGAAATCTAGCAAATTTTTAGTTTTCCTTTTTCCCTGCTGAGACGTTATTAAATGCCTGAATGCTTCTGTAACAACTGCTGTTTTTGAGCTCGTGCAAGAGTTTTATCATGGTACAGAAACTGGTAATGCAGCCAATGCAGTCAGCACTTGTGCTGCTCAGCCATAGCAGACAAAATAAAGACAATTGTTTCGGATAAAGTGAACTATCGCGGAACACAATCTTAAACATGCGTAGTGGATGAAAAGTCTGCAAAAAGCGGTGAGATGTTTTGTGGATGTAGACTATAACCCAGATTCCCACCAAAACCTAATTATTACTTTTTGGCCCATTTACAACGTTCCTTGAAATTTGCATGCGAATTTATTCCGTGGTATTTGCATGAAGTCGACAAATTAACAAACAAAAAGTATGCGAAAACATTTAATATCCTTTGCGCAGGTAATAAAGTTTGTGAAAAAAATCAAGCTCAAAGGGGGGTTTATAACCCCAAACCCCCCTTGCGTACGCCCTTGATACCAACTCCCTTTGAGGAGCCATGATTGCGAATAAATCTGAATTGTAATTATGACTTTGAAGAATTTGTGTTTAATTGCAAAATGTCAATAGCGATTTATTTTGCTTGCTGATGATAATGAAAATCATATAATGCTGATTAACTGTTAGACCGTGTTTGTAGTTTTTTAGTAAAACTTCTCGTTGATTTAAGTATGTTTGCATTAAAATGTGAACATGTAAGATTTCTGCAAGATTTCATAGTCTGACCGAAATGTCCCCAGACCGAAACGGGCCAGACCGAAACGTTCCCAGACGGAAATGGCCCAGACCAAAACGGCCCAGACCGAAACGGCCCAGACCGAAACGGCCAGACCGAAAAGTCGCGTACCCATAGCTACAACCAACGGCGTAACTTTTGAGTTTGTATCGTGTTTCGCCACTGTGAAGTCAAGGATTTAATAGAGACAAGCAGATGTACATATCAAGCCAAGTTAAATCAGCACTAAGAAAACTCAGGGCCTGAGAGGAGGTAAGGATTGCGACTGTAGTCTTGTGTTGTACATCTGGTGAAATGAATCGCTTTATTTGCTGCATTTAAATGCTTTGACTAGATTCCTCCGTGTGCTAACAACTGAATGGGAAAATGTTGAGCCATGTGAGTAGTATCTGCTTGAGAGAAACGTTGCTGTTGATGAAGCTAAACTGTTTGACCAATTCCAAAACATATTTGAGTTCGTACAAAAAGAGCATCAACCAAATGCAATTTATTGTAAAATGATTGAACATGAAAGATGGGCAAAATATTTTGCAACTTGCAATATCATTGAATGCTTCAGCGAACTGATAAGATTGCGCGGTTTTACTTCGGCGTTACGGCTCATTACGCTAATGTGGAACGATTTTTTCCTTGATGCAGCCACAAACCAAAAAGAAAGAGAAAATCTTGCTAATTGAACCAGTTCCTAGTCTGTTAAAGCTGGTGTGCAATTTAAAACATCTTTCATGCAATTAGTTTCATAATATTGTTAAAGGCGATTTTACATTTTAAAGAATTAAGGAAACTGTACAATATTCTTAAGCTAAATAGGACAAGCAAATGAGGATTTTGTTTTGTGTGTTTTCACTGAAACATCGATCACACTAGACGTCTTAATTCAATGCTTAAAACTTATCGATAGGCGTAATTGTTATGTGAGTTGTTAAGTGTAGATAATACACTCAAATAAGTGACAGTCGTACGTTATCCTCCCTTTTTGCGATGAAAATGTGGCAGCTTTATCGAGCTTATTAATAAATAAACATATGGACAGAAGGGGGATCGTTATTTAACAAGTGTAGAGCTTATCCAAGTGTTTGTAAAAGACGTAAAAAAGCAAAAGAGGCAAAAATGACAGAGGAAGAAGTTGCAGCCAAGTCAAGAAACATTTAAGTGACTATTTTACGGTGACAGTGCAGTCCAGCGGAGACATTACTGCGGAATCTGCAAGCGGACAGAAAATAGAACATGTTGTGACAGACTTAGATCTACGTAACGATGAAAATAGATATAGTTTAACCAGCAGTGCAGTAGCAGAAGAACGTCAAGATGTACTGTATAATCAAAAAACACGATAGATGAGATGGCTGACGCAATTACTGGAGGCAACGATATCGGTCTCTGGGCCAGCTGGCCTGCCAATATATCGTAAAAAAATGGGGGAATATTGGTTGAAAAATGAAACAGGTTCTGTTCTCCTTGACATTGTGATGAAAAGTCATTTTTAAAACATGATGTTCCACAGCACAGAAAAGACAGAAACTTTTCACGGAAATGTACCACAAGTCTTATTCGTCGCCAGAACCACAATGGTTAAGTAGTTGACAGAAGATGGCTTTGTTTTTCTCTTTCACAAGCTTATGTCAAGCTTGTGTTAAACTTGTAGACTGATGTGCGCCGATACGACTAAATGTGCATATTTCCTTATTAGAACAGGAATCTTCGACTGGAAGCACGCTCGTGAGCGCCTGAGGAGCCACGAGCATTCAATGGAATATACAGATGCCACGATTACATTTAGTCGCAGATGTAATTAATCACTATGAAGGATTGATACAGAACTAGCCAGTCAAGTCAATCAATGCGAACAGCATCGGAAATCGCCTCTGCCTGCAATGTTTGGTTTCTGTCGCAAAATTTATTACTGAGCGAGGGGGCCTTTAGAGATGATGAAAACGTTGGATCGCCCATAAAGTTTTTCCAAAAAGTTTTCAAAACTTTTTGCGAGCAAATATTGAAAAAAAGAAGATGCGATACTTCTAGTGACTGGTCTGCAACAATTTCACAAATCGCTAATCCTTGTCAAATACCATGTTGCATCATAAAGTACAGTTGAGTTAACAAATGTGACGTCACAAGATTACGTCATAAATATTTATGATATGTAGAAATACTAGTGACTTCATCGATCATCCCCTACCTAAAGATTATGTATCCGCACATGGAGCCTCCCACCACGCCTGGACCCCAGGCCCCCCACCATCTAAATCCGGCGCTGGCAAGGGGGGCGCAATTCACCGGGCACCGAGTCACTATGGGAGCGCCATATCACTGCGGGGGGCGCCGAAAAGTCCCAACAGTGTCACAAGTACTTTCTTCAATACAATGCATTTGCTTCCAAAAGACCTCTGTTTCGAACATGGGGGCGCCGAAAAGTCCTAACAATGTCACAAGTACTTTCTTCAATACAACGCATTTGCTTCCGAAAGACCTCTGTTTCGAACATGGGGGCGCCAAACTTGCTTCTTGCCCCTGGCGCCATCTAGCCTCGTTACATCCCTGCCTGCGAGGTTTTGCTTCCAAGTAAAACGTGGCAATATTTGCATTCATAACGGTCAACTTGTCGAATCTCATGTGGTGCTGTCTGCAATTTGTTTGATGATACTCTTTTCCTACGTAACAAATATGTTCGTTTGTTAAAACTAGCACCGACATGGGTCAAACTGAAAATCCATGATACCTACATCAACAATAAACTGCATGATGGAGGTTAGTTACACCAATACTTAGTTACATCAAAAACCTTTGTCATAGGATCAAATTACCAAACAATTTGAACCCGTGAAATATTGACGTGGTTCATCACCCCTGGCATGGACGTCGGAAAGATTTTTTGAAGGGGGGGCACTAGGAAATTTTTCCAAAATTTTTCTAGGTGGGGGTCAAAAGTGGTTAAGTTTGTTTTTTCCCACTTGAAACTAAGAAAACAACCTTTTTTGCTATAATTTTAAAATCCAGGCCAGGGGCCCCTGCCCCCCTTCCGACGCCCATTATCCCTGGAAAAAAGCTTTTAATCTGCCCTTTGCATAACATCTGTTATGTGCAATTGAAGTCATTCCTCTGAACAAGATATTCAAGCAATGGGCAGGCTTGGTTTAGCCTACTGTTGAAAATGAATGGTGAAAACGAATTTGGTGCGGTAGACAGTCCAGTATGATTCGCTCGCTCGAAGGTTCAACATTTCACAAACACTGAATGTAGAGCGTTGGAGAAGTTTCCTCGGTGCCGCTGAACGTTTGTACAAATACTTTTGATTTGAAATCTTGAAGTAAAACTTTTGCCATCAAGCGTGTTGAGCTTCACAGCAGATGGCTGACTGCAACCCCGGTGTTGCAAACCTGTTGTACACTTATGACCGAAAACTTGCTAACTCGCTTCTTTTCTACAGGAAGAAAGACACTAGTTTTGGCTCAGGCATTTGATTTGAAGATGTAAAAGGTGTTTCGCCTTATTTTGAAAGGCATGAAACACCTTATTTCAACTATATCAGATCAGTTCACATTAGATCACATTAGATTAGTTCATTTAGTTCATACATTAGATTACATTAGATTAGTTCATTGCTTCTGACATAGTAACGTATCACGCCATTCATCATCTAGAATTAATATCCCTTGCATTAAGAGAAATACCACCTTTTGGCAGCACTAGTCGATTTCCTTGTCTCAGCATCTCTCCACGTCATTCAGCACTTAGCTGGTAAGTCAATAGGTCATTTTTCAGCCAAGGACCTAAAGGCTTTTCAAGGAAAATATCGATTTAGAAGCTACAAGCAACGATACGAAACAGGTCATTCCAAGGGCACTAGTTCTAGTACGTCTATTTTATTTTCAAGCGTAAAGGACTCAGACCGAAAATCAAAGATGATGCTTTTGTGTTCAGCGATCAATAATTTTTATCCACTTGTGGCGTTTGCAAGTTGCATGCCGCCCCATTGCCCAGAGGCCAGACCAAAGCAATAAATGATGCAGTGTTTGAAATTCCTTGCAGCCTAAATGAATTTTTTCACTGCTGAAACGCGTGTACAAAAAGGCAGAACTTTTTACCATCGCCTGCAGCTTTGTATAGGGGATTGCAGTGGTGAATGAAGCAGTTTGCATAAAAGCTTACAGCAGCCTTGAAAGTAATACCAAGTGAAGCGTATTGCCCGCGGAGTCAAGCAATTGAGAATCGCTGCTGTGCAACCCTGAGGCTTACAATGGACAGAGAGATGATGCAAATGATAAGTGCAGGAACCAGCAAGTGCGCTAAGTTCATTTTGTTAAGGTTATGCGATAGAGCAAATTTGCTCTATAACATCGCACAGCAATTATTAATAACATCTTAGTTTGGCTTTTGTGCCTAAAGTTTTTAATTGATACCGATGAAAGAGGTTTCAAGATAGATGCTAAAACGTACAATTTCTTGATTGAACTATCAAAATGTTTGAAAATTAACAAAAGATTGTAAACAACAAGCTCTGTTACCGGTATGTATATTTTATAAAGTCTTTGAATTATTTTCCTCACCTACTGGTGCAAGTGAAGCGGGCATTGCAAGCATTTAGCATTTGTTTCAATTGCATTCTGGAGGTGAAAACAAAAAAATAGTTGTGCAAAGCTGAAGGTATTTTGCTATTCAGTCAAAAAGATTTATGTGCGGTGTTTTCCGTTGTCGTGAGGCCCCTACACCAAGAATTTAATTTTTTATCCATTTTGTTCTCCCCGCGCCAATGTCTGGATCTTTCATCCTAAGATATTGAAACGTTTGCTGAATGTTAAAGATATTAATGTTAACCTCAGCAAATGTCTTTTTACTTGTTTTTAACATTAATGAGGCTGAGGTTTTCCCGGATGGTTATTCAAAAAAATTATTTGGTAATGATTGCCTGCATGCTAAGAAAAAATTTCATTTCAAAAGCTGTGTTCTATACCTCCTGCGTTTGCTGATATTCAAACGCATGCAAGATGTAATAAGTTTGTATTAATTCGTCCACACATCACATCCACGTGTGCGGAAACGCAAACTTCTAATAAAAAGGAAACAATATCGTAAAAAGGAAACAATATCGAAATTGCCATAGCATGAAGAGTAAACAGATTGAACGGCAGAACCAGACTACTCAAGCGCGTAAGCAAATGCAGCTTAACTTCGTCAGCAGCATACACGACAGCCAGCAGGATGTAAGGCGCTGTAACTGCATAGTTTCAAACAATTGTGTCTGAAATCAGATGCTGCTCATTGTTTGAAACAATGAGGTGTTACATAAGCGTGTTCAACATTTACTTCCATGAGTGCTTTTCGTTCTAGAATCATGAAAAGAAGATGATTGCGATGGTTAGGCTTACTACAACTGAAAATTGCGCAAAGTTTGTTCGAGTTTGTTATTTAACTTGCGTATGTTAGAAAAGGTTGTTATTTAACTTGCGTATGTTAGAAAAGGTAACAAGCTGTTAGGAACGGGGCTTGAACAGATTATGAGAAATGGTTGCAAATCTTGCCAAGTGCCTGTAATTCAACAAAGTTCAATGTTAGCATTATTTCAGCAGTACTGGTTCCAACTTGACTGGCAAAACATTTGTTTACATAACCATCTGGAACAGAATTGCTGCGTCAATAAAAGGTTTCCATTGAGCTGGAAAGTCACTGTTCAGTAAGATAGAGTATAAGCAAAGAAGCGCATGGTTGGAGAGCACACAGGTTTTACTGGTAATCTAATCAGCTGTACTTCACACTTTTTATCAATTTTTGACATCGATAGCTTATGTGAAGGTGAGTTGCAGCTTCTGTTTATTTTATCTTTAATAGACAGCATACTTGAATAATTTTGTGCAGAAAGAAACGGAATGAAAACGTGCGGATTGTGGTTGTACGCTTTTTCAGTTAGCTTTACTCTGCTTGAATCCGAAGCGTATGACAGCTGCAGTGAAATCTCATGGTGATGTTCTAGCATTAAGTGTCAAGCTGTAACCTTGTGACCGGTGCGCTTTCAGGTTCGAAGATCTTAATTTAGGTATCATGTTTGGTGCGCATGATGTACAGTTGGCTCCAAATTTACTTACTGCCAGGTTTCAATCATGCATCACTAGCGTCTAAGCGTTTGCAACCCTGTTTATGTGAATCCAATCTCAGCAACGACTGGTTTTAATCTCAGCAACGACTGTTTTTTTAGTAATCCTATACTGACCTATAGCTAGTCAATTGTATTCGCGTGGTAGTGCTATTCAGAATAGACGTAACGACTCTTCCCACACAAAGCCGTGATTAAAACAGCTGTGGTGAACGCGCTCTGCGTTTATCACCCTTTGTGTACTTTGTAATGTAACTGGCCGCAGCTGCTCTATTTTTGTGATCGCAGTTGCTTTTACACTGACCCTGCTCTTTACCATCTACTACGTTGATACTACTTGTGCGTCACACCCTGTTTTTAACGTGTGTGTCTGTTCGTATTGCCGTTGTTCATCGGCTTACCTATAATTACTTACCCACTGTGCGCATAAGCATCATCAGGCTTGTGACGGACAGTGCATAGAAAAACTCTTAATCTGTTTGGTATATGTCTTCGTGTGTGGAGCACTTACCAGCACGCATTTTACAAGTGGAGTAGCGTTAAATTGGAATTGGTCTCAAACATCGATGCATTAGCTTTTTAAAACTCCTACGTCAAATTCTTGCGTCCTTGTTTGCTTCGTTTACTCTTGCCCTATGAATTTCAACACAGTCGCAGTTTATCGCGTGTGTTTAACTTGTGGATTTTGTGATCATTTTTGCAAAACATACGGGTTGTTGACACAATTTGTGCTCACCCTAATGCTGCTATGTCCAACCCGAGGGGCCGTATGCGGCCCAGTCAAAGGTTTCTTGCGGCCCGGTTAAGGTTTTCGCTGTAGTGAAAGTATCCCAAATACTGACAACCTGTCCTTTTTGATAATCTTAAATTTGACACTTTTGATGCAGGTGGTCCTCAGTGTCACTTTATCATGTCTGCACCATTGCATTTAGGATTCGAAGGCTTTCATTACATTAACATAAACTAAATTTAGTTTGCTAAGATCAAAGATGAAAGTAAGCCATTCAGTGTGCGGCCCTCATTATTATGTCATTCAATGTGCGACCCTGGATAAGACAGTGATATAATTTTTGGGTTGGACATGGCTGCCCTAATGGTATTAAGACAAGCCGTCTTTCTACTAACTTTGAGATCCATAAATTTGACCTAGGGCCAACAGACAGTTATGTCCGACCCTGTCGATGTGTGTTCAGTCTCATGTTGAAGCTCAGTGCCAATATTTACATGCATAGCATGCCTGTCATGCATGACATAAAATATTAGTGTCGCACCGACTAAGCCTTAGGCAAACGGTGTTGAAAGCCAACAGTTGTCAATGGTGTTGCAATCCAGGAAGAACAAGTTTTGTGTTCTCTGATGCGAAAAGTTTGCGCTAAATATCTTCGGACGGATGTGCAAAGAACATTAACATTTAGTAAGCATACAACAAACACTTGTCCGCCACTGTTAGAGGTTCACAGCC
>JGI24159J19872_10010170_pt1 | contig 12342 bp, 7 predicted proteins | sample Ectturendosymbi4_FD_19872 | JGI IMG/M metagenome (IMG submission 19872)
AAATGTTGGCTAAAATCAAGCAAGTACTAGCCAAGCGTCAATTGTCGTTTTGAAAATTGAAACACTTTAAAAAAAATTTAATTAATCTCTTCAAAAGCAGCTGCAGCGCAGCTGTTCTATGATTGACTGTTTAAGGTTGAGATGATCATGTGAATCAATAGACACCATGAAAATGGCGAAACTGAAGTGAAATTGGTTGTCTATTTTCTGAACATTGCGTTGGTGCTTTGGTTACGGAGAGTTAGACGTCTTTATACCTGTGGTTGCCGAGCGCTTTTTTGAAATACTGTACTAAATTTTTGAAAGGCGAGATGATTTGAGACCACTTTTCGATTCATAACCAAACTAAACTTTGCTATTCTATTTGGTTAAAGTCTGATTTTGTTCTTGAACTGTGTTGATTGCTTGACTACAGAGTAGTGAGTGGCTGTTACTGCTTTGCGGCGAATATCTTTTTTTGTTCGAAAGAAAATCCTGCTTTTTACAGCTTAGTGTTCTTTTGTTTCTGCTTCAGGAAACTGCAGTTACATCCCTTACGATCCCAACGAACTCAGATCTTTTCCTGAGTACATCATATGGTTCTTCACTGGTCAGGTAATCTGGACCACTGAGGTTATCCAAGAATTGTTTTCGACAACAACGCTTGGTTTTTATTTTTTTCTGCCAGTTTTGTTCATAACTCTATAAACTGCACCTTTGGTGAGCCTGTGCAGCAGTTGAATTTTTGTTTTTTACGCTTTACCGAAGATATGTGTGTGTGTGTGTGTCTACAAGATAAGATTATCGCTTTGACAAAATTCCAAAGCGAGCTCGGGTAAGGATTACAGTCAGACTTGGGATCAATAGACCGCACTTCGCATCTCCCATAGAGTCCTATGGAAGGCGTGACCAATACATGATCTCCAAGTTCAATTGGCTTCCAGAGTGAAAAATTATTCCACACCTGCCTTACATCGACTCCCATACCAATACTGAATATATTGCATGGCTGAAGAACTTAGTCTGCTCCTTCAAAGAAATTGTTTGATCCATAGCTGGAATTCTGTCAGGCGTCAAAAATCCGGGCCAGAATGGACTTGGGGATAATGATGAGTAAAGAGTATTCGAACTTCCAAGCTGCAGACCCATCACCGGCAGTGGTGGATTTAGGCTTGGGGGCCCGACGCAAGGCTGAAAAGGGGGCCCTCTGATGATGTCATCATACTCAGCCAACCGTGATTTACAGTGGCTGCTGGGGACTCCTTTGAAAGAAGAGCACTTACACACTGCCGATGCTACCGATGGCCCCTTCAAACGCAGAGTACTTACACGTTGCAGTTGCTGTTGGGGACCCCTTTGCAAGCAGAGTACTTAGACATTATAGTTGATGTTGGAAGCCCCTTAGAAAGAAGACTGCTTACTTTTGATCTGCTTCGGTGTATATTATACAGCATGTGTGGATGATACGTTTTTTACCAAAAATGAGAAAATTTACACGCGAAACACCTCGAGAGGAGCCCCTAAAATGGGGTCCCAAACTAAGTGCCTCGCGCACCTCCCCTTAAATTCACCACTGATCACCGGTTGCAGCTTAGCGTCATGCCCAGCACTTAATAGTTAGGTGACTGAATAGAAACACTTTTAGGCTGCTCTCCTATTTGTTGCATGTCCTTAGACTCAGCGTTTCTAAATACCTCGATACAAACTCAACCTTAAATTTTTACCCCACACAACAGTAGGCTTTGTCTGGGTATTGAAAGCGCCTCGTTTCACAAATGCTAGTTTTTATGTAAGAAATGCTCCCGGTTTGATGACATTCGTCATTTTGTTGCTCAACTGACCAATAACATTGCAAAGAACTTGTACATTCACATCTCATTGATGCACCACTGATTGCTAAGAAGTATTTCTCATGTATGGCGACATAACAGAATATAAAGACAAAATGCCAATATCTTGGTGGTTCTTACCTGCGGGTAGCTACCCATGAAGGGTAATATGACTTTCTGTGGGTAGTTTTGATTGTTCCTTTTTAAAGGTGTTAGTTGAAATCCCTCAAGTTCTCAGGAGTAACCATAATAAAACGGTTCAAAACAACTGTGGTCATTAAAAAGCCTAAAGTGTGACAGGTAAGCTCACGAAAATCACGAAAAACTTTAAAACAGATCAGCTTATATTACTTCTGTTTAACGCAAACACAATTTAATTTTTTTCATATCACATTCAGGGATTTGTATTATCTAAAATTCAGGGCATAAAATTTAATGCAAATTATCAAAGATTTCTTAAAGAAAATCGCTTAATTGCGTGTTCAATCTGCATGTTTCTTCGTTACTAGTGATTCGACAATGTGTGCAACCTAGTTGAAAATGATAAATGAAAGCTTTCTTATCTGAAAACGTGCAATAGTTTAATCAAACCTTCGTTCAGGCAGTTTGACTTCTGCTACAGGCCTTCTCATACTTACCACATGTTTGATCCTCAAACTTATTTTTGGAGTACAGTGGCTGATCAGTCAATCTGTCTACTTTGTTTTTAAAGTTAATCAGCAGTTACAGAAAATTCTTCGAGATTTACCCGCCGAAAAAAGAGAAGAGCCCAAAAACTTCAATGCACAAACCCGCCAAAAGTACCTTTATAGCATGTGGGAATTTCAAGCAAAAAGTGGTATAATTTTTGGTAACTGCTTCATTTTAAATCTAAATACTGTTATGACAAATATCTGGATTTGCTTAAATATCTTGAAACATTGGGCATGACACACGCATTGAACTCTTTTGGGGAAATGCATCATAATGTTGGTATAACTCTTTATCTGGCTATGATAAAGCATCAGTTCAAAAAGTAGCCTAGTCTTTGTTCAGATATCTAGTCTTTGTTCATATATCCAATTAAAATATCAGTAGCTTCTACTTGCATATTTCATGACCTATACCTACCCCATACTTTGCAATCTTTGTGATGATGAGGCTTTGTGATGATTTTGTTTTGCTTACAACTCATCGCCAACTAAACATCATATCGATTGAGGAGTAATTTTTTTCAGGGTTTCATGGAAAAGACGTTGTTGTTTATTGGTTATTACAACGTTATAGACTATGAACAAGCTGGATTTCGCTACGATTTACCTTTGACGTATATTCTCGTGGCATTTGCATACTTTCTATTGAGTTTGCTGCTTATTATCAGAAGGTTAGTGAGATTCTACCTGTACTTATTTGATTACGTTGGAAATATGCTCTGTTCGATTTACGCTTACTTTAACCATTTCTCTCAGTCAACCATTTTTAATGTATCAATTGAGTTTAAAATTTCAAGCAAAAATATTGCAGTTTCTTTAATTTATGATCTTCCATTGGTTGCGGTGTTGTTGCTAAAACATACTGGAGGCGATGCTGTTTTGTGCTTTATCTCCTGCGCTGTTTAGAATGCATGATTCTTTTCCGAAGCAACTTCCAAAGACCAGCGTTTGTGGACGTAAGCTTTGTTGATAAGACTGTATATATCTTTTATCTTCATGTAGCGCTGCCGTTGGCTTCAAAAAAACTTTAGTCAGAGACGAAGACCACTTCTACACTTATTGCAACAAAGTGTTTGCTGGTTGGGATTTCTGTATCACGGACAGTAATGCTGCCAAACTGAAACACAGCAGCCTGAAGTACGAACTACAGGTAAAAATATAGGAAGATAGTTAGGTGTTGAGCAAAGTTAATCCTGTGGTTAATTCCCAAAGTACATTATATTAGAAAAATAACTGTGTGTCGTAAAAATGAAGAGAAGTTTATTGCTAGTGCATTTTTATTGTGAAATCACTACTTTCACTAGGTATATCCAGGGCTACTTGTGTCGATATCCTAGAATGTCCACAAGGAAGCCCCGTAGATATCCTGCATTTGGTGATCGTCGCTTCCTCGTCTAAAATCAAAATATTTGCCCCTCACAAATTTTTGTCACCCCCAAAATGTTTAGGCTGGCTACGCCACTAGCATGAGGTTCATCAATTGATTGTTTTTGTTGGAAGTACCTTCTTGTCGCGCTTTGCTCTATCGTGGGCAGTTAGCGGCTCTCTGGCCGCATGCGGCCTGCCACAGCGTTTTCAGTGGCCCGCGGAAGGAACCAGGAAAATTCTTCAAATCTGAAATTTCCTTCAACTTATCACAGTAAGTGTTGGTGCTGAGGCTAACTTGAATCGAGACATGCTTCTATTTCCATTAGAAGATACGGTCCTCCGCTAAAAGCGGGCTTCTCAAAATGGACTCCGAGCCAAATTAATTGCCCACCCCTGCTCTACACACATCTAACGTAGGGTTCATTTACCTAAGTAGCGGCCATTCTTAACCATCTGTCCCAAGAAAGCATTTTAATTGCTTGGCCCTGCTCAGAATAATGTACACATTGCCGCGGGGATATTTGTAATCCGTTAAGGACCGATCTAAGGATCAGTTGCTTTAAACTTGCGTTTGTGTTTAGACCGACTTGGAGGAAGAACGGATAAAAGAGCGACAAAAAAAACGAACGCGCAACGACAAAATTCGTTTGTACATCAAGAGAGTCTTTGTGAATTGCCTGGTCGTGCTTTCTCTGGCTGGATCTTTTGTCGCTATTTTCTATGCGGCGCAGTATGCCTTGCAGAACAGCTACCGTTTTGACAATTACTTTTTCTTGGACTTGATTGTCACTTACCTGACCTCCATCGTTATTACCATTGTCAATTTCCTGGCTCCCATACTGTTCGGCTTTTTAATTCGTTTTGAAGACTACTCCCCGGGTTTCGCCATTCAGTTCACTCTCATAAGGTGAGTGATCCCAGTGGTTCCCGAGCTTGTCTGCTTGATACTCCGACGTAGCACTAATTCTTTTTCGTCATCTTTAGATAAACGATTGTTTGTTGTTCGACCAAAGGATCTGCTCCTGTTGTACTCACGTTGGTTTTGATAAAGCATGGTTGCTTAAGCGTCGTGGTTGCTTGGTTGTCAGTCAGCTGCCACGTTTGTGTGTGACAAATCACAATAAAATTTTGAATCCCTACAACTGCCATGACGTTGTGAAATGCTTAAATTTATCGCCACCTAACTTCATTATCACTTCAAAGACAACTACGGATTTACCATCAGCTTCAGACTATGAGAAAAAATGACTAACTGTCGAGAGATACTCTACGAGACAACCTGATCAGTGAATTTTTGTTCTGTATGCCGCTGTGACGGCTTTAACTGAAGTGAAATTAGTTAATATTTGCGGCTATAGACTCAAACTATCCCAAACGTGAAGGCTGGCAAAGCGCTGCCGAACAGGGTTGTGTTGTTCTCATTTTAATGCTATTCACCTTTTAGCAGTGGCGTAAGGTAAAGGGGCGAATCTCCCCCTTGGTAAGCTGAATGTAAAAACCAGGCCCCTACTTAGCTTATATTTCGGTTTTAGTATTCTTTTGGTTTTTAGTAGGTTGTCAATTTTTTGCGTTTTTCGGAGTATTTTCCAGTGATTTTAGAGTTTTAGTATAGCCATCCACATCCGGATTCCCCATCATTTCTCAATTTTTTTCTGAGTGTTGGCTCGTGGCCATATTTCAGCTACGTTTTCCCTCCTACCTCAAACCCCGAGTTACGCCACTGCTTGTTAACATGACCATCACGTCTTCAACGGGATGAAAACGTTTCATCTAACTAAAGGCTCATGAAATCTAAGTGTACACGAAACGTGTCCAGTTTTCTGCAACGAGAGACAGTATAGTATAATAAGACGGCACAGTTTTCTTCGAAATCGTGAGAAGCAAATGTGCTAAGAAAGGTACTAGAATCTTACGAAAATAACTCCAGTAAAAAAATGGCATTTTGCGTTGTAAATGAATGTAACACCCAGGGCTGGATTTAGACATGTAGAGACTCAGGGATGCCATTGTGTGGAGGCCCTCAGTACCTCAAGGAAATGTTATTCAAGGCCAAGGAGATACTATTATCAATAAACTTTTATTTGTTTCCTAATACTGTTGTTAATAACTATTTTTATGATTGTTCACATTAAATATGTTGAACCAGTCTTAACCATGGGCTCACAGTTCATGACTGCCCGATGCCCGTGAACAGGTACTCGCTTTGCTCTTCCCTAAATCCGGCCCTGGTAATACCAGGCAACGTGAGTTTGCAATTATGAACGGTATGCCAGTGCCACTTAATTTCTGTTTACTGTCTGTAAAGAGTGCTACTGTTTTGTGTGTCCCAAGCATTTGGAGAACAGCCACTGAAGTACCAGTGCCAGTGCATCCGTACCATGTACCGTACGTTGCTGTATTAACACATGCTTATTTTGCCAGGGCCGTTTTTTTGCGGCTGGCCTCTGTGGTGTTTCTCTACGTTGTGGTTTACCTCCAAATTTACTGCGAGAGTTTTCCCGAAGTAAACGCTGGGACTTCTTTCGACCAGGAATGTCAGGCCTGTACAGGAATGGAGGTGAAAACTTTGTTGATTCAGCTTCAAAACGCCTAAAATTATCCTTTTGAACTTTGTGAATGTTCACTTGGTTTTGCAAGCGCAATACCAAAACTTGGTTTAACTTTTGTAATCCAGGAAACTCTTTTGGTGTGCAATACACCCAACAAAACGTTTTATCTCACATAAATTTTACTTTTAAGTTTTAGTACAAATGCATTGTTTTTGGATAAGCATTTAAAAAAGTTGTTGTTTGATTTTGTCACTGTTATTTTATCAATCAAGTACATTTTTATGACAGTGCTGGGAAACGTATTTGGGACAGGAAATGTACAAGCTGACTTTGCTCAATTTTTTTCTTGTCATTGCAATGACTATGTTTGTCGAATTTCCAAGAAAGTAAGTTGCATTGCACACAACTCTTTTCAAGTGTTTTGTTTGGAATGTTAATAGGTGATAATGCTCCTGTGATTGGAAATATGCTGAAAGTCAAAAACTCATTTTAACATTGGGTCTTACCTGAATGTTGTATTGGCATAAGATAGAAGATATTTACCAAGGGTCCTACATTCCTCACTGCTTTGGTTTTATTGCTGATGGTTTGCCTCTTTTCAAACAAGCACAAGTAACTAAATGCAGTCTAACCTAATGCTCTATCTAGGGTCGCCGGAACAAGGATGGGGCAGAAGGGGTCTGCAAAAAGTTGAGGGCAGTGGAAACTTAGCAAAAAGAATAAGTCGTAACTATCATGTCCGTTTCTTTACAAAATAGTATTCAGATGGCCAAACGTGAGAGTTTTGCTCTACACGACTTATATGCAAATTCCGTAAAACCAGCAAACAAAACGTCCACCTTTGTTGCTAAAAGAAGAAGCAAAATAAACTGATTAAAAGTGCCATGTCATGTAGTGTTTACTGGAGTAATAAACAATCGCTGAAATTGCGTTCAATGCAAAAGCGCACACGTAATAAATATGGACGATTGTCGCATTTACATGTTTCGCAACAATTTGACTCCAAAAATAATAATCGAAATTATAGAAAAACATTCAGAATTTTCTGGATGCGCGAAAAGCTGCGGTAAATTTGTTTCATTCAAATCAGCCTTGACAGTCCATGAAAAACCGGGGTCCCAGAATTAATTAAAAACGTTTTTTATCGCAAGCAATATTTTTATTAGATTAAAGGATATGCTTACATGCATTTTTTTTCGTTTTTTCTTAAGTTTTGAGTAAAAAGAGTAGTCGGGAAACTATTTACTGAACAACGAATGCAAATATGTGACACTTTGTACAACTGATGAATAACTGTGCTTCTTCGAACAAAATAAATGATTGTTTACGCATGGAGAAACCCGGAAAGTCATAAATTTAAGCTTGAAAGGTCTATACAAGAGATAAAAAGCTTTATCAAAGTTTCACTGATGGCACCTTAGAGTCTCATTCGTGGTCTTATTTTGCTTACATGACACTGGGCATCAGTTTATCGTAAAACAAAGTTTAGAAATCGGATTTAAAAGGAGAAATATTTATTCGAAGCAACTGTTTTGCGAGAAGATAAGCAAACTCCGTGGGTTGGGAAAGAGCAAATTATATTGAAATGCATAAGATGCGCCTATGGTCAGATTTGAAACATGCGGAAGGTTATGTATTGATTGCATTGATCCTTTTTTCAAAAACAGCGTTTTTGATGAAAATCGTTCTGCCTTAAAATAAGTTTAAACAACTGACTCTAACTTGTGGCTTTCATTGCAGAAGGTCTAACTTTTCCTCTGATTTTCCAGATTGATTGTCACGCACTGCCATTGTGGTCTGGCAAAATGGTGGGGACAACAAGAGTTCTCGATTCCTGAAAATGTGCTCGATATCGTTTATGTCCAGACTATCTCGTGGTTCGTATAATGACGTTAATTTACATTTGTCTTGCGAAACCTTTTGACTGGAAAAGCTCACAGAAAAACTCGAGNGTAATTGACAGTTCGCAGACTGTGTAGAAACCGTGTGAACGGCTATTTATCGTTTGATGTTTGAAACGCTGAAACAAAGTATGAAAACAAGCACCATATCTTTTGCTGGCACGTGACTATAGTGTTCGTGTGTACTTTTAATTAACGTCATCGTTTAAACTATGGTACTGAGTACTGACACAAGATTTTTTTTAGGATTGGAGGTTTCTACGCTCCCTTTCTTCCAGCAATCGTCTGCATCAAATTTTTTGCATTTTTTTATTTGAAAAAACTCACTCTGTTCTACAATTGCCGACCGGCCACTCGACCGTATCGCGCGTCGAAGTCTGGATCGTTCTTCTTCATCATTTTGCTGTTTGGCTTCATCGTAGCAGCAGTACCCGTCGTTGTTGGAATGGCTGTGTAAGTATGAGTTGAAAGCACCAACTTTTCAAACAACGAATTTGAAGGTGTATATATATACAAAAGTACGTCGTAAGTATAAAACTTATAATAAGAGTGTTTTTTGAGAAGTCATGAAAGCGTCTACCCTTTTTCAACTTGAGCAGTAAGATGTGAGTCAAATCGGCACGTGCACCACTGTAGGTGCAAGGAAAGTTACGCAGGAGTAATGCTTCACTGTTTCTGGTTTGTGTGATGTTTGCCAACACGTTTAGCTTGACTATCGAAACCCAATCTCCTTGGCACTCTTCTGTGTAGCTGTAGCCGGTATCCCGGACTGTGCTGAAGTGCTGAGTGCCAAATGGGAAATGTCAAAAAGTTGAGATCTACTTGAATGATATTACCTAGTGCTAAGCCACTCATAAAACGATTTGTTGTTTGACTAGTTGCCTCACTATGGACGATAGAAGGCTCAATCTCATTCAGATGGCTGTTCAAATTATTCAAAAAATAAGCAAATCATTTAGGCTGCTCCTTATCCGTTAGCACAAAACAAACCGGTAGACAACTTCGGGCCGGATTAAACAGTTCGCAAATATGTCAGGAAGAAACATAGAGCTACCCATGCGCTTTTGCAGGACGTTGCGTCATGAACAGGGTCAAGAAAAGTATTACTTAAATGTCTAAATAGCAATACCATAAAGCAATAGGAAAATTTGCCCTCTGAATGTCAACCCGTAGAAAAACTAAGCAACTGGAATGCTGAAAAACTCATCTTGTTATTTGGTCTCCTGCGAATGAAAGTAAGCTGTACAATCTTCTAAATATGAATACAAGGAAATACAGGGTTTTTTGTTGCAGATTACGTCTCCCAAGGTTTGAATTTAGAACACTGCACTGCAGACCTAAAGGATGTTTTAAAACATTTGATCAGTGACATTTCCGACGCAGTAATAAAATTTTGTTGAAATCAAGCGTTGTTTGCGTGTTAGAAAAAAGTTATCGAACATAAACTCTCCCGTGTTGCTTTGCCGCAAAGGTTGAGAAAAGGGAAGCAAACGTGAGCTTGATTATTTTTAAAAAAGTTCCTAAATCGCATTGATATAACCAGCTTTCTCATTATTTTCTTCACATGAAGAGTACATAAAACCTTATCTGCCACACATGTCGAGCATTCATGCTATGTGGGCCTGGTAAACATCTTATTCTAGAATCAGAACTTTAAAAATATATTTTAGAATCAAGCCAAGTTTGGACTGTGGACCTTGTCGTGGATGGGATACCATGTTCTACGCTGTCACAAGACATGTTGCTAAGCTGCCTGTGTGGCTTCGTGACATTTTCTGGTTTATCGGATCGTCAGTCTTTGCTGCGATTGTGGCTATCTTACTTTGGTAATTCTTATATTTTAAAGCAGTGTTTTTTAAGCCGTTTTTCGGTGTTAAAATGACACCCTAAAATTTTGCAATGACACCACAAATTCTGAAAACCTAGATATGGTTTTGCCATGTATTGAAGTAAAACGATTTCAGATAAGCATGTTTTCCTGCACGTAGCTATTGCAACAGGCGGCTGCAATGTTTTAGGCCGACGCAATTTTTGGTGAAGAAGTTGGAGAAGTCTGGCGCAGAAATTTTACTGTCCAAGACGTTTGATACAAGATAAACGGTTCACACGAAGCAGCGCGACCCTCGTCGCCCAAGCTGCTACACACAAGACAGTGGTACAACCCTCGTTGTCAACCAGAAACAGGCCACATCTATGAATGGCAAAAACATAAATTACTTCGTCGTCGTCGTCGGTTAACTGACTGACCATCACAGACGGCCAGAACACAGACGAAGCGTAGCAATCAAGTCAAGCGCCGTGCGCTTAGGGTTGAAACAACGGCGACACTGAATGCACGAACAGAGCGGAGTAATTAGAAATTAAAGGGAAACTTGCCGTAACACTTTCCTTTTTTTAACATTGGCACCTCACCTGACAGAACTGAGAAAAGTTTTTCAGGCGAAAGCTTCCATATAACTGTGCATCAATAACTCTCTGATGCCGCTGTTAAATCCGAGCTTAATGCTGGTTGCGAAAAGTTTGATAGTGAACTGATCATCCCCACAAACAAAAAGGGAGACAGGAGTGAATGAACCAACTGCCGCAGCATCTCTTTGCTTAGTCTCCCTGGAAGAGTGTACGCCAAGATGCCGCGAAAATAATTCAACCAAAGCTGGATGGTACCCAGTGCGGTTTGCGTCGTAGCCGCAGCACTACCGAACAACTTTCCACTCCTCAGCAAATTTTCAAGAAATCCTGGGAGCATGCCAAAGACGTATACACATGTTTTGTCGACCTGGAGTAAGTACTGTATATGGCTAGGTTCCTCGTGAAAAGCTTTGGGGAATGTTGCGGGAGTACGGTGTTGACAGTCGCCTGTTACTGGCCGTCAAGTAACTGTATTCCTACTCAGAAGATTGTGTCCGTGTCGGCGAAGTTAAATCACAACCGTTCACCGTTGGTGTTGGACTCCGAAATGGTGCGTACTCAGGAGCGTGGCGCTCGGGGCAAGAAGCAAGTTTTGTACCCCCATGTTCGAACCTGAGGCCTGTCGGAAGGAAATGTACTGCATTGAAGAAAGTATTTGTGGCATTGTTGGGACTCTTCTGCGGCCTCCGCAGTCATTCGGCACCCCTTGCCGTGATTCGGCGCCTGGAGAATTGTGCTCCCTTTGCCCCCTCGTCATGCTCCTGTGTGTGCTGTCACCACACCTCTTCATAGTCTTATCAGGGTTCTCCACACTATGCCCCGCGGGCCAAATCCGACCTGCGAAGCCATTTCACCCGGTAGCAAAACACACTTTGCCAGTAATGAAAAAATAATATATTTACGAAAATTGTGTTGATTTGGTAGAATGTAACATATCCCAAAAAAATCACATTACGCAAGATGTCCAGCCCTCGAACCGGTGTGCAATAGCTTATGTGGTCTCTCCCAAAGAAATTGAAGAGTCCTGGTCTATATGAATTGGATAGACAGTCACACACGCGTCAACGAGAGTGTCGCTGTTGGGAACTGCAGGATGAACCCGTTGCTTTTTGCGGACGAATTGGTAATGCATGCGTGGATCTTCTCAACAGGGTTTTCAGCTCACATTTGATCGGTTTTCTGCTGCGCGCGACCGAGCAGGAACGAAAATCAGCTCTAAAAAGATTGAGGTATTATGTCTTGCAAGACGCCCAAGGCAGTGTATTCTGCAAGTAAGCAGAAATACACAGCAGCAGGTGGAGACGTTCTATTACCTTGGGGTGGTATTCACGAGTGACGGAAGTTGGAACAAAGGGATCGAAACACGGATTGGTAAAGCAAAAGCAGATCTGCGTGAGCTTTATTTCTCCGTGGTGACGAAAATGGGAACTTTCAAAGAACGCAAAGCTTTCCGTTTTTAAATCGGTCTTTGTTCCGATCCTCACCTGTGGTCAGGAATCTTAGGTGACGACTGAAGGAATAATTGTATTGTATTGAGTAACGTCTTCACTCCCACACGCAAAACGCTAGACTTTTAACATGCATCGCAGTAAAGAGAAATGAAAAAACACATATA
>JGI24159J19872_10010172_pt1 | contig 12341 bp, 1 predicted proteins | sample Ectturendosymbi4_FD_19872 | JGI IMG/M metagenome (IMG submission 19872)
GGTAGCGTCAGGTTACTTCAACGGACATGGAGGGCCAGGTGCAGGACATCCATATGGACATGGAGGTTATGGATCTCTGTTTGGAGGTAAGTGATGAAGTATTCTATCGTAATTAAAATTTTGCAACAATAGTTTCACAGTAGATCATGCTGTGGATGCTACTTTTATTGAATTTCCTGGAAAAATATCAAACGGTAAAGTTTTTCTTTGGAACAAAAACTGCTTTCGTTTTTCGACATTTTTGAAGATATTTCTTGCTTGTTGCTTTAAAACGTACCAATACTTTTGTGAAAACAGTTCATAGGTGACCTGCAACCAGGCCCGTAACCAGCTTGGGACACCAGGTGGGGCGAAGTTTTTTCTGAGTGAGAGGGGCCCAAATTTTTTAGACCATGTCCAATAGTTTTAAACTATGCCCAACACATTTTTTCTGGGGGGTGAAAAATTTTGCAGAGGGGGTTTCGCTTCCCTTGGTTACGGGCCTGCCTGCAACAAACTTATACCAGATATGTATCACCTACGCTTGTTTACACAGTACAATATTCCTTGCCAGTACGTTCCAAAACTTAAATTGATTTTTTGCATGAAACCAAGTAAAAATAATAAAAAATCGGTCAAGCCTTTATCTACCCAAACTAAAACATTTACTTTGTTTGTTGACGTTATCCGCAATTTTAAAGGTTGACACCGCTGCTTTCATCGTTTAAGAATTTAATGCGGTAACACCGTTATACTGTGTTTCATTTTAACGGGCGAGCATGACGAAAAATTAAGTGTTTGTGCTTTTACCTCTACTCGTTTGTATTGAATAGAGGGCTTTGTTCCCCATGTCAGTTCAGATTATATCGTGACTTTTAAGAGTGCTATAAAGCGGCGCGCGTAACAATAGCGCTTTTAATTGTTGACAATTGCAGTACAACACACATTTTGAATTTTGATTTTAAAGAAGTTATTTCGTTTAATAAAAAGGGTTGATGCTGGTTATCTCATGAATAAAATATTTTATTCTATTTGCCTTCACTCACAATAACCCAAAATTTTATGGCTCTTTTATGATAAATGTTTTTTAATTTAAATTTTTAATGCAAATCATGTACCTGGTTATGTTCCAAAAAAACGCAATCCCATCGAAGCACCAATATAGCCAGCCTTTTCCGGTTAAAGTACACAAAATGTCCCTTTCTATACTCATCAAAGCTAGATCACACAATCTGCCCTGACTTATTTTTCGTCACTGAGGCTCGGGAGGTATGAAAGGACCAGTTTCACTTTGCAGAAAGATCGCTCGCAGCTTGCTAGAGGTACTGCCATCGTCAGCGTNTTTTGTAAAGCAATTCGAAGAATGTCAGGAGGACTTCAGGACGCGATAATTTTAAGTTGCATGGCTTGAAACCAGCATTTTGCCAGTCTGGAATATTCTCGTACAATTGCTTGCCATCTACATATGAACTGTGCAGAGCTCCTAAATTGTCACACATAGATTTTAGTTTTTCACAGTCAGGACCGTACAAAGGCGTTGGACATCGAACAGAAAGCTAAATTTGGACAGAAAAAGCTAGATCTAAACACGAGTAACAAATCATTTCCTTAATGAGTTAAAATTTTTTCCTCAACCGGAACGGTAACAATACTAAATGCCAATTTTTCGAGGACTAACTAATGTTCTCTACCTTAGTCTCTGGACTTGGCCATTGTGTTTAGCTTTTTAATCGGACACTAATGGCCATAGAAGAAATTTCGTAAAGTAGGAGTGAGCCGCAGTCCTCAGCAGTTACGTTAATCGTAAATCTGTATATGACCTCAACACCAGTTGTTTGCATCATGGTCAGATTGTCATAGCCGCGGACTTAAACTCGTCTCAACCAGATGCCGACTTATATCTTCCGGCCTGAAATACAGCAGTACAGAGTGACTTGGCTTTTCTTATACCGTGAGAAGGACGATACCTTGTAGATGTGGCAAGCGAGTCTTCCTGTTCTGTCACAATATCTGACCGTCGTGTTGTGTCACAATACCGCAGTTTTGTCATAATGCTTGGCAGAGCTGACGCAGCACGCCCGACTTAATACGTTAGATTTGGGTGCGCCGAGTAGCTTCGCAGTTTATAGTTGTATGGGGCGCAACACAGAGGTTCAAGAAACTGTAAATAAAAATTTTTATGTGTGCCAAGCAATTTTCGCGCCTCCCTGAAAGTTGCGCCCATGGCACGTGCCATGCCTGCCATACCCTAGATACGCCACTGGCGGCGACCGCCGAAAAGCCCCAACATTGTGCCAAGTACTTTCCTCAATACGGTACATTCGTTTCGGAAAGACCTCAGGTTCGAACATGGAGGCGCCAAACTTGCTTCTTGTCCTGAGCGCTATCTAACCTCGTTACGTCCCTGGTAAGGCTAAGGCTAACACCCAGACTTAACTTGTGCAGCAACTGAAATCAATTTAATGACGCGTGCATTGAAAGTTTCGAATCCCAAACGTAAACAATGTCTTAGATTTAGACAATTTGTAGTACTAACGATTTGTTCGTTTGTTTTTTTTACAGATAAAATTCATTTATGCATTCCTTCCTGCGGAGCTTCAAAACTGTGCGTTAAAGTACCACACAATTACCACTCTCTATTTCCTGGTTTACCCTTTTCTAGTAACCCCCTTTTGTACTCTTTACTTTCATCGGGCTCTAATAACCCTCTTTCAGGTTTTCCATACTTAGCTGGTCTTGGTGGCCTTAACGGCCTTGGTGGTCTTTCCAGCATTGGCGGTCTTGGCGGCTATGGCGGCCTTGGTGGATATGGCGGCTTTGGAAACAAACTGTGTAACTGCATTCCAATAAACCCTTTTGACTTTGCTTCGAACATTCAAAATCTTCAACCCCGTTTATGCTTTCCCTTGAGGACAGGACATAATGGGGTACACCAACCACCACCTCCACCTCCACCAGTAGGGCCAGGATCACCTGGAGGTTATGGTGGTGCGCCACACGGAGGATACGGTGGTGCGCCACACGGAGGATATGGTGGTGCGCCAAATGGTGGATACGGTGGTGCGCCAAACGGAGGATATGGTGGTGCGCCAAACGGAGGATACGGTGGTGCGCCAAACGGAGGATATGGTGGTGCGCCAAATGGAGGTTATGGGGGAGGACCATACACCGGATACGGAGGATCACCGTACGGAGGTTACGGACTTACCCCAAACGGAGGCAATGGAGGTGGACCATACAATGTATACCCAGGAGCTCCTAATGCAGGTTCGAACCAAGGTGAACGCAATGTACTTTCTTTTGTAAGGATGATAAACCTACAAGCGAATTTTGTTCGAAGATTAAAAATTCTTGTTATGTGATGCTTTGGATTTTGCAGTGATACTGTTCGCATGTGTATTTTCTATGCTCCTTATTACTGATTGATGAGAAGTTTGTTTTTATCTCCTTATTAAGCAAAGGTGGACTGCCTTGAAAATCCTTTGATTACAATGTATTTCTGTTGATACAGTTCGGCTGAATCAGTTTTTCGTATTCTGAAAATTATAATAGTACATATTTGATGTGGTATTTAAACATCTGAATTTGCGTTTCTGATCAAAATAACCGACAGCTACATGCGGGATTTCACTTATGGTTGCTGGGGTAATGTCTCCCATTATTCATCGCTTGATCATAGGTTGCCGTTACTGTACAATATGTTTTCAAAAATTTGCATTTTACTTCAAACCTCTTCTTTTAAAAGGTGTCACCAGACAAAATTGCAACCCTGTATGTGGCAGTCATGCTTCATGCATCTACATTCCAATGTATTCAAGATTTCAATGCCAGTGCGACAGTGGATATCAAGGAAACCCAACCTCTGGATGCGTTTTATCACCAGGTAAAAAAAGTTCGACTCATGGGATAGGGTCCGGGATATGCTAAATAACGAGACACAGTAAATAATACAGCTTCCAAAAGTGATGCACATTTGTCCCTGACTCTGACAATTAGCTTGAGCAAAGTTTCACGGCTAAGGCTAGCTTGGAACAAAGTGTTTTGACTTGCCTGACCATTGCATTCTACAATTTGTCAGTGGGATGAATCATGAGCAAATGGATGAATTGTTTGGTGAAATGTGACATTGCAAGGAAAATGACAAAGTAATTGGCTTTAATCAAAATAATTTGAACAAGTTCAGCGGTATGAATTAACAGGGATCATGTTCTTCCTGGTGTGAACGTTGTGAAACCGATTAAAGTTGTCGATACCGCATGCAGTGGCGTAGCAAGGGGAGGCCCTGGGGACTCCGGGCACCGGGCGGCACCTTCTCGGGACGGAAATTTGTTGAATAAAGTTAATTTTGAAAGTAGTTTGAAAATTCTAACTCTTCTATATTCGTTTTAAAAATCTTTAAAATTTGAAAAGTTCTAACTCTTCAGTTTTTGTGTTTCGAAGCCTTAAATTGGTAGGCTAGCCTAAAAACAAGGAAATGTGGTTGTAATATGAGCAAATTCATTAAATATTTACTCAAAGGTTTGGCTCAAATTCAGTGTGCTAAAGTGCCCCAGTGTTTGTTTATCTTGAAAGCAGGGTCTTTTTAACCTACAGTACCGTACTTACTTGGGGGCAATTGTCCTCAGCGCCTACACCTTCCTCTCCAAAAAAGACACTTCCCCCTACCCCTGTCAAAAGTCTTTTGAACAAACGACAGAGATGACATTCGACCGCAGACTAGCAAACATTACTGATCCGATATTTCAAAGTCTCTGTTGCCCATCCACTCAAAATCTGAGAAAAAAGACCCTGCATGAAATCACGGTAAATTATCAAGGCTGGTTTAATCCTTGCTCTCTTATCGTTCGATCCTTAGCAACACCCCAACAGCACATATTCACCTAACTTGACACCCATCGGCACTAGAGATCAAAGGTGTACAAGCAGGTAATTTTTTGGGGGTGCAAAAGATATTTTACCCGAATTTCCAAAAATATTGCGCCACGAGCAAGTGCCTTTTTAAGCCTTTTATTAATTCCAAGAGAATTAAACCATAACTGAAATGTGAAGTGAACAATTAAAAATTATTTACAATTACACCACTGATGTCATATGTCATATTATTACCGGGGATACATGGACGCTTAGGGGTTCACGGATAGATTTTTAGGGGTCCATGACCTTTGTATATATACAATGAAAGCAAAAATAACGAAGCATCAAACTACCCGTCATGGTGGTCTAGTTTAGTTTGCGAAAGGCAGCGAATCGAGCACAACTCTAGAATCCAGGGTACAGGGTAACACGAGATCTGGTACATATGAACCAACACATGTTTATTCACTTTATCAAAGGTATGCAAGTTGCAATCATCCCACCCTCAGCAACGCTTTTTACACACAATTCCATTCGTTAGCTATGCAACATTATCAATATTTTACGTAATAGGTTCCACGAAACGTTCATGATTTTTTTCCAGGAAACATTCATGAAGCTTCCATGAAACATTCACACACGCGCAAAGCGGATGATTATAGCCTTTTGCAGGAGAGATCACTTGTACGAAACAATGGCATAGCCTACTACATGGAGTATATGTACTTTCTTTAGTTACAGGCGGGGATACTGCACGAAATATTGACATACATATATGTTTACATCTGCAAAGTAGGTCTGCCGCCATCATTTTTCTTAACTTTTTCGTTTGACCTCCTGGAATGAGTAAATGATTAAATTTTAGCGGCTAACCGGAGACTAAGAGCCAGCAGGAAAGAACACTTGAAATACTGTATGTCGGGTCCATATATGCATATGGAAATAATGCAGAAAAATCGGAAGAGTATGGTGAGAAAGGTGGCGACAAGATAAAATAGCAAGACTTATAATCGGCAATGAAAAACAAAACCCATTTCAGTTTGTGAGTGTTTGACTGTGATATTCAACTTGCTTTGTTTTTCCATATGACTGTAATAAGCACGAAAAATATCTTCTTTCCTTTTAAATTCTTGTAAGCCAATTTTAGGGGTGGAAAGGGCGGCACTTTTATGGTCGACCCCAGGCGGTACTCAGCCTCGCTACGCCACTGAGTCTGCATGTCATGGATTTATAATAAAGTACAATTACCATTGCTATCATCAAAGGTCTTCCAGGCCCGTAACCAGGGGGCGCAGAGGAGGCGAAACCCCCTAGAAAAATTTTCGCCCCTTTGGAAAAATGTGTTGGACATAGTTTTAAAATATTGGACATAGTTCAAAAAATTTGAAACCAACTTGGAAAACTCTTTGTCCCTCCTGGTGCCCCAAGGCCAAGCTGGTTACGGGCCTGAGGCCTGGTACGAAATGTAAGTTTTAAACCAATGTCGTAAGATATCCTGAAGTTTCAAACGTTTTTTCGCAATAAATATCTAAGCAAATTATTCTTTACGCTACCGTGTTAGGACGTTTTTACCATGACCACCAGGATCATGATTTTTTTCACTCCATTTCTACCACATACGAAAAGGTGTTGGGGCACTAGTCACGAAACTTGTAAAAATGAACTCGATTTTATAGTGATCGATATAATCGTATCATTACAGTACAACTGAGAAAAATTGTTTGTTGACATCTACAGGATATGAGTTAGTGAAGCAAAACAATTGCACCGACATGTTGGGCCAAACAACTTCTAATGACCTTTGTCAATATTTGCTTTAATTCTAAATTAGGAAAAACGTTTATTCGTTGCAGTTCATAGCTGGCGGACATTTTTTGCAAAATTAAATGTTTCCAGAAGTATGTGACTTTTCAAAGACCATTGTATATGATTTTTGAAACCTGGTATTATTGCTTCCAGTCACTCTGCTTCTCCATAGACGAGCAAAACGTAGTTTACGGTAATTGCCAGTATCCACGCATTCAAAAACTCTGGATATTTGTTAACCAAACCTGCTTAAAACCTTGCATTTGAATTGATAGACGAAAGCATCTATTTTAACTTTGTTTTGAGTAAATTAACTAATTTTGCGAGTACTGACCGTTCCTGAAACTTAGCCACCAGACGCTTTTCGAATAAAGTTGAAACGCGCAACGTTTGATTGGATCTTATAGTTCATAGATTAGTTTCCTAATTCCTGAGCAATCGAACGCTTCGTATAGTGGTTCGTCCTTCACATAAAACAAGAATGGCCTCAAAAACACACAAGTGACCGCAAATTAATTGATGATTACCTTTGTAATTGCTTTCGAAGGCACCAAGTGGTGCCTACAATTTTTAATAAAGTCTGCAAAAGCGCGCTTCAGTTATTCAGGCGACGTATATGCTATAGGTTCATCAGGCAACTGCTACCCCCCTTGTCCTCTGCATGCCACGTGCCAGAGTGGAACGTTGGGACCAAATTCCTTGTGTGTATGTCCTGATGGCTCTGTTCCAGAGTTCGGGCAGGAATGCAATGCTGCGTAGAAGGTAATAAAAATTGCGTAATTGCCTATGGACGATATTTTTGTAGCAGCAAGATGCGGGCAGCATGACCAACGAATTTTCTATTTAGTGCAAATATACGCTGCAATGGTTAATTTTATCATTTCTATTCCAAAGGTAATTGACTAAAAGAACCAGGAAATTTTAAGAACGTTTTGCAAATACTTCGACATTAGACGTTTTTCCAGATTGCCTTCACAAATTGATAAAATTTCAATAGTTTCTTTGTTTATAGAAATCTACTCATCATCATTAAACGGCGCGCTTTGTCTAGGCCAGGGGTCAACAACCTTTTTGAAACTGCGAGCTACTTCTTGCATACCGATTAATGCGAAGGGCAACTACTTTGATACACACACCTGAAATAAAAATTTTGTTCAATTTACCTTCAATTATTTTAGTATTGACATTCGTTAATGTGAAGACATTGACCATGCTAATGTCATTTTCAGAACAGGCCTACGGGCGACCTACATGGTCCTTGCGGGCGACCTGGTGCCCGCGGGCAACACGTTGGTGACCCCTGGTCTAGGCAATTATTTCTGGTATGCAGAAGTGTGCAGCGGGGTGTGAAAGCGTGGGCATCCAAAGAGTGAAATTACAAAAATATAATTTTATTACAAATTTCGCTGCTGTAACTGTACGCTTGTTCTTATTGTAAGGCTGCAAGCTACTAACGCACGTTGCGTGGATCTGATGAAACCTGCCTGAGGCGGCATGCAAATATATGTTAAGTAACCGGAGATTGAGATGAAGCACAGCCGATGTTATCTTAATGATACTACACCCCATCTCTCTTTCCCCTTTTTAGACTGGCTAATTCCTGCTATCTGGTATCGAACTGCGTAGCTGTACAATTTCAGATACTGTTTATAATAGAAAAATCAACAATACCTCTTATCATGTCTCGCAAGTGATACCTCATTTTGGTTGGCCTCTATCATACTTATTTGCATACATAAATTTCTTATCTAGTTCCTCAATGCATACCCAACACTAGAAGGATCTTACTTATAAAGATATGCCTCAGGCTCACAGAATAAAACTAATTATTAAAGACTAACACATTAAAAAATACTCTTTACAATATTTTTAATTTGATTTTTCGAGGCTTGTTTGTTTGTCAACACTAGTTTTACGTATTTCAAATGCCTGTATTTCTCACCTGGCTTAATACTAAACTAGAATTTGGTAGGGGGCATACAACAACACATTTGCCCCGGGCATCACCAGACCTCTGTACGCCCTTGTTCGTATGTTGCCAAATATATGACAAGGTAAATCCCATTTTAAAATTTTTCGAAGGAAGCTGTGAAAACTGATTCCTCCAGGATGAATGCTAAGCGGGTTAAACTGAAGTTTCCCAAATGTTTATCTTCCAAATAACAGCGCATGTTGTTACAGTGCATATACAACTCAATTTATAGTCACCTAAGGGATGAAATAAGCTTTAACCGAAATGATACATCATTTGTATAGATTAGCAATTTGCACCCATTGATGGTTTCCGTATATCAATCCGTAGAATAGCCAGTTCTACATAACAGAAAATTACTATTGGAGACAAAACATTTTTGTATTTAAAGTAGTTTTGTGTCTGTGAACCCGTACAAAGCAAAGGTCTAATGCTGGCAACAGACGAAAAACTCTAAATTTGTTAATACCAGCGATCCCAGCTAAAAAATATAGAAAACATGTGTAGAAACACACATACATCTGAAAACTGATGAAATTCTGTTTAGAAGAGATCACGGGATCAGTATAAATATATAATCAGACTGACGTCACACTTAGGGAACAAGTAACACAGGCCCAAAGGAAAAATTCAAAACACTACTGAATTTACGAGCTAAAACACACTGATCTTTCGTGTTATCCTCCTATAACTATATCCTTCATATTTTCTCTTCTTTTTTCAAAGGTGTAAGTGACACCTTAATTGTGAAAAATATTTGTTGTAATAACCGTTTACACTGCATATGAAATCGGTGGTTGTGATTTTTTGAATTGCGAGCCGATCGTCTTGCGTTTATTGTAATACAAGAATCTGTGAGGCACACTCACCGACCCTTAGGTTCAGGTTCCGATTCGTTTGAAGCAATGCCTCACAATCTGGGTTTTATGCGCCTTACAAGAAAAATTGGTAGAAAAGTTTATGGGTTTCATGAATCTTTTGTGAAATGGCGTTATTGGATTTGACGATGAATTTCATACGTATTTACAAACACCTTTTCTGCAAGATTGATAGATAGTCGCTCTTAGTTTGACCATGATTTTTGCTTACACGCTCAATTACATGTTAGAAAATGTATTATACATGATTAACGCACGTTGTTTGAAACTGTTTCCGTTGATTGTTCCAGAAAACACTTTTTGATTTACAACTTGGGATTGAAAAGAGACAGTATCTACAACAGTTGAACATCACTTTTAGCCCAATGTTTTCACATCACGCAGTAATGCCTATTCCATTTGACCAGCAAACTATACTAAAGTTTTTAACCAGTGTTGACTATTTATACGTACAACAGTGAAGGTTGGCCGCTCTTTACTCCGTCGTTTTTTGTTGCAGTATATGGAAAGTAAAGAAACCTTGCCCATCACCGTATCTTCATCTACAATTCATCCATAAACTACCAAAGATGGTACCATCGCTTGCCAACAGGTTCATTTTATGAACCGCTGGTATCAATTGCATGGATGACCGAAGAAACTGCACTTATGAACACTGATTACCATTCATCCACTGACACGGCCGCTTCTTTGTGTGTTTTATGCGTCTTATGTCTTTATTATGCTGTGTACAAAAAATTATCCTGATTTTCATTTTGTTGGCGATTGAATAATGAAATCTTTTCAAAGCTTCATTTTGGGTATGAAATCATGGTGGTTAAAGAATTGAATTTACAGAGTAGGAAGCGAAACTTTTTTGTTTTCACCCTAAATTTGGAAAAGGCGCAGTCTTACTTGTGCATTGACAAAATGTTTTGGATTATTCATACGAAATCTCAAACAAATTGTCGGTGCGCTACTTTCGAAAACATTTGAAAGTGCGGAACAAAATCAAAGATTTTTCTTTCCTGAAAATTCCATAATTTTTTGTCGATCGCAACACAGTCCCGTCGCCACGGGGAGGTTTTGGTGGACTTAGCCCCCCCAAACAAAGCTCCAAGCCCCCCAAATTGAAACGTGAAACATTATAAATAGGTGGAAGTTTGGTTAATTTTATAACGTCAAGCCCCCGCAGCACAAGCGCAAAGCCCCCCGCAGAACTGCAAAGCCCCCCTATTGAAAATTTTCTGGCGACGGTTCTGTCGCAACAGCCACAAAGTGAAGGTAATGATGCCGTGCTTTTCTTTGCCGACAGGTAGTGCGAAAACTAAAGCCCACTGCGCCCAGGCCGCGGTTTTGAACAGCAGAGCCAATTTCTCTCTAATTCACTGTGCCACTATCCTTGGCTGCTTCAAATCAGGTGTAAGGCCAGGAAGGCAGAATCAGGAAAAGAGCAAAAGGGGTGTTACCAGGGATCAGTCTGAATGTTTGAAAAATAGAAATGTTGATGTGCTCGTTATGAATATTGCCAGGAATAGAAATGTCTTTGAAGCTTCCATCTCAAGATTCTAACTCTCACTTTTCGTTAATGAATTTTCTTGCTCTCGTCTCGACCGAAATGTCCTGTGACCGAAATGGCCCAGACCGAAACGGCCAGACCAGGCCCGACGCCAGGATTTAGCAGCGGGTGGAAGCCAAAACCAGAAAGGGGGCCACATTTTTAAAATACCGTATTGGATGTATGCAGCAACCAGGGGGCCAAACGTGAAATGAGGGGCACATATTTCAAATGGGGGGCCGGGCACCACTGGTCCCCCGCTGGCGACAGCCCTGGGCCAGACCAATCGGCCTGATCGGATCGGCCAGACTGAAAACTCGCGTACCCAAAGATGAGTTCGTGACAGTAGCAGAGTGAAACTGGTCGAGCGGGGGAATCTCTATTGTTGTTATGCCGAGGGTCGACTGTTCGACTCGCTATTTGGTTGATTCATGTTGACGCGTTATGTTTGGTAATAGATGTATTACTGGAGTAGGATTATGAAATTTTTATTATAAAAATGCATGCAAACTNTTAANCTGNTTCAAACAGAATTACCTATGGTAGGAAATAAAAAGCCAACTCAGGCGTATGGCTTGATATTTAGAAAGTCATGGAAATTTNAGAGGTTTTCAATTTTAGTCATTGTTATAAAATTAGCCTGCAAACATGTATCATTTTTAATTGCTTGTGGACTATGGGTCAATTGGAAACTGTTTTCCGGTAAGATATTAATGTTGTATTATGCTGAAAAAATGATATGAACTCTCGCCACCAATGTTCCCTCTAATGTGCGCAACTCCGCAAATGCGCAATACCACCAGACCATCTGTACCGTGAAATCTCATTCTTGTGCACTTGCAACATTCCAAATTTAATTTCGTATACACAGTATATCGCATAGCCCTTTTACCGCTTCAAACGATTCACCGATTGTGTGTCTGCATGGTTCAAGAATTGCATGCTCACTAAGACAAACATGTGCTCAATACAAAGTTTTATCAGAGGGAACCCTGCTCGCCACGCAAAAACTTGTTAACAAAGTCATTTATTCAGATGTGGTGTAAGCCTACAGAAGCCGGAGTGTAGGATGTAGGAGTGGCTTCCGGCCGGAGTCTGAACGAATTTCGAAAACAGGATAACCCGGAGTCGGAGTGGAGCCGAAGTCATTTTTTGAACATATTTTGAATAGGTGATAGCATTCAACTAGGAGTTTAAGTAGGAGTCGGAGAGCAAAAATTCAAAATGTTTTGGAGTCGCAGCGGAATCAGAGTATATTCAGCCAAAGCAGGAGTGGAGTCACAAAGTTTAGAGTCTAAACTTTAGACTCTGTACA